>Ga0228710_1002162_pt1 | contig 30751 bp, 31 predicted proteins | sample MedpolnodulmetaG_FD_177995 | JGI IMG/M metagenome (GOLD analysis project Ga0228710, IMG submission 177995) | Root nodule microbial communities from Medicago polymorpha collected in Santa Monica, California, United States - pink nodules | ecosystem: Host-associated > Plants > Roots > Nodule...
CATGGCGTTGGAATTAAGCAAAGTAGTAGGAGAGAAAAGTTGTTTTTCAACTTTGAAATCAAATAGAGGGAGTTAGAGGGTAAACATGTCATTAACGGTTTAGGTGTGAGGTGAAGGAGGGAAAAATCAGGGTAATTGATTAGGGTTAGGATATGCTTGACCTAACCCTCATGGAGATTAGGGCCGAATTAATGCTGGAAAGAGAAATTCAAATTCAAATCAAGAAGATAGAAGGTCACCAAAAGTTGGGGGAAAATAACATAACATTAATTACACATGTAAGGCTTGCTAAAGAAGCTAGGTTAAGAAGCTTAGGAGGGAAATTTAGCTTTGGATTAGGGTTAAGCATTAGCTTAACCTTATAAGCTTATAGAATAAGAAGATGCATGTCATGACTCAAGTGAGCAACATGATAATACTAATAAAATGATTTCCACAGTTTTCTCAAGTCATCTAGTTAACATACAAAGATAGAGCTTCCACAAGCTATGCAATATAATTCTTGTGGTCCTGAAAATCATCCTCTAATCTTAAGGGATGAGGCTAACTCTCTTCTTGAATTACTTGCCAAACAAGAATCAGGTGGTACCAATGTACAAGATGACTCTCTGAAATATGGTACTAATAAAATGATTCCCAAAGGAGATTACTCGAGTCATCTAGTCAACATACAGAGATAGAGATTCCACAAGCTATGCAATATATATAATTCTTGTGGCCCCGAACATCATCCTCTAATCTCAAGCGATGAGGGTGGAAGGTATATTCGGGAAGTAGGTCAGGTTGAGGCAATCATTGAAGGATCAGATTGATCTAGTTGCTTCTAGTTCAAAACATGAAATTGAAGATAATTCTTCTGAACCTATAGCTGCCACTGACAGAAATCAAACATGGAACAATCTTGCCAATGTTGCTTTAATGGATAGAATTCCAATTGAGAGAGGGGATGATGAGGTTAGAAAATCAAATCTTTGAGTTACAATGAATTTTGTATATAACCTCCTTCTCTTGACAGTGGAGGGATCACAGGCTGCTGCATTCTCAGCCCATATAGGACCATCTTTCAAAAATGTATTAAGAAAAATTATTGGATTAATAAATTTGTCACAAATGTACGTAACTATTATTAAATTGCTCTTTGTGTATAGATATATTTGATCTTTACTTTTCATATACTAAAATACATTGATAGTATTAATAAAGGATATATTTTTAAAAAAAGTAATAAATACCATTGCTCGTGTATTTAAAGACAACTTTTTTTGTAAACGATATTATTGCATAGCGATGAGAATACAAATCATAATAGCTAGTTTACTCATTTCCTTGTTGTACAAGTAACAGATATTAGGGTTTTATATTTTACTGCATGCATACTTAGGTTACCATGCACTGAGATTCCTGTATATATACACATTGTAATCATTCTATCATCAATGAGAATTCACATTTATTCATTCTTTCTTGTTTCCTAATAGATATTATAATTCGAGACGGAGGGAGTATCAAAACCCACTTGAGAGAATCCATTCCCCTTATCCAACTTCTTGATTGATTATTTCTAAGTACACTATATACCAATTAATGCCCACTTGCATGCAAATCCAATCAGCAATCCTTGTACTCTATACCAACCAATAAATAAATGAACTCATGCTCCACCCCAGTGTCTCTACAGCAATCCTTGGTGTAAAAAAAAACGTTTTTATTTTATTTTATTAATGTGAGAAAGCAAAAAATTATTAAGAACAAAATAACAATAATAGTCATTTTACAATAATAGTTATCACTGTTCCTGAATTATGGAGCAAAGTGAAGAGTTTCAATTTCAACTTTCCAGCAATTATCATCAATTCGGGTAATATACTAATATTAGATACAAAGTTAGTTAGATTGGTTAGTCATAGTTACTAGTTAGACTAGTTCCTTTTCAAAAAAAAACTAGTTAGACTAGTTAATTAGTTGTTCTCATCATTCACTATACTGCTACCAGTTGGTTATAGTTGACTAATTAGTTGTTTTCTTCATTAGCTATATAATTGTTGCATCAGTTAGTTGTAGTCTCTGACATTAAGTGTGTCTTGGAGCGAGACACGCGTCGGTGTCCAACACTTGTATGCCACGTGTCCCAAATTTTTTTTTTTCTTTTGATTCGACGCACTTTTACATCCCTTAGACACTTCTCGGGCACTTATGTGGGGTTTAAAGACGTGTTGAAGTAGTGATGATCAATGAAGAGGTTGAAGACATTAATTTCAATAACTTCATTTTTTCGATATAGTAGATGGATGAATCATGTAAAAATTTGTCATATTTTGGTTAAGAACTTTTTTGCAGTGTATCAAATTGCTCAATTTAGTTGTCAACTTCGATCTTTTATTGATAATGTTCATATTTTATTTAATTATATATATCGGTGTTGGTGTCCTATATGTGTCGACATGTCTGTGTCGCAGTCCGTGCTTCATAAGTTAGTTATTCCCATTATTTGCTAGATATCAGTTATTCCCATTATTTGCTAGATAACTTGACTGTTATCAGTTAGTTATAGTTAGACTAGTTAGCTGTTTTCTTCATTCACTATATAACAAACTTAATATCTAATAGGTAACATAACGGGTTCAAATTCGAACTTCACGAGTTTTGAGGCGTTGATTGAGTCAGCAGGGGAAGTAACAGAATTACCCGAAAACGACGTGAAACAATGCGATACAGCGGCTTTGCTGTACTCATCAGGAACAACAGGAGTGAGCAAGGGCGTGATACTCACCTACAATAACTTCATCGCGGCGGCGTTAATGATTAACATGGACGATGATTTAGCAGGGGAATTAAACAACGTGTTCATCTGTGTATTACCGATGTTTCATGTGTTTGGATTGGCGGTTATAACATACTCGCAGTTAAGGCGAGGTAGTACGGTGGTTTCCATGGGGAGGTTTGAGTTGGAGGGTTTTTTGAAGGTGATTGAGAAGTATAGAGTGACAAATTTGTGGGTTGTGCTACCAATTGTTCTTGCTTTGGCGAAACAGAGTGTGGTTGGGAAATATGATGTTTCTTTGTTGAAGAGTATTGGGTCTGGTGCTGCTCCTCTTGGGAAGGAATTGATGGAGGAGTGTGCTAGACGTCTACCTCATGTTACTATTTATCAGGTAAGGTAATCTTGATCGGACAGTTAGGGAGCACACATTCACAAATTCGGACATGGGTAGCCTTTCTATCAAGATCAGTCGGTCCCGATTAAAGATAGCTATTTTAAGTTATAAAACTGAAATTAAAATCAGTAATTTTTGGAATGTTGATCTTGATCAGATGGCTACCAATGATCTGAATGTGTCAATGCGTGCTTTCTTTGTTAATTTATAAGTTGGTTGCATTGCATTGAACCTATTTGAGGCACCAGCTGGGTTAAAAATGATTTATTGATTATCTTGTGCTATTAGGGGTATGGTATGACAGAAACTTGTGCCGTTGTTTCTATCGAGAATCCAAGAGTAGGTATTCGTCATTCTGGCTCAGCTGGAATGTTGGTTTCAGGAGTCGAAGCTCAAATAATGAGTGTGGACACACGGAAGCCACTCCCTCCAAAACAATTGGGGGAACTATGCGTACGAGGTCCCAACATGATGGAAGGTAAATTGTCATGTCATGTCGTGCAACATGTATACGTGCATAAAATTCTTGGTCCTTTTGCAACATAATGCCATCATGTTGTATTTGTACACGTAGTGTTTTCTTGTTATGCTTGAAGGAGTTTAGAATGAAAGGGACATGCATTCTTGAAAATGCTACATAACTATTAAAAAATTCAAGTTCTTGACATACTTGTAATCATAATGAATTTTATGATCACACTTACAAATGCCAACACTGTATTGGTCAAGTCTTGAAGTGTTTATATCTCTGCTATATAATTGGAATTGCAATTTAGATTTTTCTTGTTTGATTTTATGTTTTTCACTACAATGCAAAGAGTTGACATGTTTTACTTCATGTAAAAGTTGGCATTTATTTGTATTATGCAAATATTTTCCATATGAATTGTAGTAATTCTACTCATTAATATTTCTTAAGCTCCTCTTTTTGAGTGATTATTTGTTTATAACCCGTTTGTTGTATGAGTGAAAATGATTATTTTTGACAAGGAATTTCACATTATGTAATATTTGTCTCTTTGAAATTAACTAGGTTGCGCCAGCAGAACTTGACGACCTTCTCGTTTCTCACCCTGAAATACAAGATGCTGTCGTTGTCCCGTAAGTAAAATAACTTGCATGATAGTTTTAGTTTGAGGTATAAAACTATCATCACTTACAACTATTAATTTGACACAGAGAGTGGATCAACTAATAAAAAATGAAATCGTACACCATATAAATACACCATGATGGACAATAAAATTGTTATAGATTTCCTGATGATGAGGCTGGTGAGGTTCCAATTGCCTATGTTGTTCGTTCACCCAACAGTTCGCTGTCCGAGGAAGAAATTCAGAAGTTTATTGCTAACCAGGTGAGAAAAAGCAAAGCAACAAGTTTTATCTCCATGCACTTACAAATTACATCAAAAGAAACACATTTTGCAAGTTTTAAACTATGACACTTGAATGAAACTGTTTTTAATGGTGGTCAGTTTATCTCATTTGGATGATTGGTTTGTGTCACTCGTCAGATTAAACTCATTTTTACGCACGTTTATAGGTTGCACCATTCAAAAGATTGCGAAAGGTGACATTCATCAACAGTGTTCCTAAGACAGCTTCAGGAAAAATTCTCAGAAGAGAGCTAATTGCAAAAGCACGATCCAAAATATAAGATAGAATGCAATTTCAAAGTGTATAGTAGAAAATAGAAGATATATTAAATTAAGTTCAAAATTACAAATGTGTTGTTATTGACTTCAAATTTGTGTTTTGGAGGAACAGAGAAATCGTGACACGATTTCATAAGCGTGTCACGATTTTGGTAATGCAGAGAGCATGTTTTCTGGATGTTCAATCGTGACACGATTTTGGGAAAACGTGACACGATTTTCAACTTGCTCAACACATTTTCAGGATAAGGTTGGTCGTACCGTGGGTCGTACGCATCAACCGTGTCACGATTTGGACAAACGTGACACGATTTTGACAGCTGAAGACTGCTATATAAGTGTTTCTTTGTAGATTTTGAAGGAGAGCTTGAAGTGAGAGAAACTTGGATTACAAAGGAGGTAACTTTACGGTTGAGTGTCTTTGTAGTGAGGTTCTCTTGGGTTGGGAAACATTGTAAACACATTGGGTAGTGAGATTTCACCATTGGAAGGTTCAAAAAGTTTCCTTTTGTTTTTTCTCTTAAGTTTCATTGTGAGTGTGGGTGACATGAAAATGGGTAGAAATTAGGTCTTGTTCTTTTGTGAGCTTTTAAGCTAATTTCTTGTAACTCATTCGTATCACTTTCATCTTAGTGGATTGGAGGGCTGCTCTCTCCCCCAGAGTAGGTCATATTGGACCGAACTGGGTTACCATCTTGGTGTGTTTGTTCCTTTCTTTCATTGCTTATCTTTAATGCTTTGATTATGCTTGTGGTGTTGCTCTACACTTAGATTTAGGTATGTTTTTGTTGTTGTTGCTTGGAGACACTTTATCTATTGATTACCACTTCCTTTTCTCCACACATCTTTGTTATTCATTGGTGTGATTTTGTCCGAGTTCACAACAAAATGAATACAAGACAACTTATTGTTTGATACAAGAAATGTCTCCAAGCATAAAAATTTACATCTATTATTGAATGGTAGAGATGTTTCTTTGTTGCCAACCTCAAAATAAGGCCAATATCATCCCTTAATCCCATCTGCACACTAAATAAATAATCAGAATTAGTCAAATTCTTAATGATAATTTGAAGGTAATTGCTGACGAGACCCGAATCAGAAGCCAAAAATTGCTGAAAAATTCAACCAAAACACGAATCGGAAGCCAGCATTGCTGAAAATTCAACCAAAACACGAATCGGAAGTCAGAATCCGATAGGCTTGTATACACAAAAAACACCTATTGGAAGTTATGTTCTAATAGGTTGAGAAATTTGAGGATCTGTACAACACCGTGTGATGAAGAACACTTAGTTTCTGGTGTAAGCTTTGACTCAAACGGCAAAGCAAGCTGTTTCCTCACACCTAATGGAAGTATCAGGTTGTCCCTGAATATTTGACATAAAACAAATTTATTTTTGGCACTTTTTCCAAGTTTCATAGAAGGAAAATGAATTCAAAATGGCACTTATCAAACTTGCTAAGCAAATGTGTAGCGAGGATCTCAAAGAAGGAAAGATCCTCCTAGTTCATCTCAGAAAAACCCTCAAACTTGAAGTTCTGCAATCAAGTTTTTCTACTTCTTCCTTACCTCATGAAAAAGTAGGGATCACCTCAATAAAGTAACCAAGAATTTCAAAGTGATTTAATACACTACATAAGTCAAATTTCATCTATTACATTCTACCATTCTTCTTAATCTACAAAGTTTCTCAAACAAAAGTACGATGCAAAATATATTTGATAGAAAAATGTCGATAGACGGAGTGTTATGTTTTAAACTTAAATGCAGTTTTGATCCCTCCTATTTCCCCAGTAGTTTTGGTCCTTTGTTTTTAAAAATCTCAAAGGTTTAGTCCTCCTTTGAATTTGGCCTCAATTTTTGGACCAAGACCGACTGCAGTCACACATCTATGAGTTATTGTTATTGGATTGTGTTTCTTGACCCTTAATTTGTTTTTATTAATAAAAAATGCAAGTTAGAGAGATAGAGAAAGGTGAATGTTTGGAATCCATTTCCTTTGTTGATTTGGCAATCATTTGAGTGACATGGATATGCAACTTATATATAGTGTGTAATTTTAGAAAAATGAAAGATGACATGGTTAAGTTGCATACTTGTGGGTTAAAAAGATAAATATACTTGTGTCATAATAGAGTACAACTTTGTTGATACTTCAATTTCCTGTACAACAAAATATGATGATAGGGATGTTTTTAATAAAAAGCTATTGCATCCTCAAATCATTACGAATGCATTGAAAATGAAAAGATCTCTTCTGTAAGAAAACACATGAATCACCGAGACACCCTACTTCTTTGCATCTTTCTTCAAGGCAAGGACATTCCCTATCGCAGGTCCCTTCACCAATGGAAAGATATTTATGGCCATCTGACTCTGAGAATGAAGATGAAAGGGTCGTAATATTGACATGACGTTAACAAGAACATGATTTGGCCATTAAGGACCAACAACCAAATAAAAAAAAACGGGAGGACAAAAACTATCCGTTTTATTTATGGACTAAAATCAAAATTCGGTATAATTTTTTGGAGAAAAAGTTATTTAACCTTACTATTAATCCATCAAGTTAGTCCGTCGATTTCTATCCAAATGAGAGTAATAACTCACTGACTATCTTGTTGGATTAAAAATAACTTAAGAGACTACTTCTTTTACTTTTATAGGCCAATAACTAAATTAGAGTAAAACTGATGGTTTAAAAAAAATGATTATTCACAAATAAAAATATCGATGCATAAAGCACCGTAGAGATGGGTGGTGGCCAAAGTTTTTTTTTTTTTTGAATAATAAATATAAGATAACCATCCAATACAACAATGGATGAGCGAAATGGGGTGAATCATTCCTAAATCCTTTCACTTCATTCTCATTTTCATTTTTCTATTAGCATGTCCTTACAAACATAATTCTTCTTGTCCTTGAAAGTGAAAATTAACTATTAGAGTCCATCGATTTTTATGAAGCCCATAGAAATTTAAATTATAGATTTTTCAATTTATTAACACCAAGTAAGCATTTTAAATCGCCGATTACTTGTTCTTTTCATTGGTATATTAACTTTATCTTGTTGTCGAGTTCTAGCGCGTGAAAGTTACAAAATACTTCAAGAGGACGAAAATTAATCTTTGGTGTCCGAAATCTCGTTGCATCATACAATTGTACAATTTGCAATTTGTTGACACTGATAGCCTAGGAGTGCGGCGATGGAAAGAAATTAGGTATGAGATTATTTCTTCATCTATATTTCAATTCAGTGTTTCAAATTGCCGATTGCATTATTTTTATATTGGTTTATGAACTTGAGCTTGTTGTTGTGTGCTAGGGCGTCAAAGCAAAGAATTATTCCAAGAGAAGGAAAATCAACCTTTGGGGGTCTAGGATCTCACGTCATCATACAATTTGTAATTTATTAACACTAAAACCCTAGGAGCACTGCAATGGTACGAAATTAGGTATGAGATAAGTCTATCTATATTTCAAGTTGGTGTTTTAAATCGTCAATTAAATATTTTTTTCTATTGGTTTATGAACTTGAGATTATTGTTGAGTGCTAGAGCATGGAAAAAAAATATTACAAGAGAAGGAAATTAAACTTTTGGGGTCCGAGATATCGCTGCATAATACAATTACACAATTTGCAATTTATGAACACCACAACCCTAGGAGCACGAGATTGTAAGAAATTGGGTATGAGATCATTTCTTTATCTATATTTCCAGTTAGTATTCTAAATCGTTGATTTCATGTGTTGATATATTGTTATGCAGCTCAATGATCATGAATTGGAAATTGTTGTTGAAACAGTCGCAAAAAGTTGTGAGAAGAAGAAGAAGAATAAGAAGGAATCAAACCTAAGAAGCGGGGAATCAAAGAGAGATACTTCATAGAGAAATGAGAGAAGGAGAAGATTGTTTAAGGTACTTTATATAAGCAAGTTTTTAAGGGTTTTGTTTTGACTAAATTTTGTGTCAAAGGGATGTAACGTCGAAATTTGAATTTCAAATTCCCGCTCAAAGTATATCATTAAATGCATTAGTGTAGTTTTAAGTTTTATATAAAAATATATAATTTTTTTAAGTGTAATAAAAATATATAAAGAGTCGTGCTAACTTGTGCCCTGAGGGTACAAGTTAAGAAGCTAAAAAATGAATTAATCAATAAATGCATAACTTAAAAAGATAATATTTAAAACTTTTAAAATTAAGGATACACAATTTTTAAGATTTTATTTTTACTTTTGATGTCTTATCTTGTACTTTAAGGGCGCAAGTTAGCATTTTCCTTATATACATTATTCATTTTCTATGATAAAAAGGTTTAGGTAAATTGAATTTTCGAGGCTCGTCAAGGTCAAGGCCCGTCAAGGACCAAACAAGTACTTATAGATCTTTCATCAAATAAATACTTGTGTCGATAGCAACTTACATTAACATAAATTAATATTTTTCAAGCATATAATATTAGCCCAACAAATTATTAACTTTTCAAAGGATTTAGTATTAGTGAGAGAAACTTCATCTTCTCTCTAAGTTATTTCTCTTTCACTAATCGAAAAAAAATTGATATATGTTAAAATCACTTATTTAGAATCAAAAAATGATCTAAAACCACCCATCATCGATTAGTGAAAGAGAAAAGAACTTAGAGAGAAGAAGAAGTTTCTCTCAGTAATACTAAATCCTTTGAAAAATTAATAATTTGTTGGGATAATATATATGCTTGAAAAATATTAATTTATGTTAATGTAAGTTGCTATCGACACGAGCATTTATTTGATGAGTGATTTGAAAGTACCTGTTTGGACCTTGATGGGCCTTGACCCTGACGAGCCTCCAAAAATCAATTTACCTAAACTTTTTTATCATAGAAAATGAATAATTTATATAAGAAAAATGTTAACTTGCGCCCTTAAGGTACAAGATAAGACATCAAAAGTAAAAATAAAATCTTAAAAATTGTGTATCCTTAATTTTAAAATTTTTAAATATTATCTTTTTAAATTATGCATTTATTGATTAATTCATTTTTTAGCTTCTTAACTTATGTCATGCACAAGTTAGCATGACTCTTTATATAATTTTTTATTACACTTAAAATTTTTTATATATTTTTATATAAAACTTAAAGCTACACTAATGCATTTAATGATATACTTTGAGCGGGAATTTGAAATTCAAATTTTGACTGTTACATCACTTTGAAACAAAAGTTAGTCAAAACAAAACCCTTTAAAAATTGATTGTATATAGTACCTTAAACAATCTTCTCCTTCTCTCATTTGCAATTTTCTCTCCCTCCCTTCTTTCATCTCCTGGTTCGACGGCGCCGGAAACAATGTTCGATAGGTTGCTGGATGTTGATTGTCATTATACAATGTCTTTGGACTGCAGGTAATTTAATTTTGGATTAATAGGTCTTTATCCCTGTAATATAGGTCATTTCTGGTTTTCCCCTTATAAAATCTTTATTTTGATTCACCCCCTGTAAAATATTTTCGTTTTGATTTACTAGGTTAAACAAAAACGAAAATTTTTAAAAAAATAAAATAAAATTGGTTTTTGCTCAAATGTCGTTGGATTTTACCCATGTTTAACTTATTATTTGTTTTTAATTTATTATTTGTTTCAAAGAAGTTAATTGAGAAAAAAGAGTCAACTTTGTTATGTTGTTATTGTTTATAAAAATTTGTATTTGTCGAGATCTAAATCAACAGAAAACACAGGAAACAAGTGCATGTTGTTCAACTGGAAATGAATGGGACCTAGGGTTTTTTAAATATGTGATTTTTTTGTTATTTCATTGTCTGATTCCAAATTTCATAACTAGTTTTTGTAAATTGTAGTACTGTGATTGATCCGGAGTGGGATGATTATGTTGGCATATTTGAACCTCTAGTTGTAATAGAAAACGCAATTGGAATTGAGGGTGAGAGTGAGGTTGATGGCCCAGAATTTGCATATTTTAATAAATTTCAAAACGGGGATCAACCCTTCAAGTTGGATTGGGTTGATATGGCTGATGGGAGGAATGTTTTGGTTAGTTATTAATTTCGATGTTATTTTTTGAAATTTAACACTGATTAGTTGTGAGGATGATAGAAAAAATTAATTTGTATTTGTATTTGTGAGTTTTGAATATTCAGGATATTCCTCATGATATTTTTGCTCAAAGTATGTATGTGAATCAAGTTCAAATTCAGCGTAGACACATCTCAGACACTTCTATGAGGTTTAAAGACGTGCCGAAGTAGTTATGATCAATGAAGAGGTTGAAGACATTAATTTTGATAACGTCATTTTTAACTTTTCAATATAGTAGATGGAAGAATCATGTGAAAATATGCCATATTTTGCTTAACTTTTTTGTAGTGTACCAAATTGCTCAGTTTAGATGTGCATATCTATTTTAGTTCTCAACTTAGATCTTTTATTGATAATCTTCGTATTTTATTTAATAATATATATATGTATGTATATGTATATATTTGTGTGTGTGTCAACGTGTCCGTGTCAGAGTCCATGCTTATAAGTTAGTTGTTCCAATCATTCGATGGATAACTTGACTGTTATTAGTTAGTTACAATTAGACTAGTTAGTTGTTCTTATCAGACTTTATATATAACAAACTTTACATCTAATAGGTAATGTAACAGGTTCAAATTCAAACTTCACCAGTTTTGAGTCATTAATAGAATCAGCATGAGAAGTAACACAATTACCAGAAAATGATGTGAAACAAAGAGATACAGCGGCTTTGCTGTACTCATTAGGAACAACAAGAGTGAGCAAGGGTGTGATACTCACCCACAAGAAAGTCATTGCGGCGACGTTAATGATTAACATGGACGATGATTTAGCAGGGGAATTAAACAACATGTTCATCTGCGTTTTACCGATGTTTCATGTGTTTGGATTGGCAGTTATAACATACGCGCAGCTAAGGAGACGAAGTACGGTGGTTTCAATGGGAAGGTTTTAGTTGGAGGGGTTTTTGAAGGTGATTGAGAAGTATAGAGTGACGAACTTGTGGGTTGTGCCACCGATGATTCTTGCTTTGGCGAAACAGAGTGTGGTTGGAAAATACGATGTTTCTTCGTTGAAGAGACAGTTTAATTCGCCGACATGATTCAAAATTAAGGAGTATAATAACCAAGGATTAGAGATTTGTCTTTTAATGAGGTTCATTAACCATTAAACCAATTACTTGGTTAGGGACTTACAGATTAATTAAAAATATGTATTACTAGATCTTAGACCAGTGTGATGCACAAGTCAATAATATGTGCAGACTACAATATTTCATTCAATTTGAGTCTTTGTTTATGTGCTAGACATTTTATGTTGATAGCCAAGTACATACTATTAGTTCCAAATCAAATATAATTATTTCATATTTCATATTTAAAATCAATGTTATATATTGAAAATAAAAACACAACTGCGTCTGGTTGCATAATGATACACATCCAATGGTAATAGCATAATGAAAAATGGATTTTTCTGTTTGCCCTTTTGATTTAAAGTTGTTTTGATGATGTTTGTTATACTAAGTATATTGCTGATGTATTATTATAATTGTTGTTTACATTTTCATGAGAGTTAGCTCATGTGTCTTTTGAATCGTATCAATTCTGTCCTTGGGCTCTCTTCTTGTTTGTTCATAAAATATGAATCGATTCATATGACCCCTCTGCCCTTGTGTTTAGCCTGTTTGATTCATATCAATGTTCTTTTAATTGAATCAATCTTCATATGAGGTTTAATGATTCTATTCAAATTCTTGCCTATGTAGTTTTGAATCGATTCAATCATTCATCTGGAAAACCATTGAATTGATTCATATGTTCATTGAATCGTATGAATCTTCGTAGCTTCAGATCACTTTGTTTTTGAGTCGTTGTTTTCTGTGCTAAATTTGCAGCTATCGCTCATATCTATATATACCTTCACACACATGCACATACACACTTTTTAATTATTGAAACATTTTGCAAATATGCTCTGAAATCTTCAAACAATCGCTCTTTACATCTTCTTCAGATTAAACAGTTTTTCTAAGATCTTTGTAAAGTTTGAGATCTAGATTGTTAGGGTGCTATATGAATTGTAGTTTTATTTTACTCAAGGGTATTGGTGGAATATCAAGGACCTAAAGAAAAGTAGGCAATTTTTAACTCCAAAGGTCTTGGGGGTTGTTTCTCAACTACACAATGATTCAAGGGGATCAAAGCTTCGGACATAGTAAAGATGAGTTCTCGGAGTAGAATTTCTAGGGATTGCATGGAAGCTTGAGAGTCGAAGATCTTGTGGGTGTCCAATTTTAAGAGGACTTGAAGATTGGATCTTGTGTGTTTTATTAGCATCAAAGATCAGGGGATGTAAGGAAGACTGTGATATAGGCATTTTCTATCACGAAGAGAGGACATACCCCTAGCAAGGATGAAAAGGGGAACCTCTCTAAATCTTTGTGTTCTTCTATTCCCTATCCTTTTAGATTTTCACATTATATTTGTATATGAATTTATTGTGTGAAGTTATCTTAATTTTATTGTGAACTCATTAGTTTACTTTAACCTAATCTCAATTACTTCAATTGAGATTCTTTCAAATCAATTATCTCACAATCAAAGTTGAAAATAAGCTTTAAGCAATTGATTCATTTACCTTGTGTTCATTAGTTGTTAGTTTGATTTGTCGTTAATAGGTTTGGTTTGAGATAGTTTAGTTTTGCAATTTGTATGTGTGTATTGATTTTTCTTTTTTTGAATGGAATATATATAAAGAAAAATCAATATATATAAAGAAAAAACGAAGTAGAGAGTACATAATATAAAAATTGAGCCAACAAACGATGTTCCAACAAACCACCACAAAGGGGAAGCACCTGGAACCCCACAGGTGAGGCTAGATGCACACCCAAAAAATAAAAATAGAAACCCCTAGAAGAGCAAAAAAACACCAAGAAAAAGAAGACACCAGGAAGTTGAGGGCAAGAGAAGCCGCGAACCCAACAAACACCTGCAGGCAAAAGAAAAACAACAAAAATAACCAAAAGGCCACCTCAGGAAGGAAGGGGAGATACAACCTCACCCGACCCCGTAACAACCCCAGGGAAACATAACCACCACAAAACCCTACCGATTCAAACACAGGACGGGTTGCACCTCCCACTCATAAAGAGAACAATAACTAGCAGGACACTTAACCAGGAACCACTTCCAAGCAAAGAGTTTAACTCTATCCACCACTGGCTCCTCTCGGAGTAAGCCACCAGAAAAGATAAGGTCATTCCGAGATGCCCAAATGGTCCAAATAACAGCATGCCAAACAAGAAGCAACCTTAACCTAATTCTCCTTCCCCCCTCCAAAACATGTAAAGGCCTGGAATTGTTGGGCTAACCCTAGTGGCATCACAAACTCCCAACCCAACCACCTAGACATCTGGAAGAAAGTAAGGCTGGAAAGAAACAAATGCATCGCGGACTCGGACGACCTGTCACAGAAAACACACCCCACGCCATCTGTATGAAGCGGCACACCCTGCCTAATAAGATTACTCCGCGTAGGGATCCTATCGAGGAGAAGCTGCCACGAGAAGACAATAACTTTAGACGGAGCCCAGGACTTTGAAACCCTAGCAACCGCCTACAACACATCCTCCCCAGCGGTACCCATAGTCGGAATACCCTTAATAAGATTAGAGTAGGTCGACTTCACAGAATACTGACCATCAGGACTGTGGGTCCAAGACCAAACATCTTCCCTGACAACCCGCGAACGCCTAGTCGCGACCACGAGAAGATTAGCCAGCAGACCCGCTTCCCAAACAAAAAGAGGTCTCCTCTAGTTAAGATCCCAAACCCAAACCCCCCTCCCAATGACCAAGATCCCCCACCTTCCCATCCACATGGAGAGATAGATGAAAAAGCCGCCTAAACCTGACTCAAAGGATAGTGGGCCCACACCACTGGTCATCAGAGAGTCTAAAGAGCCTCAGAAGTTGGGGTTAATTAGAGTCTAAAGACGGGAAACTTGAGTTAGGTAAAAGTTGTTATTCTCAAGACATATCATTGTAGAAGGAATATACGTCTGGAGTAACGGCTATTTCAGAGGAATTAAAAGGCATTGGATGCTTATCCACTGAAGAGCGCAGGAAAAGGACATAGTACAATTGTACAACCACTACTGCACTACTCCACTCTTCATGTCTGCAATAGTACAAGGCTACAACTGTGACTACGTTGGTTAGTCTCTATTCAGGGAATGAACTTGAAATTGTTCCCTCATAGGACAATAACCAAATCAAGCAACAAATCATTGGTAATTATCAAGCTTCAACAACGACTATTTTGATGTCTGGGCAATCAACAACGTCTCTTTACACCTCTATATAAAGGAGTGAAGAGTTGAAGATTGTAAGAGACTCACAACAATTTTACAAGTGCCAAAACTCTGCTGAAATTGTTTTCACATCAAGTTCACTTAGAATTTCTTAACAACTTTCATATCCTAGAAATTCTAGAGTCTGTATCTGATTTGTATTTATGAACACCACTAATTGTATATCAAGTGTTCAACCTCAAACATTTTTCAGTGTAATTGTGTTTGTTTAGAAGTCTCTTGCTTTTGTGCTTGAGCATAGGAAGTCTCTTGCGTGTGTGCTTGAGCATAGGAAACCTCTTGTTTTTATGCTTGAGTAGTTTGAAGTCTCTTGCTTTTGTGCTTGAGCAATTGTAATCATATATTGATTTTAGTGAACTCTCCTTGAAAGTGAAAGGGGGACAAGACTACTTCCGGATTGTGGAAGGAACTTGTATAATTGCTTTGTGTCTTTCTCTTCTCTCTCTCTCTCTCTCTCTCTCTCTCTACATTATCCGCTGCATAAGACTATGAACTCTATCAGACTCTGAACATTGGACTTAGTTTTAAAAAGAAGAAAAAGCTAACACAATTCAACCCCCCCTTCTTGTTTTTTTCTCACCTTCAAAATGGACATGCATGACGGTGCTCTCCATATGGTGCCATGATAACACCTGCCAGATCCAACTGATCCAGATGCCCTATTTACTCGTTTGATGTAGGAAAACCCACTTGTGGTACAAAAAGCATGGCGCGTGGATGTTGACGTTCCCGATATCCAGCTCACACATCCTTGTTCATATACCCCTGAAGTGTTGATACACTCAAGTTTGCAACAAAGACAACCACATATAAATATAGAAACAATCAACAGTTACAAATGAGAAAACAAACATAATTATTTATTTATACCTTCAACAAAGTCAAGTATCCTGATAGATGTTTGGTGTTGTAATGGGAAGCATTGTTAAGCTCCTTATACAAGTGTGAAAGTGCAGCAAAGACAACCACATATAAATATAGAAACAATCAACACTTACAGATGAGAAAACAAACATAATTATTTATTTATACCTTCAAAAAAGTCAAGTATCATGATAGATGCTTGGTGTTGTAATGGGAAGCATTGTTAAGCTCTATATACAAGTGTGAAAGTGCAGCAACTCCCCATGAATAACCATAAACAAGCTCCAGGTCTGTGAAGTACTTTAGATAGGAAACATCCACATAGTAGGCGCTCTTGTCAGTGAATAACGTGATCCTCACCAAGTACAACAAATATATGTGGATAGCCTGCGCCCAGAACTTCTACACCTTCTCCATATCACCTTCATTATCAGTCTCCAACTACTGCTTAAAAATCTTCCTCAAGTAGCAAAATTGTGCATGTGTACCTCTGGTGTCAGTCACCTCCTCAATAGCATCTCCCGGGTCAGCCCCCAAATGTTGAATCATCATCTCCACGGCCTCGTCCCTTGTCATACCCTCGTGGGCCAAAAGCATGCTATCAATGGGAGATGCAGCAAACATGACATGTCATCAAGTGTCACTGTCATCTCCCCAAATGAAAGATGGATGCTCGAAGTCTTCTCGTTCCACCTCTTTGCAAATGCAGAACACAGGCCATGGTCAACTCGGCTGTAACTGATATCCTAAAGCCTAGAAAGACCGGTGACACTCAGTCTCTCACGCCACCACTGTGCTTTCATGATAACCTTGTTCTCGTCATCATGTATCGCACCAATCTTCTTCTTGTTGTTGAGGTATTTTAAATTGTCTCGCCACTGCAAAAATTAAAAACAAAAGATGGACATCAGTTTCACAATAATCAGAAAAAATACATTACAAAAATTAACAACAGTTTACAATCATTAAAGTATCATATTCATAGGTACCTCGCCATCAGTCTCTTCCCTCGCCACATGAACATGGTACCTTGTCAACACAGTAGTGTCGTGTATGCCACCATGATAGTCATCTAGCACCTCAGGCTCTAGCTCAGACACACGCTTTCGTCACCGTCCCTGTTGCTGCTGTTGGCCATCATCATCACCCACATCCTCCTCAGCCTCATCATTATCCTCCAACTGATGCTCCATGTCCATCTGATCGTGCTCTGGCTCAACTTGAGGTTGAGGCTCGTCGTTAGTATCAGCACGATGTTCCCTGCCACCCCTACGCCTGGGAACTCTACCATCCGACTCCATCTTATGCTGATGTTCTCTCCTAACTCAAGCATGCATAACTAAGTTCTCACCCCTTTTGCGATCAACATGACCCATACCTGTAACATGCATAATAGGGTAACACACAATCAACATAAAATACACAAAACAAGAAAAATAAAAATAACACTGGTACAATTGGGATTTTAAAATCCGAACTGCAACAATACATTTTGGATTATAAAATCCGAACAGCTTCAGTGTACAGAAAAAAATATTGAACTAATTAACTGGCATGCATAAGGAATTAGTACTAACCTTCACTTTCATGTTTGTTAAATCTTCGAATGTGATGACTTTGAGCAAAAAAACTCCAACTTTTGACAAATTTGTGTGGTTCGGATTTTGGGATAAGGGAGAGAGAGAAAGTGAAAATGTGAAAACGTAAAATTGTAACTTTGGGGAGGGAGATTTTTCTTATATATCGAAAACGTCCGGATTATATAATCCGAACTAGCTTCCGTATTATTTCGAATTTATAATCAGAAGGGCATTTTTCGTCTTTTTTGCAGGGCGCGTGAGAATGGCATAGGGTGAGAAAAGTAATAGTCTTTTTTCTCTATCCCAATTTTCATGTCTCTTTTCTCCTTCTGGAATACATTTTTTTCTATGTTTAATTTGATTTTTTGAATTCTTTATTAATTCATGAATTACATTTTTTAATGTGAGATCCATACATGATTGTTTGTTAAAATTTTCATATTTTTCTACTTTAAGATAATATTTAATGTCATGGTGGTAAATTTTAAAATGATTTTAAAACAAGCTCAATTTTAAATAATTTTAAAGGTGACATTATATTTTGATGGTCGTTAATGCAAACCTAATTTACTTTGTTGTGAAAAAAAACATTATTTTGATGGTCGTTAATGCAAACCTAATTTACTTTGTTGTGCAAAAAAAAACATGTGCAAGTATACATGGTCAAAACAATAAGACCGTTATCATGACGGTTTTCTAAGCCACCTTCAATATTATTTAAATTTAATACTATAACAATTTATATTATTTTAAGGTATCACAGTCTGAACCTCTTAATAAACAACCATGTAGGGATTTCACATTAAAAGAATTATTTTTATGATTTAGAAAACATTTTAAGAATCAAATTAATCATACAAAAAATGGTTTCTAGAAGCATCAAACAGATTTGTAAGTTGGTGAATAAGAAAAGAAATACAATGAATGTTTAGCTAATGCTTACTCACCAGAAAATGTTGACCTGTGTGAAAACATTCATTGTTAGTGTTTGCCTTTTTAGGTGTGTCGTAGAGGTATCCAATTCACCTAGAGAGTTAGTTTACTGTTTATGTTCTCGGGTTAGAATTTATTATAAATAAGACCTCTACTCCCCCAATTAGAAGCACAGTTTCAAAGTTAAAACCAATTATTTATGTTGATGCACTCAAGTATAATTTCATAGCCTTGTCTTTGTTTTTTAGGTACTTTTTGTTTGGTTTTTTAATTTTTTGTTTAAATTATTTTAATTTAGCTTGATTTGGCTTGTTTTTCTGTGTTTGATTGAGTTTTTAATGTGTGGTTTGATTAAATGGTTCATATTAGTTTTTTTTATTCTTGATGTTTGAATTGAGTTTTTATTTTTCATTAATTAAAAATATACTTAATTTTGGGGGAAATGTTGTGGTTTGGCTATACAATTTCTTTGGATTCATCCTTTGAGATTCTTCTTGTGGGTTTAATCATATGCCATTTGTCTTTATTACCTTTATTTAAACAATTTTGGTTTGTAGGATGAGTAAGGAAAAACATAGGATGTGTAGGGAAAATATGTTAGTGTTCCTGCGAACACCCAAAGAAGACCGAGATACCAAAATATAGCTATTTTCATGCTTTTAGATGCCATAAGAAACAGGGTTTCTCCCAATATCATGTTTCAAATCAATGACCATTATGCAGAATTAATGGTATGTAAATTAGCTCCAATTGATTCATTTGTCTTAAATGATGAAATATTTTTAATGTAACATGTTGTATTTATGTAATTCAATAAGATTTCCCGTGATTATTTTCTGGGGAAGCTAAGGTTGATTATTAGAAACAATATATTGAGATTTGCAATTACTAATATATTTTTTTTTGAAGGAAAAGAATATTAGTAATTGCAGATCTTAGTTTATTTATTCTAAATAATGGGTTGTCCCGGAGTTACATAATTCGCCGACATGATTCAAGATTAGGGAGTCTAATAACCCAAAAGTAGGGATTTTGTAGAATAATATTTGATTTTATTTATTTTGAAAGTGAAATATGATTTGATTTTGTAAATAATAAATAAAAATATGATAATATGAATATTAGGTGGAGGGTTACGAGTAAAATTGGTTGAACTGTCGGTATTCCATCAACATTGATCAAGTGCTTACTAATGAAAGTTTAACTTAAATACCTAACTAGACAAATATAAAATTGTTCAAAAATTGGGTTTTTTTTATTATTTTTAGTTTGAATTATTGTAATTTAGTTTGTTTTTGGCGTGTTTTTTTTTTCTCTGTTTGATTGAGTTTTAAATTGGTATTTTAGATTAAATGGATCAAGTTAGTTTTTTTTTATTCTTGGTGTTTTAATTAAGTTTTTTGTAAAAGCACAATCCAAAATATAAGATATTACAAGTTTTTTGTTAATATTTGTGAACTTCAAAATAAGGCCAATCTCTTTCTCTAAACCCATCATAATTATTTCCACATGCCTAAGCAACTAAATAAATCAGAATTGATCAATTAATCTAAAATGATCATGAACAATCTTTATATCTAATCCAAAGGTGCATTTGCAAACAATACCTACATAACCCTAAACCTACCTTATTTGGCGCTAAACATCATTTTGCTTCACCTAACCACATTTAATGTCCTTCTACTTGCAAACTCATGTTTAAAATTCAAAATTTCCCCCCAAAATAACCCACTAACAAAAGAAGCTTATGGCCATTACATCTTCCAACCACACTCATTAAAGGTTGTAGTTCCAACGCATGCAAATCTTGATATCCTCAAGATCATCTCCCTATTTAACCATCTCCCCTCATATACATTTTCATCACCCACCTATTTGTTCTTACGTGAAACAGAACATGGCTCACAACGATGTTCCAACTCTCCACGCATACCACAGCATCACTGGTATTTCAAACACCTCCATCACAATACTTATCTTTATAGCGAGTTTCATTGACAAATATTATTATTTTCATGGCTACTAACTTGCGTTTTCATGTGGCAGCACCACTAAATCCCAAACCTGTAGGTCAGCTAGAGAGAATTGTCAATGAGTTGCGGGTGAAGTATAGGACATACTCGGTTCCTTTTGACCATGAACAAGTTAGTTTAGTTGTCAGCTTGACTCATTTCGCTCGATATTTTGATTGGTTGTCGTTTGTTAACTACTTATTTATCGTTGTAGGGCACGGTTATGCTTCCAAGCCTGTTTGCACATGACTTTGGTGACCAGATCGACTGGTATGCAACTTTGGTGGATATCATAACGAGTTTGAGATTTTGGTTCAGAGAAACAACTATGGCATCTTCTTGACCAAAGGCTGGCGTGCTCTTCGCGACTTTTATAACATAAAACTTGGTTCTTGGGTAACATTGGTTTTTGTAGGGTCAGGGAAGTTCAACATCTGTATCAAGATAGGTGGGGCACCAAAGTGAGATATCCTTCATTTAGTCCTCCTATGAAATTTCGACTCGACAAAAATGTGGTGCCTGTTCATTTGTTCAATGATGTTCCAAGGCCTTTTACTCATAATGAGTTTAACTTTCAAGTGACATACGAGAAAACACTTTCTGCAGCTGAACTTGAGACTGGATATTTGGTAGGTTGTCCATTACGTCTGTTTGCTAATTGCTTTTTAGTTAGTCATATTTGTACTCATTGTTTGAACATTGTAAATTAAGGTGATATATCCCATGGGATTCTCTCAGCTTGCTTTAGACAAAAGGTCCACTTTGTTGAAGTTGGTAGATGAGTGCGACAATATCTGGGCTTGCACACTACAGTACGTGCATGGACGTGATGCACACTTCAGGGTTGGGGGTGGTTGGAATCGAATGGTGAAGGCTCGAGGACTTGGCGACGGTGTGCATATTATTGTGGGTGCTCCTTATGTTGGAAGGAATGAGAAGTTGTTCTTTAGTGTTGTTATGTACTAAGATGATGTCTTAAGATGCCACAGTATGAAAGTCGTATTTTGTCTCATCACAGACTTCTATTGTTTTGAGTTTTCAGTAATTTCTGTTTCAGTTTACTTTAATTTTCTATTTCATGTTGTATGTGGAGAGGATTTTTGGTGTTGTTGCAAATGCATCTCCCTTCATTTTGGATGTAATGCATTTTGATCTAATGAAATTTGTGTTTTTTGCTATTTTGTTAAACTTAGTTTTTGTTATTTTTCATGTATGTTTATCATCAAATTTACTAATATAATATCGTTGCCCATTTGATTGGCTATAGGGATAAGTTTAGAAAACAGTAGTAATTACTCTTTTCAAATTTCTTAATGCATTATAAGTACAGTTTCCTATATATGAGTGTAATTGATCTTGATATGTTTTCAAATGTCACAATGCATATTATGGTTGGGATGGTGTAATTAATAATGTCAATTTATGCTTATTTAAGTAACACATACCAGTAGTACCATTTGCAAACATATCAAGATCAAAGTTTGTGGATTATAGCAAAATTCTTAACACAGCCATGGCATACGACATAGTTCGTGAAACAGCAGCTGCTCTGACCAGTCTTACAGGTATTAATGTTGTTTTGTGGAACAACTTACATGCTTTTGTTCACTTGGTTTATTAATAGTTGTATGATACCTATTAAGTATGTTCTTGTTGTTAACTTCAGCTGTTGTTGATTGGTTGGAATTACTCGGTAATGATGAGATGATTGAGTTATCAAAATTGAAGTGGCGTACATTCACGGTGGAATTCAATCCAAATCAAGTCCTTACCATAAAGTTTGTAATTCTAATTCATACCTTTTGTGGTATAATATCTTTCATGTCATGTTTTGAGATTATGCTACCCCTTTATTTTTCAGCCAATCCTACCTCTTCCAACGCTCCTGGTTGAAATGTCGGGTACTGAGTTGAGGAGGTTTGCCACGTTGAATGACCCAGCTTATAATCGAATTGAGGTAATAGTTGAGAAGAAAGGTGATCAGTTGTGCTTCAGTCATGGATGGATGGAGCTTAATAAGCTGTATGACCTGAAATATGGTGCAGCCGTTACATTGATCAATGTCAAACCATCTCGATTTGTTATTCAGATAAAGGATCGTTTTGGGGAAGAGATTGAGTATCCTAAATACGATCAGCCGATGCTCTTACGTTGAACCCTGAAATATTTTCGGAACGTAGTGGGTCCGAATTTGTCATTACTAATCCTATCCCGTTCAGACATGACCAAGATTCCTTCAAATTCAGCGCATCAAAATATCTGAGTTTAGAAGATGTGAATTCTCGCATACTGGTATACATTTCAGTTTCACGACGCAAGCCATTTTTTAGTTAGTTTTTATTTTCATTATGATCAAATGATTGTTTTCATTTTCATTATGATCAAATGGTTGTTTATCTTTGTGCAGACTATTGCTTATGACCGCTTCTTAGAATCTATGTTGCCAAGCAGCACAAAGGAGTTCTATCTTACAGACGACTCCGGGTATATATGGAGTTGCACAAATAGATTAGTGCGTGGCAAGGAGCTGGAATACAAGATAGGTGGCAGGTGGAAAGATTTCTGTCTGTGTCGTCGTTTAGCTTACGGAGTTGGAATCAAAATTGGCGCACCAAGACTCGGCAGAAATGTTTTCTTATTTATAACATTGAAATTTTAATGTAGTGTTCATTTTAGTAGAGATGAGAAAGACTCTTATTAGTGCAGCATTATGTCGTATCAGATTACCGCTTTTTGTTTAATTGTACTTGCTGCCAAAGGAAATGTACCTTTCTTTTGAACTAACTTATTCAGTAAGCTTTTTGCAGTGAACGAGTTGTTACATTAATATATGAACTTTATATATTATGTCTTTTTCATTATAGTTAGTGATATTATTTAGTCATTGCCTAATTGTAATACTTAGCATACATTGTACAATGTCTTTTGTAGCAACTTAACAAAATTGTACGCCACTTTATATAAGATAAAGATTAATATGTGATCCTTGGATAAATTTTGGACTCATGTATATCCATTGTCATACGTTAATATATACACTAACTTAAAAATTTAGCAACTTTATATAATATAAATTGATTTATTTTATCCATTAAACTTTTTATGAGTAATGTATATCCAAAGTCCTCCATTAATATATACACTAATTATAATTTAGTTCATGGTTATTTATCTTTGATGTTAATTGTGCACTAAGGTTAACTATTCAGCTGTAAAATCTAATGTGGTTGTGGGGTCTTCAAGTATCATATGGTTTTTAAATCTAATACATTAAGCTTCCTTTATGTATCTGGCCACCTAATTTTTCATATGCTCCCAATGAAGATAATGGAACATTGATACAGACAACATTTACTGCCACATTCACGTTTTGTCCCCTGGCTTTGTTAGGGAAGTTATGTTACAGGTGGAAGAATAGATATAGTTAGCTCAAATTAACGTAGTAGTGAATTACTGTCAATTGATTGGCTCAAGGGGGAACGCCATTGGGCAAGACAACATTAACTGTCTAAGTCACATTTTGTCGCCTTAGCTGAATAGCCTCTGGCACATTGGGTTTAATGTATGCAGCCATATCTTACTCTTTGTTGGAAGTAGTATTTCCAAATTACTCATGCACACAGTTCTCCACCCAAGGTTATGTTTGTTGTTTTCCAATCTTAATATAGTTGAGTAAAATTAACTCACCCATTGTGCCATTACATTGTTCCTGATGCTCCTTATATATATGGTCAGACATTTAGCTATTGGGTCATTACTACCGAAAAATATTTAGAACCTCTTAACACAATACAATCTACTCAAATCAAAATGGCCCCTATAACCACACCTATTGCCGCCATTTTAGCAGGGAAGATTAACATTAAGATCCACTGTCGCGTCATCCACATGTGGACACTTCCTGATTACAACAATCTGAATGAAGACGGTTTCATGCACATATTGCTACTTGATGAAAAGGTACATTAGTTAGTTTCCTACCAGCATAGGTTGTTTTTTTCACATGTTATAGCTTTGCATTTCTTTGGTTCTATTGTATAACTTTTGTCAGCGTGTTTATTAAAAAGAAAGGAAAGATTCAAGCATCTGTAAAAAAACATTTGATACCAAAGGTGAAATCACTGGTGGAGGTCAGTTCTGCTTATGAAATTGAGAATGTTCTGGTGACTCGCAATGAACCCAAGTACAAGTGCACTGAACATAGGTTCAAGCTAAACTTGATTGACAAAACAAACTTTACCAAAATTGTTGGTACCAAGATCCCTGTAAACCATTTTGATTTCATGCCTTTTGGGGACATCTTGGAATCAGACAAGGAAGAAAAAACAGTTGGTGCGTTTTATCTATTATTTGCTTATTTTTTCAGATATATATTTGAACCAAGACTCTGATATATAACATGACATCAGTTGCTGAGAACAAGAAATAACATCAATTTTATGACAGATGTGATTGGCCACGTGGTTGAAAAGGATGTGATAAAGGAGAAAGATGTCAACGGTAGAAGGAGTAAGCTGATTGACATTACTCTGCAGGATTCAGAGTATGTCTTGATGAATTTTATTTTACGAATTTTAAGTTAGTGGTGTAATGGAAATATTGCATAACTAGTCTTGCAATATCCTACTGCTGCAGGTCTCGGAGGATACATTGTACATTGTGGTCTAATTATGCAGAACAAATTAACTCCTACTTGGACACGCATGATTCTGGGTCTCCTGTCGTTGTTATGCTACAACTCTGCAAGCTGAAAAGATATTGCGGTGTTATGGGAGTTTCAAATGCATTTTACGGAACAAATATAATTCTTGATGGAGACTTAAAATGCATACAGGATTAAAAAACTAGGTTGTTACTAGATATGGAAATCAAAGAGTGCTCTTTATTAATTATATAACATATTGCAGTCTGACCAAGTTCAATATATACCTGTTTTCAGTATTGACGGTGTTGATGTGCAAGTAACCCAGGGTGTGAGCCAACAGACATCATATAATGTCCTTTCTTTGGCTGATGATCTGCTTCAGTCTCAAATGATGACTATCGAAGACTTAATAGAGACTTCTGATGTAATGTTTTCCTATTACTTTGTGTATGCAGTTGTGAGTCTCAATTTATGCGAACACATTAATAGTTTTTTCTGTACTGTGCAATTTGCAGCAAGGTTGCGGGGTTTTGCTTGGGACTATCTGTGGAATTGAACCTGAGTATAATTGGTACTATCAAGCTTGCACTAAGTGTGCTGGTAGGGTCAAGTCTGTGGCAGGGAGGCTGTTTTGTCCAAAATGTGACACAGGCAAGAATGCAGTGCCTGGGTAGGGAACAAGCATGCAACTTCTGTTAAGCAAACCATTGTCTTTAGGCTTTATTACCTTAGAAACTTATGTGTGTACATATGTTGTATGCTATAGGTACAAATTGCATGTTCAAGTCATCGATAGCTCTGGCTCAACCGGCTTCATTTTGTTTGACCGTAATGTTTCCGCTTTCGTCAGCAGAAGTGTGCAAGATTTGATTGATGCACAACCAAACAATGCTAAGGACTACCCTGCTGAACTTGACTTATTCATTGGGAAACAAATGTTATTCAAAGTTGAAGTCACAGAGGCTAACCTTCTCCATAACTGGCGCAACTATGCTGTAAAACGCACCACATATGTCTTCTCATCTTATATAACAGATTTGTAAACACTGTGAATGCAAAGTTTATACCAAAGCAACAAAACAATATGCTCCCTACAAAGCGACATAAGACTAATGAAGGGCGGTGTCCACTTTCTGGCATCACAAATGGTACAAAACTCTCTCAATCTTCATCAAGATCTCAATAACAAAATCAACTTTATTTGTTGAATACTTCATACTTATTTCGTTCATATGCAGTTGAGGAATCATCACGTCGAAAGCAAAGATCTTCCAACCCAACAACAGCTAAATTAGCACCGGTTGCACCTGGAAGATATGTATTCAAGTAGGTCGGGAACTCTCACATACACAAAGAAATCCATAATACTTCAACTAATGAAATTCAGACATTTCATAATCATCTCCATGCTCATACCTCCATTCGATCCAGTCTACTTGCTGGTATGTTGGATTCCTATGACATTATAAGCACTATATTATGCTATTAATATGTTGTTATATTCCTATGACATTATAAGCACTATATCTTACAAATATGTTTACGGAATTTGAAACATGTCGGTCTAAGATATTTTTAATTCTTCGCCATATGCAGAAAACGGCTTTAAGGCCAAAAATATTAAGCCATCTATAACATCTGATAATTTGAACGATGGAAAGGAGGCGCCAAACATTTGCAGTAACTATGGTACTACATCTTCCATTGTTTTCGTGGCTTTTGATTGTAATACCTGTATACATCATGTCCGTTTGCCCAATATAAGATGTTTAGAAGTCAATTTAATTAAAATGTATTTATTAAATGTAGGTTCGTATAAGATGCAACAAGAATATATCGATAATGTAGGAATTTCATTAGAGGCACCGTGCAATGATATTTTTTCAAACAAATCAGGTATACATATCGCAATACATTGGTGATTGAAAATTTTGTCATACTATTTGTATAGGCAAGTTTCTATTCTAAACAATTAAACTAATTGACAGCAGTTGAACACATATTCAATCCAATTTTGGAAGGAACTTCTGATCCAGGTGAATCAACACAAATGGAAGTAGATACTCATTATTCAGCAGGTATTAGATAGGATGCATTTGATTTTTTCAGAGACGATATATTCTTCGTGTTTTTTTGACATTGCTGGTGTTGTGCTAAATATATTACTCGGTTCTATTTTAATGTGTACTACCATAAGCAGAATGCGTCACCCATTCAGTTGTAATTGGAAGAGGCATATCCAAGACCACAATAGAAAGTTCGTTAGGGGACGATTTATGCACCTCTATTACATTTAATAAGGATGGCTTGGATGTTAATTATATGAATGTGGAGTCAAGTAATTCATAGTTCAGATGCAAGTGGATCATGTAATCATTTTCTAAAGTCCATATATGTTGATGATCTAATGAAACTTTTTAGAATTAATGTACACATACAATATATTTTTACAGGTGAAGGATACATTAGTAAACATATGAATGTGAATGAGAACACACATGCGCATGACGATCACACTCAAAGTGGTAACACACATATGGAGTGCAACGAGAATGGAGAAGATTTTGATGTTCCTGATAACGATATAGGTATGTAAATTATATATGTACATAATATTAAACTTATCATCCACATTGTCACCATTATGGCGTGTTAACCTTGGTATAAAATTGATTTTCCAGCTGATTACGAACCAGAAGAAGATGGTGACTTACCAGGTGCTTATAAGTTACACTACAGACATATGTCAACAGATAATTTTCCATATATTTAACTAATGATATTTTTTATATTAATTATAGTGTACTTACTATTAATTCTTTTCATCACAATAAATGCACAGTATTTTGAATGTGGTCAGCCGCTGTTCAAGTGTCCCTTTTGCAAGGCCTTGATGTGGTATGATGAAAGGGTGTGCAAATCAAGGAACACAACGAAACCTGAATTTACTATGTGTTGTATGCAAGGAAGAATAGAGATAGCACCTTTAAAAAAATTACCAAAGCCACTATATGATTTATATCATAAGAATGATAAAAAAAAAAAGCAAGGACTTCATGGAAAATATAAGATCATTCAACAGCATGTTTGCATTTACGTCGATTGGAGGAAATATTGATAAGACGAAGAATGATGGAAAGGCTCCACCTGTTTTTGTTTTGAATGGAGAAAATTACCATCAAATAGGAAGTCTACTTCCGAAGCCTGGTCACCAACCGAAGTTTGCACAACTATATATCTACGACACCGACAATGAGCTCAAAAATCGAATGGATGCTGTCAGGTATATTTTATTTGTGACATGTTGTATCTTGATTTTGAGTTATGCTGCAAAAGACAACGTGAACCGTTATAAATATGTTTGGTGTTATTTTGTAGGATGGAAGATGACAAAAACTCAATGAAGCAGAAAATCGTTGAAGAAATAAGAGATGTTCTCGATAGTTCAAATTCATATGTGAAATCCAATAGATTGGTTAGAGAAACTCTGTTGAAAAACCAGGCCCCTTCCATTAAGCTAAGAATTTTAGGCAAGAGAGGATATGATGGTAGAAGGTATAACTTGCCATCTGCATCTGAAGTTGCGGCTTTAGTCGTTGATGATTATGATGCAGCTGACTTCGAGCGGGATGTGATTGTGGAAGAGCAATCAGGACTTTTAAAACGTATATCTGTCTTTGAGCCTTTTTACTTACCATTGCAATATCCCTTAATATTTTCTAGAGGGCAAGATGGTTTCTATAGAGATATATTATTTTCAGATAAACATAAGAAGGTGCCAATTCAGAGGAAGTATGTTTCAATGAAAGAATGGTTTGCATATATGATCCAACAAAGAGGCATTAATGTTTCACAACCTAAGACCTGAAGATAGACCTGATTTAGTGAGTCGTCTATTCAAGATAAAGCTAAATCATCTTATAAAGGAGATTAAGAAAGGAAAAATATTTGGGAAAGTGAGAGCAGGTAATATTCAATTAGTAATCTATATATCAAATTCTTTTTTATATGGTGTCTATCAGCACATAATTAAATTAGGCATTTAATTTACTCATCTTACACAAACTTCAACTTTTATTGCAGTTATTTATACCATCGAATTCCAAAAGCGAGGTCTCCCGCACGCTCATATATTGGTGTTTTTGCAACCAGAATTTCGCTGTACTCATCCTAAGAATATTGACAAGATTATATGCGCCGAAATTCCAGACAAAGACCGTGATCCTCAACTATACAAAATAGTGTCTTCTCTTATGATTCATGGTCCATGTGGAGATCAAAACACATCATCACCTTGCATGCTAAATGGCAAGTGCACTAAATACTTTCCAAAAAATTTCGATGACAACACTGTTATTAACTCCGAAGGCTATCCACTGTATAGAAGGGATAATGGTGTTTTCATAAAAAAGGGTCAATCATTTGTTGATAATAGATATGTGGTTCCATACAATCGACATCTTCTACAAAAATTCAATGCACATATTAATGTAGAATGGTGCAATCAGTCACGGTCAATCAAATATCTATTCAAATATGTCAACAAAGGTCACGATCGCGTCACTGCTACATTTTACAACGTGGCTGATGAAAATTATGACGAAATAAAAATGTATTATGATTGTCGGTATCTCTCATCATGTGAGGCTGTATGGAGGATATTTTCATTTGATATAAATTATAGAGAACCCTCTGTTGAGCGTTGAATTTCCATCTGGAAGGAGAAGAACCAATCGTGTTTGAAGATCATGAAGATCTTGAAGAGGTTATCAGGAAACCACATATTCGTGATACAAAGTTTGTAGCATGGATGGATGCCAACATGAAATATCTAGAAGCAAGAGAGCTAACTTACAACGAATTTCCATTAAAATTTGTGTGGAAAGCATCTGAACCTAAATGGACGCCGCGAAAACAAGGTCTCTCAATTGGCCGAATTCACTTTGTTCCTCCTGGGTCTGGGGAGAAGTTTTACCTCAGAACTCTGCTGAACTATGTTAAGGGTCCTATGTCCTTTGATGATATTAAAACAGTTAACAATCACAAGTATGACTCATTCAAAGATGCTTGCTTCGCTTTGGGGTTGTTGGGTGATGACAAAGAGTTCATTGACTGCATAAACCAAGCCGGACAATGGGGAACCACCGATTATCTACGCAGGTTGTTTGTCGCTTTATTGGTATCAAATCAATTCTCTCGGCCAGATCATGTTTGGGACAAGACATGGCCCCATCTAAGCGATGATGTTTTACGCCGTCAGAAACGTATACTACGTGTACAAGGTACTGATGGTTTCATTTATCCACTTTAAATGCCATTCACGTTAAGTTCCATTAGATGCAGGTTTTTAATGTAAAAAATTCAGCAACTTACAATATAATATCATGTTTTTAACGTGCAGATTTGGTGTTAGATGACAATCAATTGAGAAGTTATGCCCTTGCAGAAATAGAAAGATTGGTTCAAAAACATGGTAAGAATATGAAGGATGATTATCC
>Ga0228710_1002165_pt1 | contig 30735 bp, 29 predicted proteins | sample MedpolnodulmetaG_FD_177995 | JGI IMG/M metagenome (GOLD analysis project Ga0228710, IMG submission 177995) | Root nodule microbial communities from Medicago polymorpha collected in Santa Monica, California, United States - pink nodules | ecosystem: Host-associated > Plants > Roots > Nodule...
CGCCGAGGCGCTCGTCAATATCCGAAGCTACTTCATGCCAAAGCGCGCAAAGCAGAAGTTCTAAAACAGCGGACGGCTCCTCCTCCGTCAACAGACGAAAGCCGTGGGATGCTCGTCGCGCTCACCAACATTCTCCGGCATTTGCGTTCGCACGTTCGCTGCACAGCGCATGTATGCCGCGAATGGGCAACGGGACGCCTGCGACAGCCAACGCCCACCCCCCGAGGGTCGGCGCGGGCTTGCATTTTATCTCTCGAGAGAGACTAATGGACGATATAGTTGGGTGTGCACAATCACCGGTAATCGTGAGCTTGCCGAGTTCGCCGATTTAGGCCCCGCATCGGATCGTTCTCCGGTGAGAGATGAACAATTGGACGCGGGGTTGTTGCACTCGATGTTCTGCCTATTCCAATGTCTCGAAGAGGCGCAACAACAGCGTAGCGCGCGGTACTAGTGATGAAATGTATATCTGCTCGTGGTGACTATGTGCGCCGTCGATGGGGCCATCAGGGCCCATTCCATCCAGTGTGGGTGCGAACTGTGCAGTGAAATTCGCATCTCCCCCAATCGCACCATTGACCCCTTCCAGCTCAAAACCGATTTCCGCCGCGAGTCCGCTCGCGTGCTGGAAAAGTGCCTCGATTTCTGGGGATTTGTCATAACCTGGACGGCGGCCTATTTCGGAGATGATTTCAATCGCCACGTCCGATTCGTAGGACTTGAGCCCGCGCATCCGTGATATGATCTCCTCGGCAAGCTCCGGGGCTGAGGCGTACATGCTGATCTTTGCGAAAGCGCGGTCAGGCACTATGCTCGTGCTAGTCCCTCCCCCGATTTTGCCAACGTTTATGACAACGCCGTTCTCATAGTCGTTCATCGAGTCGATATCGAGGATTTGCCTTGCGAGCTCGCGCACGGCGCTACGCCCGTCTTCAGGGCCTAATGAATGCGCCGATCGACCGGTCAGTTTGAGCTCAAAGCTGGCGGTGGCGCCCTTTCGCGAAGTGACGATCTTCCCGCCATCGCGAGCCGGTTCGGTGACCAACACATAACGAGCTCGACGCGCTTCCCACTCAATGAGCTCACGCGACGTCGGACTGCCACTCTCCTCGTCCGGAACGAATAGATGGCGGATTGGCAGTTTGGCTGGACCCCCGGCGCGGATTAGGTGGCGGAGCGCGGCAAACGCGATCAAGGCACCACCCTTCATGTCGTAGATCCCAGGTCCAAAGGCAACGTCGCCCTCCACACGGAACGGTAGATCAGTTGCCAGAGTCCCTATCGGATGTACCGTGTCGACATGGCTCACAACGAGCACACCAGGCTCCTCGCCACCCCAAGGGGACGTAACAAGGAGTATATCTCCGTGGCCGTCGGTGCCTTGGGTGCGCACCGTTTTCGCACCAGCGGCCTTGGCGTCGGTTTCAATTTTATCGACCAGCCCGTTGACCGCCGTGGCATCTGCCGTGGGGGTCTCTATCTCGACCCAGCTTCTAAGCTCCTGCAGCAGAGCCTGCTCATCGAATAGCAACGCATTTGAGGCTATATCGTTCATTGCTCCTCCTTATAAAGAACGTCTGAGAAATGGTGGGCGGCGGGCGCGATCAGATCACGCGGGATTCAGCATTGGGTGGACGAGATGCCGAGGGGGATTTCAGCTGCTCACGAGCATCGAGCAGTTTGAATAGTGGGAGTCTCTCCGCCCGGAACTTGAGCGCCTCTCTAGCCCCACGCAGATTGGCATCTAGTGCTGCTAGTGAAGTATTTGCCCGAGGAATCTTTTGGTCCGCTCATGCTCTGGGCGATCGAAAAATTGAGCCGGGGTTCCCTGCTCGACGATTTCGCCTCCGTCCATGAAGACGACGCGGTCAGCGACCTCGCGCGCAAATCCCATCTCGTGGGTCACGCAGATCATCGTCATGCCGTCCGTCGCGAGCCTGGTCATCACGTCGAGCACTTCCTTGACCATCTCGGGGTCAAGGGCTGAGGTCGGTTCGTCGAACAGCATGATCTTCGGCTTCATGCAGAGCGCACGGGCTATTGCCACGCGCTGTTGCTGCCCGCCTGATAGTTGGCTGGGATATTTCCTTGCCTGCTCAGGGATGCGAACGCGGTCAAGATTTTCCATTGCAATCTTTTCTGCGGCATCGCGCGACATTTTCCGCGCCCGGATCAAGGCCAGGGTACAGTTGTCGATCACCGTCAGATGCGGAAAAAGGTTGAATTGCTGGAAGACCATCCCAGCCTCTCGGCGCACCTCTGCCAATCCCTTCATTCCAGGGCGCAGCTCGGTGCCGTTGACTACGATTGTGCCTTTCTGATGCTTTTCCAATTGATTGATGCAACGTATCAGCGTCGATTTTCCCGATCCGGAGGGACCGCACACAACAATTCGCTCGCCAATCGTTACGTCAAGATCAACGTCCCGCAAAACCTGAAAGGCCCCGTACCACTTCGAAACGTTCTTCATCAGCACTGCAGGGGCGGCAGACCCGGCTGGCGCCTGCCTGGTGCTTTTGGTCTCTTCCGCTAAGTTGAACACCATTCCAATTCCTCCTAACGCGCTCCTCAAGCGCTCTTCAATTTCAAAGACGGCCCGAGCCCCAGGCGCCTCTCAATACGGCTGATTACCCCAACTGCGAGGAGTGATAGGGCAAGGAAAAGAGCCCCGGCTACAAGCATCGGCTCCGCGTAACGATAGGTTTTGGACGCCACGTCAAACGCGCTCCCGAGCATCTCCGGTACAGCAATGACAGCAAGCAAGGGTGTCGTCTTGAGAATTGAAATTGAGTAAGCGCCCGTCGGCGCCGCTATATTTCGCAGCATCTGCGGCGCAATCACGAATGCCACGGTATCGCGCCACCCGATCCCCAGGCTGTACGCAGCTTCGCTCTGGCCTGCAGGCACCGCGTCAATTCCCGCCTTGAAAACCTCCGAGAGATAGCCTGAGAAATAGAAACTCAGCCCAAAAATCCCGACGAACATCGCCGGCAACACAATGCCGTAATAGGGCAGAACGAAATAAAGAAAATAGATCTGAACCAAGGCCGGCGTGGAGCGGATGGCATCTATGATGAACTGGGCAAAAGGGCGCATCAGCCGATGAGAGCGCCGCAGCATTTCCCAAAAGAACCCCAGCGCGACCGCACCAAAGAAGCTGAGGATCGCAACCAGAATCGTGTTCCCAATACCCTTTAAGACCAGAGGTACGATCTCTATCGCGAAATTGATGTCGAATCCCATCAGCGCGCCCTCTTTTCTTGTTGTGATCTCTCGAGGTAGCGCCCGAAAACGGTCACCGGGTAGCAAATGATCAGATAGGCGAGCAGAAGCCCGGAGTAGATGCCTGCGGGATCATAGCTTAACTGGGCGATCTCTTTCGCTCTGTAAGTCATATCCGTTAGCGTTATGAGAGAAACCAGAGAGGTTCCCTTGATCAGCTGAATAACATCGTTGATGAATGTCGGGATCATGGCGGAGATCGCCTGGGGAATCTCAATCAGGCGAAGCACAGTGAAACGACTGAGACCAAGTGCCAACCCAGCCTCACACTGACCGCGATTGATCGCCTGCAATGCGGCACGCACAGCCTGGCTGCTGTACGCACCCGCGTTCAGCCCGAGCACCATTGAGCCGACGGTGGTTGCGGAAAGATAAACGTCGAAGGCTGGCAGCGAATAGTAGAAGGCATAGAGAAGGACGATAGCCGGGGAGCTACGCCAAAACTCGATGACGGCAGTGATGGACCAACGGGCTGTACCGGTCGAAAAATGCTGGAGAACGCCGGCGAGCAGGGCGAAAGGTATCGCATAAAGAAGGCCAAGAATGGTGACGCTCGCCGTAACACCAAATCCTTCATATATGCTCGAAAGAATTTCGAAGAGACTCATTCGCCCTGCTTCCTTTAGCTAAGATAACTCCCCAACCTATTTGCAGTTGGGGAACAGGTCCTTAGGTGTCAGTCCGATCGGCGCCACCGGAAATCCGGTGAATCCGTTCTTCGCAAAAACCTCTTCGACAGTCCCGTCGGACTTCTTCTTTTCCAGACTTTCATTGTAGAGGTCGCGAAGTTTGGTATTGTCGGGCCGGAAGGTAATTGCGGCGTAGTTCGCGGCCTTTCGGCCGTCTTCTAGCACGAGCCCGGTGAATGGTTGCGCGAGCTCGATCTTGCCCTTGAGTTTTGGATCGTTGACCGTGCTGATCGCCGTTCCTATGGACTCCGTGTCTGCATGGATACGCCCGGCCAACAGCGCAGCGACGGACGACTGGGTATCTTGGAACAATACCATACGATCCTCCGGCACACCGGCCTTGACCGCATTCTCGGTATTGGAACTGCCCCGACCGCCGCCCAATCTCAGGTCAGGATTCTTGGCGATGTCCGCATAGCTGTGAATTTTGTGCGGATTACCCGCAAGGACCATCACACCGTCACCGATGACAAGGTCGGGATTGCTGAAGATGACCTGCTTGCAGCGCTCCTCGGTTATTGCCATCCCCGAAGCCACGACATCGATCCTTTTGGACATCAGGCTCGGGATCAGAGCACCCCAATCCATAGCGACAAAATCGACTTCCTTGACGCCAATCGGCCCCAGCACAGCCCTGATCATGTCCGGGCCGACGCCGGCGACCTTGCCATCTTTTCCGACATAACCCCAAGGTGCCTGGTTGTGAATGCCGATGGTGATCTTGCCCTCGCTGAGGACGCGGTCCGCTAGTTCGTCGGCGCGTACCGGCGAAAGGGCAGCGCCGGCCATCGCAAGCACAGCACCCCCAATCAAAACAGTCCGTCTATACAATCCTGTATTCTGCATTTTCGTTCCCCTAACCGTTGACGACATAATTTTTCTATACTAGGTATACTAGCTATGTCAACCAAGTTCATTTGCAGTGTCGCTCATCGTTGAAAATCGAGGAGAATCAAACTTCTTCTATCATCCCTCTTGAACGGCACACAATGGAGAAGCCTCATGATTCCGTCACATTTGCGGACTTCCGCGTCTCTGCATGAGTCAGTCCGCGAAGAAATTTTAAACCGGATAAGGAACGGCACCTATCAGCCGGAAATCCCGATCCCTTCCACGGCGATGCTCAGTGAAGAGTTCGGCGTAAGCCCGATTACCGTCAAGCGAGCGCTGCGTGATCTGCAGGCGGTCGGTGAGCTGACGGCCGTCGCCGGCAAGGGCACGTTTGTGAAGGAGCAGCGTCGTTTCCTCCTGGAGCTTGACGGGTGGATGTCTCCGTTCGACAACGCCAGCATCCGGCTATTGTCGATCACGCGAGAAAAAATAACAGACGCGACCTTGCAGGTGTTCAGCCCACCAAAGGAAGCGATGCTCTGCGTTCGCAAGATGGTCTACTTCGGCGACGATGTTCCCATCGTGTACGACGCCACCTACCTCTCCTCAGACGTCGTCCATGAGATTGTCGACGAGTTCGGCGAGCAGTTCGTAACCAACGCCTTGGAGCGGCACGATTTCAAAATAGCCGAAACTTCTCACATCATCGATGCGGCGCCTGCCGCCGGGCAAGCTGCTGAAGTCTTTGCAGTTCCGAGCGGATATCCAATGCTCCGCCGCCTCTACAAGATAACGACGAACAAGCCGGACGTCACGGTTTTTGGTGTTCTGCAGGCGCCATTCGATCGGCTTGCATGCTCACTTAATGTTCCAACCAATCCGAAATCCAAAAACCAGTTGAGGCCGAAAAAATGACCTTTCCGCACCTTCAGGTCCCTTCGACATTTAGACCCCCTGCTTCGGCGGTGCCGGATGCCGAACTTAAACTGCGGCTCGCGAACATCCGCCGAGAAATGGCGGCATCGGAACTTGATACCATTGTTCTTACCGACAAGAAGAATGTCGATTACTTCACCGACTATCAGGAGCTATCCTGGGATTCGAAACCGCGTCCTTTGTTCGCTATCATATCCATGCAGGACTTCGTGGTGATCGGAAGCCTTGGTGAGGCGCCGACGATCGACATGAAACCGCGAATTTTCTCGACCCTGTACTACGATGGCTACCTCGCCGAGGCAGTTGAGTCGGTTTCAAGCTGGATCCGCGACAATACCACCGGTCGACGCCATACTGCCGTCGACTACGGTCAGGACATGTTCGGCCGCGGCTCGCTGGCGCTCATCGACGCACTCAATACTGTGTCGACTAAGGGAAAGGTCGAAAGTGCGGCCGAGGCAATCTGGAAGGTTCGATTGATCAAATCGAGATTCGAGGCCGGCCTCAAACGTACCGCGTTCGAAATCGTGAATTCCGCCTTCGACCAGACAATTGCGCATGCTCGCATCGGCATGTCGGAATACGAACTGTATTACCTTATGCAGGCGCAAACCTATCTAAATGGTGCGGAAAGTGCCGACCCGATCGCGATGTTGTTTTCGAAGGGCGACTTCGCCTATGGCCGGACCGCGAAGGACCGCAGGCTTGAGGAAGGTCACTATGTTTGGACTGACTTCCGCGCAACCTATGGCGGCTATCCGGCCGATCGTAACCGTATCGCACGCGCTGGTGAACCGCATGAATGGGAGACCAAGACTTACACCGCAGTACGCTCACTGACGATTGATCTTGCCCGCCAGATCCGCCCTGGAATTACGTGTTCGGACGTCTATGCCATCTTTGAGAAAATGTGGCGCGAAGCGAATCTCGGAAAGCTGTACAGCCACGTCTCGCGGATCGGTCACGGCGGCGGACTGGATGTCACCGAACCGCCGTCTCTCTCTCGGACCGACCCAACAATAATTGAACCGGGAATGATTTTCCATATCGAACCGAAGCTCGAGCGCGACGGCGCGGTGTTTCAGTTCGAAGAAGTCGTTTTCGTCACTGACGACGGCATCGAATTTCTGAGTGCGTTGTCGCCCGAGACGCTGCCCGTCATCCGTTAACTCAAGAACGCTGAAGGTTTGAGAATGTCGAACTCCACTCGCATTTGGTCACCTATCGACTACAACAGGGAAGGAAAGCAAGTTGACTGCCTGCGTCTTCCCATCTCGACCGACAGCTCGGCGTATGGGTGGATCCCCATCCCGGTTGTTTGCATTAAGAATGGTGAGGGACCGACAGCGGTTCTGATCGGGGGCACTCATGGCGACGAATATGAAGGCCAGCTTGCCCATATGCGCCTCGCGAGGAAGCTCAGCGAAACGGATGTGACCGGACGCGTTATAATCGTACCATCCCTCAATTTCCCGGCCGTTGAGGCCGGCCGCCGCGTATCGCCGATCGACGAAGGCAACCTCAACCGCCTCTATCCAGGACGCGCGCACGGAACGGCAACAGAGATGATTGCCCATTACGTGACGGAAGTGCTTCTTCCGATGGCCGATCTCGTGGTCGACCTGCATTCGGGAGGACGTTCACTTGACTATCTGTCCTGCGCGCTTATCCGCCCCGGCAAAACGGCGCAGGAGCACGAAAACCTGCTCGAATTGCTCAAGATCTTCGGGGCTCCAATCGCATTCCTGACGGACGGCAGCGGGGGTGGCGGTAATACCACGCTACCCGCGGCCGCCGAGCGCACTGGCGTGCCTGTCATCACCGCGGAACTCGGCGGCGGCGCGACACTCAATCGCTCGGGACTGGACCTAGCAGAGCAAGGGGTGCTGAGATTGCTCAAGCATATCGGCATCCTGCGCTCCTACGATGTCGAAGAGGCCGGTGCGGTCAGGCTGATGGATTGCTCAAGCACCGACCTGCTTGTCTATGCCGACACTGATGGGTTGTTCGAGCCTCTCGTAGATCTGGGCGACGAGGTCGCGGAAGGGCAATTGGCGGGCCTGCTTCATTCAATCGACAGACCATTTAACAAGCCGGATGAAGTCCGATTTACCTGTAGCGGCATGGTTGTATGCAAGCGCTTCCCGACCTTGGTGAAGCGTGGCGATTGCCTCGTTGAGCTTCTGCAGGATCTCGCGCGCTCTAGCACGGAAGGACGAGCCCGTGCTGCATAAAATCAATCCAAGAATTAGCGGAATGCAGTGCATCCGCTGCCAGATCATTCATCCGTTGGAGGACTATTTCGAGGGGTGCCCCGCTTGTTTGCGGGCGGGCGTGCCCTCAAGTGTCGCGCCCCACTTTAGCGAATTGCCTCCCTCGCTGGATCGCAGCACGGTCGGCGATTGGGTTAGCTATCCTGAGTCGGGCTTGGGCGAAGGCAGCACACAATTGTCGAACCTGCCTCGCCTCGCCGCTGCTCTCGGTATCGGCGAGCTATATACAAAAAACGAATTCGCCAACCCGACCGGGTCCCACAAAGACAGAATGGGAGCCATTATTACACAACGAGCTCTCGACATCGGTGTCAGGACAGTTGCGGTAGCGTCGAGCGGCAACGCCGGTGTTTCGATGGCAGCCTATGCGGCGCGAGGCGAACTTGAGTGCGTCGTTGTGACGACGCCCGATATCAGCCCCAATTGGCGCCGGGCAATCGAGGCCCATGGAGCGCGCGTCGTCGCGACAGAAACTTCGGACGACCGCTGGAAGCTCATTGCACACAAGGCCCGAAGGGGCGAATGGTACCCTGCAACCAACTACGCCATTCCGCCTGTTGGGAGCAACCCGTTCGGCGTCGATGGTTACCGCTCGATAGCGCTTGAGCTTTACCTGCAATTTCGAGAGCAGCAGCCGACGGACATCCTCGTGCCCACCGCTCGCGGAGACCTCATCTGGGGCATCGCCAAAGGATATTGCGATCTCAGGGACGCGGGTCTTCTTCAATCGATCCCAATAGTCCACGCTTTAGAGCCGTTCCCACGCATTGCGCATGCAGTTGCCGGACATGGCATGGTTGGCACGTTCCCCGACGATACAAACATGGTGTCGATCGGCGGCAACACCGTCACACAGCAGACCCTGCACGCCCTTGAGCTGACGGGGGGATTGGCGGTCGCGGTCGACGACAACGACGTCGCTGCAGATCAGGCAGTCCTTGGCCGAGAGGGTCTCTATCTCGAGCTCTCCAGCGTCGCGACACTCACTGGTTTGCGCAAACTTATGAGGGACGGCGAGATCGGGCAAAATGCGCGTGTGATATTGATCGCCACGTCCCATGGTTACAAGGAGGAGGCGCGTTTTCAGAACCCGCTAAAAGCAAGTGAACTGCCGGAGTGGAGCAAAAGCATGTGACCTTCTGAACCGACGCCTCTACGGTCGAAGCTGGCGCGGAAAAATGTCGCGGAATGCAGCCGAGACAAATCGCGATGGAAAGTCTCGAACGAGTGTGCATACCGTTGAATTGTCCGGGCCAATTGTCGGGCGGCTAACACGGCCTTTGGCACTCGCGCGCCCAGGCGGTCCTTATGGACGTAAGACATCAAGGGGGACCCACCTCCATGATTTCGAATATTCCAAGCATGACTGGAGAACCTTGCTCGCGCAACTAATCCATTAATTCAAATGCGCTAACTGGAGATAAAAGGGTGGATCAGGATCAGCGATCAAAGGCCGAAAACCGATCGGTGCTCGGCATTATTAGGCTTGACTGCGACGAGTCGACAGAGGAGTCATCAAGCGAACTAATCGAGCGAAACGCGGTGACGCCATTTTCGTATGAGAGTCCTGCGTTTTGGAATGTCCCCTTTCTCAACGCAATCGCCCGAGGCGCCGACGCAGTCGGGAACAAAATTCCGACTGTCGCGGCTAGCCGAGGAATTGTTGAGGCTGCCAATCGGCTCGATGGTCGCACTCAACTGATCATCGGCGATTGCGGATATATGTGGGCTTCACGGGAGCATCTCTACGGTCGAACTTCAACTCCAACGATAATGAGTGCTTTGGAGTTTCTTGACCTCGCCTTGCGGATGACTAGCCTTCCGATCGGAATAATTACTTGGGACGAAAAGCCGCTCAAGCCGCTTTTGCATGCGCATCCTGGGTTCGATCGGCTCCGCTTTCTCAGCGTCGCCGATCTTCCGGAGTGGGCCAAATGGGCCGAACAGCCTGATAACTATATGCAGCCGGGAGGCTGGACGAAGGAAAGAATGGCTCAGCAGTTTGGAGAACGGCTGAGCAATGCGTTCGCGGAAGCCGGCTCGTTTAGCCCGATCGGATTATTGATTCTGGAATGCACACTCGTGCCGGATTTTCGCAAGACGATCCGCAGTCTCACTCCTGTACCGGTGCTCGACCTACTAAACTTCGCCAAGACTGCGCTTGAGTGAACCGGCGACGCTGCGTCGATAATGCGAGTTCCGGCGCGAGGGATCTTCAGCGCCAAGTCAGCGATCGCACCACCAGCGGAAAGAGCACTAACGTTCTAGGTATACCTAGTATGGAGATGGCCAAAGAAAGTGGCGAGCCTGGCCGCCATAAGGCAGCGGCCGATCGATGGAGTGACTGCAACGACGCTGAGAGCCCTCATGTGTTGACGCGGTCAGGGAGGTAATATGGAAACAGCAGTTCGTGCGCCCGATAACGTGGCGACGCAGGCGCCTGCGCCTGCAATCGAGCTAAAAGACATTCACAAGTCTTTCGGCCCTATCGAGGTTTTGAAGGGGATCTCCCTGCGGGCAAGTGAGGGAGAAGTTGTTGCGATCATCGGTGGCAGCGGCTCTGGGAAGTCGACACTGCTTCGATGCGTCAACATGCTTGAGATTCCGACCTCCGGGCTTGTGCGAGTTCGCGGTGAAGAAATCGGCTTGAAGGCCGATCGCCGCGGAAAGTCGTTCATCGCTGATCTAAAGCAAATTCAACGTATTAGAAGCCGACTTGGAATGGTGTTCCAGTCGTTCAATTTGTGGCAGCACATGACGTTGCGCGAAAACGTCATTGAAGTTCCGATGCATGTGCTGGGCCAGTCACGGGACGAAGCGATTGCAATAGCAGACGCTTTGCTAGAGCGCGTCGGCCTGTATGAAAAGCGCGACGTATACCCAGCGTTCTTATCCGGTGGACAGCAGCAGCGCGCGGCGATAGCGCGCGCCCTCGCCATTAAGCCAGACGCAATGCTGTTCGATGAGCCAACCTCGGCGCTTGATCCGGAGCTCGTCGGGGAGGTTTTGTCGGTAATCCGTGATCTTGCTCGGGAAGGACGTACGATGATCTTGGTCACTCACGAGATGGGGTTCGCACGGGAGGTCGCGAACAAAGTGGTCTTCCTGCACCAAGGCGTGGTCGAAGAAGAAGGTCATCCGACCAGCATCTTTAATGCACCGACCTCGGATCGCTTACGCAAGTTTATCAGCTCCATTAGGTGAAGCAGCAAGGGCGGGCAAACAAGCCTCGTCCTGAAAACGAAAGGGGAATGACATGAATAAGTTTAGAACGCTTCTTGTCGCAGTGGTGGCACTGGCGGCGCCGCTAATGGGTGTTGCGCAAGCAGAGCCAGTCAAGGTCGGGATCGATGCCCAGCCTTATCCGCCATTTACGGTACCAAATTCCAGCGGCGAATGGGGCGGTTGGGAAATCGAGATCATGCAGGCTGTATGCAAGACTGAGAACCTCGATTGTGAGGTGCAGCCCGTGGCATGGGACGGCATCATCCCCGCCCTAGACTCGGGCAAAATCGACATGATCTTCTCGTCGATGTCCAGGACGGCCGAACGAGAAAAGGTTGTTGCCTTCTCGGACAGATACTGGAAAGCACCGATAATGCTCGTCGGCCCGAAGGGAAGTGACATGAAGCCGACAGCTGAGGGCCTCTCGGATAAGCTATTCGGCGTTCAGACATCTACACCCCTCGAGATTTATGCCAAGAAGTACTTTACCGGCGCAACTCTGAAATACTACCCGTCTCTCGATGCCATCCTCCAAGATCTTGTTGCAGGGCGCATCGATGCTACCATGGCAGGGGCTCCGCAGATTAGCGCCTTCTTGAAGACCGATGAGGGCGCAGCTTGCTGTGAAAATATAGGGACCGTCAATGATGATCCGGAGATCTTTGGCGTAGGCGTGAGCGCGGCGTTTCGAAAGCAGGACTCTGAACTGAAGAGCAAGATCAACGACGGCATCCAGAAAATCCGCTCGAATGGCACCTACGAAGAGATCTCCAAGAAGTATTTCGACTTTGATCCGTATGGCGACTAATCGACAGGAGCGCGGCCCACGCGGTCGCGCTCGTTTCTTGGCTCGGGAACAGCACCGTGCAGCATGACCTTCGGCACACGCCGGGCGATTAGGTGGATGCATAGATATGATTTGGGATTATTTAGCTTTTGATCCTCCCGGCTGGGGAGGGCAACTCTTAAAGGGGCTTGCCGTTTCGTTGCAGATTGCGGCAGGCGCGTACGCTTTTGGTGCCGCCCTCGGGATCGCCGGCGCGATGGGGAAAATCTACGGAAGCGCCATAGTCAAGGATCTTCTTGAGATCTACACGACTATTGTGCGAGCCGTTCCGGAACTAATTCTAATTCTTATCATATATTACCTTGGAACAGATCTGCTGAACCGACTTATGGCGCTCGGTGGACTTGCTCCCGTAGACATTAATGGTGTTGCGGCCGGCGTTTTTGTCATTGGGCTTGTGCAGGGTGCCTACGCAACAGAAGTGCTGAGGGGTGCGTTTAGAGCCATTCCGTATGGAGAAATTGAGGCAGCGCGCGCATTTGGAATGACGCCAGGCGCAATGCTGCGGCGCATAACGATCCCAGCAATGTTGCCACACGCCATCCCAGGCATGGGCAATCTTTGGCTCGTAACTACGAAGGAAACCGCACTGCTCGCGGTTGTCGGATTCACCGAGCTTGCAATGACGACCCAGCAAGCAAGCGCGACAACCAAAGCTTACATCACCTTCTACGGCGCTGCTTGTGGCCTTTACCTTGGAGTCTCGCTGATGTCCACCATGTTACTTGGTACACTTGAAAAAAGAGCACGCCGCGGCGTGCCGAAAGCGTGACCTCGATGGCAAACCTAAACAACACAATCGTTCCCGCATCGAGCCGGGGTGCGGAGGCCATGGTGCTTGCCAATTGGATCCAGCCTCACCGTCTGATTTTGGCATTCGTAATGCTTTCTGTTTTCGTGACAATGGCATTGACTCTCCGGTGGGACTGGTTGCCAATATATTCAGGTCAACTCCTTTTGGGGTTATGGCGTACCACGTGGCTGTTGCTTGTTTCAGCCACCCTTGGATTTATGCTGGCCGTGCCCCTTGGGCTCGCGCAAACAGCGGGACACTTCGTACTTGCAGCGCCAGCTCGCGCTTTTTGCACGACCATTCGAGGGACTCCGCTACTGCTACAGCTTTGGTTCCTGTATTATGGCTTAGGCTCACTGTTTCCTCAATTCCCCGCTATACGGCAATCTATTGTCTGGCCATACTTGCGCGATGCGTGGCTGTACGGGGTTCTCGCTCTCACTCTTTCGGTTGCTGCTTATTTCGGTGAAATCATGCGTGGAGCATTCGCAGGCGTCCCTCGCGGCGAACTGGAGGCTGGCCGTGCATACGGCATGTCTCCCCTCAAGTTGCTTCGACGGATATGGCTTCCACGGGCCATCATCCGGGCGTTGCCTGCTCTTAGCGGCGAGTTGATACTGCTTCTCAAGGCAACGCCTCTTGTCGCGACCATTACGGTGGTGGATCTCTACGGAGCTATCTCGCGCGTACGGCAGGATACATACCTGACCTACGAGCCGCTTCTGTTCCTTGCATTTCTTTATATCTGCTTGACCGGCGTGCTTGTCGCATTGACGCGGGGGATTGAACGTCGTTTTCCCGCTCGAGGGGACTGAACGAGCACTGAGCAGGTCTGCATTTTTGGGACGTCCAATACGTGGACCTGGCTCGGGCTGCTGACTTTCCTGCCAGTCTGCCCGATGTATCGATTCAACTGTTTGGGCTCGAATAGTCAAGCGCTGAATGAGCCGGCGTCTCACCTAGTCTAGACCTACTCGATCACCGGATAACGGGATAACGGCGAAGATGCCGGTGATCACTTCGAAGGCCATCGCGTAGTGCCTCGATCTTCATCAGGCCGTTGGCGGCCAGCGTGTCGCCGTAAAAGCAGTATAGTAACGCTGAGGCGGCCTGCCCTGCCCCGTCGGCAATGTTCTCGGCGAAAACTCACGCCGACGAGGTTGGCCCCCGAGCGCATTGGCCTCCAGAAGCCCTAGCTTGCCAGAGTGTCTGTGCCCCGGATCATGATGCGGCCGGTGCGGGCTCGGGGTTCAGCAGAGGGCATTCGGCACGATCGTTCAGCCACATCTGGTCGTGAGCGGCACCAGGCTTGATCATTGGATAGCAGTTTTCGAGGTTGGTGACGCGACAATCGAATACCACCGGCCGGTCAATGCTGATCATCTCCTCGATCGCGTGATCCAGCTCGTCTGGTTTGTCGCAGCGGATCCCATGCGCTCCATATGCCTCCGCCAGCTTGACAAAATCTGGCATGGCTGCGGAGTAACTGTGCGATTTCCTGTTATGATGGAAGTGTTGCTGAAGCTGTCGAACCATACCGAGGTGATTGTTGTTGAGAATGAATACCTTGACCGGGGCTCTATACTGAACTGCGGTTGCAATCTCGCGAAAGTTCATTTGGATCGACGCATCGCCGGCCACGTCGATAACGAGGTCGTCCGGGTGTGCGACTTGGGCACCGATCGCGGCCGGCAACCCAAAACCCATCGTGCCCAGCCCTCCCGACGTTATGAATCGCTGGGGCTCGGAAACTCCGCGGTATTGGGCCGCCCACATCTGGTGCTGACCCACTTCAGTGGTGAGGTAGGGATTTCGGTCCTTCACCAGTGCCCAAAGGCGTTCGAGCGCGAACTGGGGCATGATTTCGTCTTTATGAGGACGGTAGGCCAATGAGTTTCGCGCTCGCCACCTCTCGATTTGCTGCCACCAGCCTTTCAAGCTTTCAGCTGACAACCTCTCCGATCGCACCTCCAGCACCTGTAGAAGGCCTCTCATTGCTTCCGCGGCGTCGGTGCGGATCTTTACATCGACCTGGACGATCTTGTTGATGGAAGAGGGATCGATATCGATGTGGATTTTCTTGGAATTTGGAGAAAAGCGATCCACGCGCCCGGTTACGCGTTCATCGAACCGAGCACCGATACACAGCATTACGTCGCAGTCACTCATCGCCATGTTTGCTTCATAGGTACCGTGAAGGCCAAGCATGCCCAACCAAGCTTTGCCCGATGCCGGATAAGCCCCGAGCCCCATCAGGGTCGATGTTATCGGAAAACCAGTTTTGGCCACGAGTTGTCGAAGAAGCGCCGACGCTTCGGGTCCGGAGTTTATGATCCCGCCTCCGGTGTAGATAATTCCTTTGCGAGCGCTGGCTATGAGATCCGCCGCCGCATTGATGTCGGCCGGGCAGACGGGCTGCGCAGACGCCGCAAGCCGCGTCCCAGGACCCTCAACACAGGCTCCGATGGCGAGTTGGACATCTTTCGGAATGTCGACCAGCACGGGGCCAGGGCGACCCGATTTCGCGATTCGGAAGGCATCGTGAATCGTCGCCGCGAGATGGCCTACATCGGTGACGACGAAGTTGTGCTTTGTGCATGGTCTGGTGATGCCCGCCGTATCGCACTCCTGAAACGCATCCGCCCCGATCAGCGTCGTGGGAACCTGGCCGGAAATGCACACGATCGGAACGGAGTCCATCAGCGCATCTTGTAGCGGTGTGATCATATTGGTGACGCCAGGCCCTGACGTAACCAGCACGACACCAACCTGCCCTGTGGACCGAGCGTAGCCCTCGGCGGCATGCCCGGCTCCTTGCTCATGACGAACGAGGACATGCTTGATATCAGCTTGTTGGAAAAGCGCGTCATAAATCGGAAGCACGGCACCGCCCGGATATTCGAATATGGTGCGCACACCATTGTCCCTGAGAGCCTGGACAATAATTTCTGCTCCCATCAATCTCTCGACCTGAACCGTGCTATCCATCCCCGCCTCACCTTCGCAATCGGATTTCATGGTGAGCGAAATAGCAGTTTCACGCGCGCATTTCCTGCCGAAGTGGCGGCAGAACCGTCCATCCTAAGCACACAATGCCGTGGATAGGGCCGGCTATCGCATGGCATGCTGCCAGCCTTCGAGAGCAGCAATGTGCGCCTGCGGAGGGCAAAAAGTTGACGCCGCTCGGCGATCCTGACTATCCATCGAACCACAGCGGTCGCCGCCTTGGCCAACTAACCGCGGTCAACAGGACCGGCGTCGGTCAGTCACGGCGACTTGCGTCAGCCGCCGGCGGTTGCGTTCCGAAGCTACCGCCAGATGCCGGGCTCCACGACAATTCGGATGTTTCAAAGCCCTATACCAGAGATGAGTTGACCGCAGCGGCGGTCATGAGGCCTTCCACTTGACGATCTCTCGTATCGGATAGGCAGTTTTGTACTTGACCTGCTTCAGCGCAAAGCTCGAGCGAATATTGGCTACGCCTTCGATTTTTGAGAGACGTTCCACGATGAATTCCTGCAGGGCTCCGAGATCCGGAACGATGATCCGAAGGAGATAGTCTGCCTCGCCGGTCATGAGGTAGCACTCCATCACCTCCGGAAAGCTGATCATCGCTTCCTCGAAAACACCCAGTTCGCGGATGGCCTGACGCTCCAGGCGAACCTGGATGAAAACGCTCATTAGTCCACCGAGCGACTCCGGATCAAGCAGGGCAACGTAATGCGAAATAAGGCCACTGTCTTCAAGCGCGCGTACACGCGCAAGACATGGCGACGGCGACAATCCGACGGTCTTGGCGAGCTCAACGTTCGTGAGCTTCCCGTTGGTTTGCAGGGTCTCCAAAATTCGCACATCAAGGGCGTCGAGTTTGGCCAAGTGGCAGTCCTGTCGGTAGCTTGTTCGAACTGGTCGCATCATAAGGGTGGCTCAGCAATTGGCTAGCCTTTCACGCGACGGCCAGGAGGCAAATCGGTGCAGGTGCCCAACGCCACTTCCGCCGCAAAACCGATCGTTTCACCGAGCGTGGGATGCGGATGGATCGTGCGGCCGATGTCGATCGCGTCCGCCCCCATCTCGATGGCGAGACCCACCTCCCCAATCATGTCGCCGGCACTCGGGCCGACGATGGCGCCGCCGACAATCCGCCCAGTTTCCTTCGAGAAGATCAGCTTCGTCATGCCATAGTCCGCCCCATTGGCGATGGCCCTGCCCGATGCGGTCCAAGGGAACTTGGCAACCTTGACGTTGGGGCCCTCCTTCGCCGCCCGTTCCTCGGTCATACCGACCCAGGCGATCTCCGGGCTGGTGTAGCAGACGGATGGCACGAGATCGGTATCGAAACCGGCCTTGTGGCCGGCGATCACCTCGGCCGCGACGTGTCCCTGGTGCACAGCCTTGTGCGCCAGCATCGGCTGCCCGACGATATCGCCGATCGCAAAGATATGATTGATGGAAGTACGCATTTGCTTGTCGACCGAGATGAAGCCGTTCTGCGCCGCAAGTCCCGCGGCTGAAAGCTCAAGCTGCTCGCCATTCGGCCGGCGCCCGGGCGATTGGAGAACCAGGTCATAGCTGAGCTTCTCGCTGACCCTGCCGGAGAAGCTCACCTCAATGCCGTCCTTCCTCGCGACCGCGGCATCGACCGTCGTTTCAGTCATGATCCGGTCGAAGCGATGGCTATTCTGTTTCAGCCAGATCGCGACAAGATCCGGGTCCACACCGGCGAGCAGACCGTTTAGTCTTTCGACGACGTCGACGCGCGTGCCGAGGGCACTGTAGACGGTCGCCATTTCAAGACCGATGATACCGCCACCGACCACCAGCATCCGCTTCGGGATGGACTCGAGCCGCAGTGCGCCCGTCGAGGTAACGATGCGTGGATCGTCCGGCAGCATCGGCAGTTTCACTGCCGATGAACCGGCCGCGATGATGCAGTTGCGGAATGCGATCTGCGTCGTCTTTTCGTTGCCTGTAACGCGAAGGGTGTTCGGGCCGGTAAAGACTGCGGTACCGACCACGACGCCCACCTTGCGCGCCCGCGCCATGCCGGCAAGGCCGTCGGTCAGACGCTTGACGACGGAGGACTTGTAGTCGCGCACCTTGTCGATTTCGATGTTCGCCTCGCCAAAGGCGATGCCATGGCCGGCAAGCGTTTCGGCCTCTTCCTTCACCGCAACCAGATGCAGCAGCGCTTTCGACGGGATGCAGCCGACATTGAGGCAGACCCCGCCGAGCGTCTCATAGCGCTCGACCAGGACGACCTTCTGGCCAAGATCCGCCGCACGGAACGCTGCGGAATAACCGCCCGGTCCGCCGCCGATGACAACGACATCGACCACATCCACCGGCGCCTCGGAGGGCAGCGTTGCCGAGGGCGTATCCGCCGGGGACGAAGAGGCGGCCGCGTCGGCGTTAATCTCAGCTACCTCGGCCTTCGCCAGCAGCGTTCCTTCACTCACCTTGTCGCCGACGGCCACGAGCACCTCGACGATCGTTCCGGCAATCGGTGAAGGCACGTCCATCGTCGCCTTGTCGCTCTCGACGGTGATCATCGACTGCTCGGGCCGAACGGAAAGGCCCTTACTAAGGAACAGCTCGACAATCGGCACATCCTTGAAGTCGCCGAGCGGTGGGACGCGGATATCAATAATCGCCATGTCCGCACCTCACAGAATTGCGCGACGGAAGTCGCCGAGGATCGACGAGATGTAGCCGAGAAAGCGTGCCGCGGCGACGCCGTCCACCACCCGGTGATCCCAAGAGAGGCTGATCGGCATGATGAGGCGCGGCTCGAATTCCTTGCCGTTCCATACCGGCTGCATCACCGAGCGCGCCGCGCCGAGAATGGCCACTTCCGGCGCATTAATGATCGGCGTGAAGCCCGTCCCGCCGATACCGCCAAGCGAGGATACAGAGAAGCAGCCGCCCTGCATGTTCGCTGGTGACAGCGCGCCCTCGCGCGCCTTTTCCGCAAGGACACTCATCTCCTGGCCGATCTCGATCAGGCCCTTCTTGTCGCAGTCCTTGACGACCGGAACCATCAGGCCTTTCGGAGTATCGACGGCAAAACCGATGTTCACATATTTCTTGAGCGTCAGTTCATTGCCAGTCAGCGAGGAATTGAACTGGGGATACGCTTTCAGCGCCATCGCGGATGCCTTCAGCAGGAAGGCGACCATGGTGAGCTTCACCGCCGGGTTGCGCTTCTCGCTATTGAGCTGCGTGCGGAAGCTCTCGAGCTCCGTGACATCGGCATTGTCGAAGTTCGTGACATGCGGAATGGTCAGGTAGTTGCGCGCAAGGCTCGCACCGGAGATTTCCTGGATACGCGTTAGCGCCCGCTTTTCGATTTCGCCGAACTTCGCAAAATCGATCTGCGGCCAAGCTGGCAGGCCCGCGAATGCCTGGCTGCCTGCCGCAGGCGACGCCTTTGGGTCGCGCAGTTCGCCCTTGACAAACGTCTGCACGTCCTCGCGCAGAATACGCCCCTTGGAGCCGGTCGCCTTTACACGGGCGAGATCCACACCCAGCTCGCGGGCATAGGCTCTTACCGACGGCGTTGCATGCAGAGAGGCTCCCGCCGCTGCCCCCAACACAGCCTGTTCGTGCACGAGCGCTGCCGCGGCTCCAGCGGGCTTCGTCTCGGGAACCGCGTGCGCCGCCGGAGCCGGTGTTGGGGGTACGGCCTCTGTCAGGGAACGAGTGCTCCCAGCCGGGGCCTCTGCACCGACCGCCTCGATTTCCGCGATGAGTGAACCTTTCGAAACCTTCGATCCGATCTCGACCAGAAGCGTGGTGATCCGGCCAGCCGAAGGAGAAGGCACCTCCATCGTTGCCTTGTCCGTTTCGAGCGTGATGATCGGATCGTCGACAGCGATGACGTCGCCGGGCTTCACGGTGATTTCGACGATCGGGACGTCCTTGTAGTCTCCGATGTCAGGCAGATGTATCTTCTGGACGGCACTCATGGTGCGACCTTTCTATAAGACTTGAATTCGGAGGATCAGACGGTCCAGGGCGCTGGCGCGCCGGCGTCGATGCCATACTTGCTGATGGCCGCGGCAACGGTTTTTGCATCCACCTTGCCCTCTCTTGCCAAGGCAGCAAGGGCGGCGACCACGACATGGTGCTTGTCGACCTCGAAGAACGTCCGCAGTGCAGCGCGGGTGTCGCTGCGCCCGAAACCATCCGTTCCAAGCGCGACGAACCTCGCCTTTACATAGGGGCTGATAAGTTGCGGCAGCGCACGGACATAGTCCGTCGCCACTACGACCGGCGCCTCGCCGGCAAGTAGGGTTTCGACATGGCTGCGGCGCGGTGCCTTTTCCGGCGACAGACGATTTGCGCGCTCGATTTCGGCGGCCTCTCGGGCAAGCTCGGTGAAGCTCGTTGCGCTGAAAACGGAAGCGTCGATATTCCAGTCCTTCTTCAACAGTTCGCTCGCGGCGACCACTTCGGCAAGGATTGCGCCAGCTCCAACCAGGCGCACGGACGCCTCCGGCTGCTTAGCCGGACCGAGACGATACATGCCTTTGATGATGCCGTCCCGCGCATCCGCCGGCATGGCGGGCTGCGCATAGTTCTCGTTCATCGCGGTGATGTAGAAGAACTCATCGCGGTTCTGCTCCAGCATTCGCCGGGCGCCCTCGTCGATGATCACGGCCATCTCGTAGGCATAGGCTGGATCATAGGCGCGGCAGTTCGGAATGGTTGATGCGACCAGATGGCTGGAACCGTCCTGGTGCTGCAGGCCTTCTCCGCCGAGCGTCGTGCGCCCGGCCGTTGCCCCGATCAGGAAACCGCGGGCGCGTTGGTCGGCAGCCGCCCAGATGAGGTCGCCGACGCGCTGAAAGCCGAACATCGAATAGTATATGTAGAACGGCAGCATGGGCACGCCGTGCACGCTGTAGGAGGTAGCCGCGGCGACCCAGGACGAGATTGCCCCGGCCTCAGTGATACCCTCTTCCAGAAGCTGCCCGTCGATAGCTTCCTTGTAGTAGAGCATCGAACCGGCGTCTTCAGGCTCGTAGAGCTGGCCGACCGGCGAATAAATGCCGACCTGCCGGAACAGGTTTGCCATGCCGAAGGTCCGCGCCTCGTCGGCAACGATCGGCACGACGCGCTGGCCGATACCCGGATCCTTGATCAGGTTGCTGAAGACACGCACGGCCGCGGTCGTCGTCGAATTTTCACGACCGTCGCTGGTGAGCGCGAAGGCAGCATAGCTGTCGATCGGCGGTACAGAGAGCGGATCCGCCTTCTGGCGACGCTGCGGGAGGTAACCGTCCAATTCGTTACGACGCGAGCGGAGATAGGTGATCTCGGGCGAATCCTCGGCCGGGCGATAGAATTCCAGTTTCTCGACCTGCTCGTCGTTCAGCGGCAGCGCGAACTTGTCGCGGAATGCCTTCAGTGCGTCGACATCGAGCTTCTTGGCCTGGTGCGCCGTCATCCTGGATTCGCCGGCGCCACCCATTCCGTAACCCTTCTTGGTCTTGGCGAGGATGACGGTCGGGCGACCTTTCGTTTCTTTGGCGGCCTTGAACGCCGCATGGAGCTTGCGGAAGTCGTGGCCGCCACGTTTTAGCGCATCGATCTCGCGCTCCGACATGTGCGAGACCAGTTTGCGCACCTCCGGGTCCTCATCGAAAAAGTTCGTGAGGTTGTAGGCACCGTCATGGGCACCGAGCGACTGGTACTTGCCATCCACCGTCGCCGCAAATCGCCGCAACAGGGCATGGTTTTTGTCGGCGGCGAAGATTGCGTCCCACTCCGAACCCCAGAGAACCTTGATGACGTTCCAACCGGCGCCGAGGAACAGATTTTCCAGTTCCTGGATGATCTGGCCGTTTCCACGCACCGGGCCGTCGAGACGCTGCAAGTTGCAATTGACGATGAAAGTGAGGTTGTCGAGGGATTCCCGGCTGGCGAGGGAGAGGCCCGCAATCGACTCCGGCTCATCCATCTCGCCGTCGCCGAACACGCCCCAGACATGCTGTTGGTCGGTCTTGGCCAGCCCGCGATTATGCAGATAGCGAAGGAAACGCGCCTGATAGACGGCGCTGATTGGGCCGATGCCCATGGAACCGGTAGGGAACTGCCAGAAATCTGGCATAAGCCACGGATGCGGATAGGAACACAGGCCGTCGCCACCAAGCTCCTGGCGGTAGTTCTTCAGGTGCTCCTCGCTGAGACGCCCCTCGAGATAAGCGCGCGCATAGACGCCCGGCGCTGAATGTGGCTGGAAGTAGACGAGGTCGCCTCCGCCCTTACCCGGTCCCCTGAAGAAGTGGTTAAAGCCAACCTCGAAGATTTCTGCAGCGGAGGCATAGCTTGCGACGTGCCCGCCCAACTCGCCATAAGCCTTGTTGGCGCGCACCACCATCGCCAGCGCGTTCCAGCGGATGATTGACGTAATACGCTCTTCCAGATCGAGATCGCCAGGAAACGGCGGCTGTTTGGAGAGCGGGATCGAGTTGCGGTACGGCACGTAGGGCAGCGTTTGCGGAAAGATACCGAGTTCGCGTGCCCTCTTTTCAAGAGCTTGGAGCAGTACTCGCGCTCGATCCTCACCCGCAAATGTCGTCACGGCCTCGAGGGAGGCTAGCCATTCGGCAGTTTCAATATCATCTTCAATGCGGTCCGCAACATTTGCATCCATACGTCGACGCCCTTCCTAAACTGGTGGTGCGCCAAGACTTAGCACTCATGCTAAAGTGCTTCCTGCCGTATGTGCTGCATCCGACAGACAGATCAGAATGGTCTGCCGGAAACTCAAAAAGTTGCAGCATAACCTGCCGACATTCTAACCAGGAGCTTCTGCCGGAACGGCGTACCCTAATATCCTTTAGCAGAGAGCCCCAATAGCGATCGCGATCCCAGCAGCCGAATTTTTCAGCAAGATCGCGCATCGGGTAGATTGATAGGAACTGGGGGCACACTCTTCTTCAATGGCGTATCTTGATCGGCTTATTAGATAGCGTCAGAAAAAGACCGGTCATTGCCCCTCTACCGGACAGTGCTTTCGAAGCGCTCATCCGCAATCGAGCGAATTTTATAGGGCAAGGATCCTCGTCTGTGGATCGCCCTTCGTCGCTCAAATCCGTAGTAGCCCGGAACGCTGCGGCATCCGCTGTCCAAGACCGAGGCCCTGGTCCTCAACGCCGCTGTATTCACCCACAAGTCGCCGCTGAAGGCGCGCCTGGGCATCCGTGCGCTCGCTGTTGTCAGCCCCCACTGCAGTTCATGTCTCACTGTGCATCGATCGAAGGAACAACAGGCGAAAAACAACGGCTCGCGGGCTGACCGCTGGGCACGGAGTCGAGCACAGAGGTTCAAGGGCTCGAATCTGCGCCGACGCGTCTATCCGGATGGCCCGAAATCGGATGCCTCTTTGGCAGGGGCATCGTCCAAGGCGCTCTCTGGCCAAAGCCTCCGCACCTCTTCGGTCGCTCCGTGCAGGATCGATGCGGGTATGCCCGAGGCGGATTTTGCGTCGTCCCTTCGGGCGGGTGATCCCTGTTCCAATGAACATGCTCCTCGCGGGGCGTTAAGATCGACCGCGGGCCGGTCTGTCGGGAGCCACCTGGTGATCCTGCGCCGCGAGCGCCCAGAGGGGACGAGTGCCCCGATGGATTGGCCGCGATCGACACTCCGTGGGGAGTTGCGCCTTTGAGCGCCAGAACAGGGCCGGCGAGGTTCGAGGCCGCCCGTCTGTGCAACAAAGGAGACGCTATGGAATACACGATTGCAGCCTAAATCGGTGTGGATTGGGCCTCGGCTAACCACTACGCCTATGCTCTGGACGTGTCCGGCCAAAAGCTCGGACACCGGGCATTCGCCCACAGCGGTGAGGGTTTGGCCGAACTGGTCTCCTGGATCAGATCCATCACGGGACAGGCACCTAACACCGTCGCCATCGGCATCGAGGTGCCGCATGGCCCAGCCGTTGAGCATCTCATGGACGCGGGATTCCTCGTTCATGCCGTCAATCCCAAGCAGCTCGACAGGCTTCGGGATCGCTTCACAATGGCAGGAGCTAAGGACGACCGGCTCGATGCCTTCGTCCTGGCCAATTCCATGCGGACCGACATACGCTTCTATAGGTTCCTTGAACCCGTGCATCCGACCATCATTGAACTACGGGAATGGTCCCGGATCGTCGAAGATCTGTCGGCGGAACGCAATCGGCTCGCCAACCGCTTCCGTCACCAGCTCTGGCGCTATTTTCCGCAGATCGTTGATCTGTCCGAGGATTGGGCGCGCGACTGGATACTGGACCTGTGGGGGCTTGTCCCCACGCCGGCTAGGGCGAGAAGCGTACGAACCGCCACGATCGCGAGGCTGCTCCAGCGTTGCCGGGTCCGGAAATGGTCGGCAGAACCATTGCTCGTTCACCTGCGCACGACACCGATCGCAGTCGCTCCTGGCGTCATCGAGGCTTGCGTCGCCCATTGCGAGATCATCATCGCCCGTCTTCGTCTGGTAATGGAGCAGATGAAGGCTGGCATTCGGAAGCTCGAACACCTGTGTCCGCTGTCGCCGATCTTCCTCCGGTCGAGCCGGCAGCGCCGGATACTCGATGCGATCCGGACATTCTGCGCTCACTTCCCGGCATAGGGCCGATCGTGCTCGCCGCGCTGCTTTCGGAAGGTCACGACGCGATCCGCCGACGTGATGCGCCCGCGCTTCGGGCACTTTCCGGCGTCGTTCCCGTGACACGGCGAAGCGGCAAGCAATATATAGTGGCAATGCGTCAGTCTTGCCCACACCGGCTCCGAACGGCCGTCTATCATTGGGCCAGGGTTGCGGTATTGCACGACTTCCATTCTCGAAAACGATACAGCGCCATGCGCAAGCGTGGTCATTCCCATGCCCGAGCGTTGCGCTCGGTCGGCAGCCGCCTGACGTCGCGTGCGCTATGCTGCAAACCGGAGAGCTGTTCGACCGAGACAGAATACCACAGGCCCAGGCTGCCTAATCCCGCCGGCCGGGCACGAAGCCCTCAACAGTGCAGTGCCTGGCCGGCGATCGTGGCGCGATGCGCCGCCAAGAAACTGACTCGCGTGCAGAGCACGCTCCAAACCTTGACTTGAGAACGCTTGGGGCTCCGCCCTCGGCGCGCTTCGGAGCGCCTTCCGCCCAGCTTCCTCTGCGCTGAAGCGCTCCGTGCAGCCGGTTCCCCGCGAAGGCGCCCACTCCGCTTGCACACCCGCTGCTCGCCGCCAGGCAAGGGTTGCAGCGCAGCGCTGCGAACCCTCGCCAAAAGGCGAAATCGGAAGCGCGATAGCAATGAGCGGAACCAGAAAAAATAGTGCTTGCAAAAGGTGGGGAGTCCCCTCCATTTGTCCCCTTGCTCCCCTCTGCCCCGCTGCTCCGCGCGAGCTCGGGGAACAGGAGCGGGGCTCCTGCCCTTTGGGCATGAGGCCGCTTAGCGGGAATGGGGAAAAGGGAACCATCATGGCTGACACTCATCACCATTGCAGCGAGCAAGCTCGACGCCGATCCGATGAACGTGCGCAAAAGCTACAGCGCCGGGGAGGCCCGACTCGCCCTCCCCTCAAACTCCCCTTTCCGCCCGGGTGTTCTTGCTTTCAAGGAACTGGTGTGCAGCAAATTGCTTCAGTCTTGTGACTCAAAGGCGGCGTCTTAAGATCAGCAGAAACACGGAAACCATTAAGAAATAAGGGCATAATCGGTCTGCCACACGCCTTCCAGGCTTTTGCGTGTAGCACGTTGTTGCACCCTTTTGATTTATCAGGTTAGTTTTCAAACGGCGGAATCACTCGTGATTCCGGCGCTCACGCATTCTGATCAAATTTCACGGAGATGACAGGCCCGACCAGAAAAGAAAAACCGCTCCCGAACAAGTCCGGAAGCGGGGGTCAAAGAGTAGATAAATAAGCCGAATTCTTTCTCGCAGACCCTCCCTTCCCTGTCAATTGCAAAAGCACCTTGTCGGTGAACGGCGAAGCTTTGCCTGGTCCCTAAATGGAGACGAGGAATGGGAAATACCCGAACGCACCAGCGGCCAGTCGGCCGCAGGATAACGCCGCAGCGTGCGCAATTCAGGCGTCTGGCAGAGTCGGCGGATATCCGAACCGTGACGCGTGCTCAATTGGCTGTGCTTGCGCAAAGCCTGACATGCACAGGGCTAATCAACGGAACCGAAAGCCACCTGTTGGTGGCGCTGATCAATACGGCCCCCGCCGAATCGTTCGACAAGTCCGGCAGGCCGATCGTTTTCAAGTCCAACCAGCAACTGGCCTTTGAGATCGGCCGCTCGATCGGTCGCGTCAGCCGGATGCTGTCGCGCCTGTTCGACGCTGGTCTGATCACGATGCAGGACAGCGGCAACTACAAGCGCTATCCAATCCGCAATGGCGACGGCGAGATCACGGACGGTTGCGGGATCGACCTTCGCATCCTGATCGTCCGATATGCCGAACTTGACGAGCTCGTGAGACAGGTTCGGGCTGAGAAGAAAGCCGCCGATGCGGCCTTGCGACGCTATCGTGGGGCGCTTCGCAATGCCCGCTATGCCCTTTCGGCAGCAGCAGAGCTTTCTGCGCCGGTATTGGATCGCATCGGATCCCGCATCGAGCGCGTAAGCGATGTTGTTGAAGCTGTCGGCAAGGGCTCGAGCGGGGTGCTGCGCCGCGCAACCGCCATTTTGGAGTGGCTTGTGGAGCGGCTGATGCAGCTCCCCCGCCGATCTGCAGAAGTCTCAGAAACCAACAACATGACATGCCCGCAAGTCGAAAACGGCATGCACACACAGATTACAACCCCTCATCCCTTTGACGATAGTAGTGAGGAACGGCGTTCGGCTAACGCCGAACAATCTCATTCACTTAAGGCTGGCTCCGCCCGCAAATGGGCTGTTGAAGAAAGCCTGAGGCGAGGCCGGAGCGAAATCAACCAGCCACGGCGCTTGCCGCAGGCAATGGTGGCATTGCAAGACGTGCTGAGCGCAGTGCCAGCGCTGAAGACCTACGGGTTTGCCCCCACCAGTTGGGCCGAACTGGCGCGGGCCATCCCGCTGATGTGTCGCTTTGCCGGCATCTCCGAGGACGCCCGCGCCCGCGCCGTCGAGCAGATGGGCGAGCAGCAGGCCGCCGTCGCCGTCGCCGTGACACTTGAGAAATACGACCGGCAAAAAGTCACCTCGCCGGGAGGCTATTTGCGGGCTATGACGGACCGCGCCGCCGCCGGCGAATTGCATCTCGCCCGCTCTGTCTTCGGGCTCGCCGCTCGAAATTCCATGGAGGTCAGACATTGAGAAGTAAAGCCTTGCCGACGCTTTTCGCCGCCCTCGTCATCGTTCACGATTCGGCGGAGGCGGCCGATTATTCCGGCCGTGCCCGTGTGATCGATGGCGACACCATCAGCATCAGGAATCAGCGAATCAGGATCGCGGCCATCGATGCTTGCGAGCGCGACCAGACCGGATTGAAAGACGGGAAGGTATGGCGCTGTGGCGTTGCAGCTCGCAGCTATTTTGGAAAAATGATCGACGGCCAGCACGTTCGCTGCGCCATCATCGATCAGGATCAGTATCGCCGCCTGGTGGGCCAGTGTTTCATTGGAGACGTCGACATCGGCCTTGCGATGGTGAAGGCGGGACTGGCGGAGGCAATGCTGCGATATCTGCCGGCGACCCACTCAATCAGCGAGGTCGAGTACGGCCAGGCCGAGAACCGCGCCCGCGATAACGGCTTTGGAATGTGGTCGGCCGAGATCCAGAGCCCGCACGTCTATCGTCGTGCCAAATCTTCCGACACCAGTGACCCGCGAGATAGCCAGTAAACGGAGCAGTGGCGCCGATAGCTCGCGAACCATATTGCTTCAGTGGCGTCGTCGGATTTGCCCGCAAAACCGCTTGATCAGGTCGCACCATTGCATCATATTGCTGCAAATTGTGCGGTTGGTACGTACTGACAAAGGGGAAACGTTGCCAAAACGGTTCAAGCCACACTCCTCCAAGGCGGTTGCTTTTGACGCTCGTTCACACGTCGACGCGGTTTACGCAAAGCGGACGCCACAAAAATTTCCCCGTCTTCGACTTCCTCGCGAAGCAAATTTTTGCGTCCCCTCGCCTCCTCCGCTCACGCTCCGGCCTACGGTGCGCACCGCATTCCGCCGTGCCTTTGGAACGATCATCGCAACCACCAAAGAGGAGTGAAAGACATGAACATCACCAACTACATCCAGTTCGACGGCGGCAACCTCGACACCGCAAAGGGCGCCGGCCTCATCTCCACTATCGACCGCGACATGGACATCAAAGTCGTGCCGTTCGAGTCCGACAATGAAAAGGCCCCGACGCACCGCGTCTACGCCAGGTCACCGCGCGGCCATGACATCGAGGTCGGCGGCATCTGGAAGAAAGAGAACCAAGACGGCAAGCCGTACTACACCCTCTCGATCCGCAAGCTCCGATACAACGCCAATCTCGGCCGGTTCCCCGGCCAGGACGATGCCTCCCTGCAGGCGATCATCGAATGGGAACCCCGCGATTAATCCGCTTACAGCGCCCGGCGAGCAGCCGGGCGCCCACGTGCGCAAGGCCGGAGAATCCGGCAAAGTGCTGGATTTTCAGCATTTTTCCTGCTAGGGTGGTCCGTAACTGGAGATTTGCCGGTGAACGTTCATCCCCGCCGTCCGGATCGTTCCCCGGAAGCTATCGAGAAGCGGCGCAAGGCCGCTGAGCAGGCGCGCGCTGCCAATATTCGGCAGGGCTACGTTCACGATCCTGCCCTCGAGGAGGCGACCGCGCGGTATGTCGCCGGCGACATCACCCGCGAGGAATACCGGCAGCTCATGATTGAGCCGCCTGTCAGATAACCTCCCGATCAATCTTCACGAGCAGAAGGCCGCCTGCTTAGAGCTGGCGGCTTTTTATTGAGCTTCGCCATGGCTGATGAGCGCCCCAAGGGTTCCTACACCTATCCTAATACGTCAGACGATCCGGACCGAACGAACGTTCTGAAAAACAGATGGGGCATTAAATCCCATCCGGAGCTGCGCGTGAAAGAGTATCGCGCGACCGCCGTGCGGATGCAGGAAATCGCTGAAGGAGACGGCCCGCAAGGCAATTTCGACAAAGCTCACCTGAAGGCGATTCACGGCTACATTTTTCAGGATGTCTACGAATGGGCCGGTCATACGCGCAACGAAACTCCAATCGTCGAGGGACAGCGCGTAGAGCCGATCGGCGGACTCTCCAAGGGCGGCACATCCTTCCTGCCCGGCTCGCGCATAGAAATGGGCCTGGACGAGGCGCTGAAGCCGATCCGAGATACGCAGGCCCTTCGCAATGCAACGCCTGAGGAGTTCGCTGAGCGCGCCGGGAAAGTCCTCTCAGAGTTGAACTATGTGCATCCATTCAGAGAGGGAAACGGACGTGCCCAGAAAGCGTTTATTTCCGAGCTGGGCCGCCACTACGGCCACGAAATCGACTTCTCTGTAATCACCAAGCGCGCATGATCGAGGCGTCGATCGAGACCACAAGCGACCCGTCCAGTCCCGCGATGAAGCATGCGATTGAGGACGCGATGAATCCGGGGCGCCGGGAGGCTCTCCGATCCGCATTCGAAGACTTGCGGAAGGTCGGCGAAGAGCCCCTGCAGCACCATGTCCGCACAGCCCGCGCCGGCGAGGAGATCACAGGAACGGTTCTCGGCCACAGCAATCGCGTTGCCAGCCTTGTGACCGACCAAGGGATTGTCGTCGCCGATCGCACGGATTTGCCGGAGAGGTTGCCGGACGACGAGGATATTACCTTCACTGCCCGGTCGGACTTTTCCCGAGTGAGGCGAGAGCAGCCGGCGCAGGACCATACCCGGAGTTGAAGGCGATCGAGGCGCAAATGACGGCACAGCGCAGCCGTGAGCGCGACGACGACGATCGCGGACGGTAACCGGCTCAGCTTGTAAAGCTGCAAGAGGTATCCGTGAGCAGGAGGCGCCGCTGCTCTGCGCCCTCTCCTTCCGTTGGGTGATTTGACGGACAAGCTACGATAGCCCCTCCCCCACGCAACCGCTGGCGCGGTCCTCCACTCTGTTGCGGCCCTTCGGGTGCATGGGCTCGCTTTGGCTATCTCCGTTTTCTGCCGTCAACCAACGGAAGGAGACGGCAATGCAGAGCATCAAGGACACCTACCAGCGCATCACCGATACCTTCATTGAGCAGCTTGAAGCCGGAACAAAGCCGTGGATCCGGCCCTGGCGCGGAAGCAGCCGCGGCTCCCTCGTTCCGCGCCGCGCCACAGGCGAAGCCTATCGCGGGATCAACGTCCTGATGCTGTGGCTCGCAAGCGAGCTCGCCGGCTACGAGGAAAACACCTGGATTACCTACCGCCAAGCTCAGGATCTCGGCGGCCAGGTCCGCAAGGGTGAGAAGGGCTCCCTCGTCGTCAAATATGGCACCTTCACCCCCAAGGAGGGCGAAGACGATGAACGCGCAATCCCCTACCTCAAGGGTTACACGGTCTTCAACATCGAGCAGATCGAGAACCTTCCAGAGCGGTTCTATCGACTGGCCGAGGAGCTGCCGGCGTTGCCAGTTCCTCACCTTGAGAACGTCGAGACGTTCGTCCGCAACACCGGCGCGGCGATCACCTACGGCAGAACGATCGCCTGCTATCGTCCCGGCCCCGACGACATTCTCATGCCCGACCGGGCACGCTTCGTTGACGAGGTTCACCTCTACTCGACCCTGCTTCACGAAATGTCGCATTATGCCGTACGCCGGATTATGCCGCATGGCCAAGTTTGGCGGCTGTTGTGCCTGCTTCTGGCCATGTGGCAGTTCGGCATAATCAGAGCTTTTCGAGGAAGGCGAGCAGTTCGTAGAGAG
>Ga0228710_1002168_pt1 | contig 30732 bp, 17 predicted proteins | sample MedpolnodulmetaG_FD_177995 | JGI IMG/M metagenome (GOLD analysis project Ga0228710, IMG submission 177995) | Root nodule microbial communities from Medicago polymorpha collected in Santa Monica, California, United States - pink nodules | ecosystem: Host-associated > Plants > Roots > Nodule...
AGAGAGAGAGAGAGAGAGAGAGAGAGAGAGAGAGCACTACACAGCTCCGAAATTGAAGGGGACGAAAATTAAATTTTGTATACGTAGTTGGATTTCATAGATCTCATCTCTTCTGGGTATGTCTCTATCTATCTATGCATGTCTCTTTTTCATTTTCCTTCTCTTCTTCATTTCTATAACCCTTTTTATTCTTTACTTTCTCTCTGAATTTCAAGCTTGTGATTCTGTATAGTTTTTACATTTTTGGTCACCCTTTTGGCTTATTTAGTTTTAGCTTCAGCTCAATGATGCTACCGTTTCAGTTTTATCTTCAAGTTTGATTTTTTTTGTTTTAACTTCAATTTTTGTGTTGACCCTTCTTGTGTAGTTTTGTGCTTTGTGTTGGAAAATTGATCATTTTTTTAGAGTTTGTCTCAAAGATGTTAACTTTTTAGCTTTTGTTGATGTGGGGGAGGTTTTGTTGGGTTTTTTATGTCGTGGGTCATGAATCGTAATTGTTGTTAATGTTGTATTTTTTTGAATAAATAAACGTTAATTGGTTGTTTATAAGTTATTGCAATTTTTTTTCATACATGATGAGTCATATGGGTTTTTTTCTTCCTTGTTTTAAGTTTTTGAAAGCATTGATTTTTAGGGTTTTGCTTGATATTTAGAGATGTTAATGTGATAAAAATGGAGCTTTTGATTCTGTTTCCCAATTCACTTATGTTCGCCTATAAAGGTGGTGATTTAATTTTACCTACATATGTTATGTTAGTGATTAATCACGAAAAATTAATCTAATTTAAGTTCTGATTTTCAACTCCATTTTTTAGGGTTTAGGGGGGTGGGTGGGAAAGGTTACCTATGCTAGGGAAAGGATGTTACATATACAGATGATAATTTAGTTGTAGCAGTAATTTGATGATATTTGAAGTAGACCTATTATATAGATTCTTTGCTATTTAAGTCCAAAATCGTTGATGGTGCTAGCTTGTCCATTATCATATATCTCTAGATATGAAATTGAATTCAACTTTTTGTGGTTCTGCATTAAAATCATGTCATTTATGAATTCTAATTGCAGAAAGAATGCAAAATTCTACAAGTTTTGCATGTGAATGTTCTTTTTTTAATGACAAATGTTAGTAATTAGTTGTTAAATTGATTTTTTCTCCTTTGTCCGAGTTTGAACCCTGGACCTAGATCAAATTGGAAGTTTACCTAGTTCTAATTTGACTTAGAATGGCTAAAAGTTACTTAGTTTAAGTTTCTTAGACATGGAAACAGTATGCCTATTCCATGAGGCTTGACTTTTTCCTAGAGATACAAACGAAGGATGAAAGAAAGATGCTTTAGATAGACAAGACTTCTATTTACTATTATTAAATTTATGATCCATTGTGGTACGTGTCATCTTATAATTATTTAGATTAGATTTCTCTTATATTTTGCTTCACCGTCATGTATTTTTTCTTAAGATCCGTGCTTTTGCCCGGGTTCACTAATAATAGTTTGCATGAAAGCTATGAACTAGTATGATGCCGTGTGCAGAAAGTCATTGGTGTGTTATTTTATTAAATTTCAACCAAATGGACCATTGGTTTTCCGGGGGTGTTTGTTAAATACTGTATCGATTCGAGAGTGCTAAATGATCCGTTGTACAACTTTTGTCAATGACGACAATTTGAAAAGTTTTTTGCGACTTATATAATGTAAATGCATGATTGGAAAAAAAAGAAGAAGAGAGTTGAACTGAATCTGATTAAGAATTGGAATTAGAACATGTTGAGGGGCCAATTTTTGTGTTTCTGTCTACCTGCATGTTTGAGTCACCCCTCATTTCTTTACCAACCTTTTACGATATGCAATTAAATTTGAGATGTTTGTTTTAATTTCCACATTTATATTATGTTTTTTATGTGCTATCAGATAAATGACAAATGTATCATCCAACTAATGTTCCCGATTCGAGTTTAATTGGAAGCAATCCATTAGTTCATGGTCAGCACATAGAGTCTGGTAGGAGCGCTATGGATCCTGGTAGTGGAGGAAACAGTCTTGCCAACAACTCTAATCTCAACTCAAAGCAACGTTTGCGTTGGACACATGAGCTACATGAACGCTTTGTTGATGCTGTGGCTCAGCTTGGTGGCCCTGATCGTGAGTATTTTCCCCGTTTTTCTGTTAGCTGAAAATGTAATGCGTAGAATTGGTTACATCATACATATGTGGATCGGATATCTAATACTTTTGTTGGCTAGATATTCTAATGCTAGATAATGAATTTATCAAGCTTTAACATTCCTTATCTGAAAGTTTTTAAATCTCTAACTGTCCTTTCCTTTTCCTTAGGTGCCACACCCAAAGGTGTCCTCAGAGTTATGGGTGTACAAGGCTTAACAATTTACCATGTTAAGAGCCATTTGCAGGTAATGTGCACTCTAGGTCCTCTTAACGTGGTATCCATTATTCTTGTTTTTTTAATGTGTTCATTCTCCTTTTTTGTTCCATACAGAAATACCGACTAGCAAAATACTTACCAGACTGCTCATCCGATGGTACGTCAATCTGATTTTCATCGTTTGCCATATTCATATATATAATATTTAGATCTTACTGATTTTTTGTTCTTAGTCCGTTTAAAGTATTAAGCATTCTTTCCACTTTGTTTTCTCCTTTAAATTTGCTGATAACTTTTTAATTGTCTATAGAGGGGAAAAAGACTGACAAGAAAGAAACAGGGGATATGCTTTCCAATCTAGATGGTTCATCGTGAGTATAGCTTCCCTTTTTGCTCTTTGGTTATCATAATTATACAAGGAAACTTGTTAGTATTTGATTTTTTTTTTCTTTTCATGTTATGCATCCTGAACTAAATAGAACCATCTCATTTGGTTTTACATCCTGGAGTCAAATTTGCACTAGTGTTAACTATATAAAAAGTTATGTTTGTTTTAGGCATTCACTGCCTTAAACCCGTTGGTGGAAAAAAATCTATAGCTTTTGCATTAAAGAATCATGATTGTTTCGAAAAGTTTTTCATGGTATAAATAATTGATGTAATAATGTTACATGTCTGCAGGGGAATGCAGATTACTGAAGCACTAAAGCTTCAAATGGAGGTACAGAAGCGACTACATGAACAATTGGAGGTATATTTCCTTGTTGAATTGATCTGATCTGGCAACTATGTTATATTAGCAGATTGTATATTTTTTAATGCTTTCTACTGCATCTGATCATGTGAGATGAAATGATGATATTGGTTTCTCTTAATTTATTTAGTTGCACAAATTAGTTTTATTACATGATCATCATTAAAATATTCTTTAATTTGAATCAAGTAAAGGAATAGTAAACATAATGAGGGTATTGTAGTTAAGATGTCAACCTTGTAACTGTTATTTTTTCAATGTGAAACAGGTGCAGAGACAGCTACAATTAAGGATAGAAGCTCAGGGAAAATATTTGAAAAAGATAATCGAAGAGCAACAGCGACTCGGTGGGGTTCTTTCAGAAGCACCCGGCTTTGGTGTATCAGCACCAACTCCAGGAGATATGTCCCAACAGGAGCTCGACAATAAGACTGAACCGGCAACCCCTGACCCAGAAAAAGCTGCTAAAGAGCATGCACCAGCAAAGAGTCTTTCAGCTGAATCTTTTTCATCTCACCATGAACCGATGACACCAGATTCTGGTTGCCAAGTCGGTTCTCCTGCTGACAGTCCTAATGATGAGAGATCAACTAAAAAGCAACGAGTAAGTGTGGAAGGAGCTTATTTGAAATCAGACTTGGTGCTTCCTCATCAGATACTGGAGTCAAGCATGCCGTCATACCAGCAGCCAACCGCTATTTTCCTTACCCAAGATCACTTTGATCCTTCTTTAGGTTTGTCTACAAGAAGTGGTGAGGAATTGGATAAGCTTGGTGGCAGGAATATGTAATTTTGTGTAATCTGCAGGGCATGCACTATCGTAGTTTATGTTATATGCATTACTCTTAGTTGATGGAGGAACTTGTTCTTCATAGATTTTCAAAGTTTAGTTTTCAGTTGAATACTTGATGACTAAATACACAGCCTTTAATTTAATTACTTTTAGAGAACTCATTTGAATTGGGTTAATAGAAAAGCATATTGTCATATGTTCCCATTTTCAAGGGTGAGTTTTTGGGCCCATCTTGGGCTACCAATTTAATGGCTCACATGTAACTTTTATGAATTTTGCTTTCTTGACCCCTCAAAGTGGTTCGGTTCGTAACTTCGTAACGACATTTGTGTTTATAAGCCCTTTGGGAGATATCTCTTGAATGTTGTTGATAGGCTTAAAAGAGAAAATAGGGGAGCCAAAAGTACGTTCATCAACTTTTATAAGGTCATCTACTGAATGAGACCGTTAAACGGCTCATAGGAATGCATCTTGGATGGCACACAACGATGAAAATTTCTACCACCACCTCTCTTTTCAAAACCCGTGAAATCTTTTTTTGTAACGTCTAACATCTTATACAAGACTTAAAAAAAAAATTAGGATCTTTTATACAAGATGAAAAGTTATTTTTTTTCTTCAAGTTTTTACACCTTCAGATTGGCCAATTTGAAGATAAATGTAAAGTCAAATTTCCAGGTGTTTATACCTCCAAATTAGGGGAATGTTCCAGGATTTATGCCTCCAAATTAAAGGAATGGATTCTCTCAAGTGAAATATTCTCCATTTTTCTTAATTATTAAGAGATTTTAAACGATAATGTGCTTTCACACCCGTTCAAAGTTACAAAAACTTCATTGCAAATATCACCGGTGACCAACTCACAACAAAGAATAGTATGAGAAGCTCATATGACTTTCTCCCATGCAGCAGAACATAGGTTCCCATCATGAGATCATCAAAACATTCAGACTTTTAAATTCATTAGAAGCACAAAAGCCATATTGCAGAAGCTCAGAAGTTGCTAAACTCATGCAAAATAATTTAGACGGGCCCTTAAATTGCACTCGATTATGCAAAATAATTTCAAATCCTAAATATTTTACACGTTTGAATTTGTCAATTCAAAAGTGTTACAATTCAAAAAACTGCATTTTATACTTTTTGGTTGGCCAATCTAGAGAGAGCCGTAAAAAACTGAAAAAATTGAGTAAACATTTTAGAGAAATGCTAGCAACACACCTTCTAACACACACTTTTCAACACACTCTCTTTGATTGGTTAAAATTCACATGGGTTCCACCAAATCATGTGGGTCCCATATAAATTTGATGGGTCCCATATGAATATTAACCAATCAAAGAGTGTGTTGAAAAATGTGTGTTAGAAGGTGTGTTGCTAACATTTCTCAACATTTTATCCGTCAAAATTAGTCAATTTGAAGACGTAAAAAACTTGAAAATTGCATGTTATACCTTCAGATTGGCCAATCTGGAGGTGTGAAAATCTAATTATTTTTTTTTAGTCTGTTACAAGATGTGAAAATCAAAGTAGCTAATTACTTCCAAATTATCTGTTTGTTTGTATATGAGCATGACATTCTTTATTCCTTGAAGATATCTCATCATTTTCTTGGAAGCTTTCCAGCGGTCAGCACTTGAAATACTCTGATATCTTCCCCAAACTCCAACAACATATGCCATATAAGGTCTGGTGCAAAGTTGAGCATACACAAGACTTCCTACAACTGAAGCATGAGAGTTCTTCTTCATCTAAGCTGGATGGACATTGATTATGTCATTAGGAAGGATGAAACAATGGGTATTACTGAAACCAACACTCTAGATGCAGTTGATCTTTATGAAAAGTGAAAGAGATCTAATAATCTCTCCGTAATTTATGAAGACAAATAAATGTTGGTATACATGGTTCAATCAAGTATGATATTATTACCAGTTTAATATCCGATATGTATCTGTTCTTATCAGTTTAATATCTGATATGTGGACCAATGGTCCACACGATATTAAATTACTTTTTTGAGGGGGAGGAGTCATTATAGTAGGTTGCTATTGGGCTTCTCGAGTGTCGTTTATACGTTGCACTATTGCATAAGCTGACGCACCCAAAAAAAAAAAAGTATGGTATTATTAAGTTTTCAACCACAAGAATCTTCAATTGTGCTGCTATATATCTCATTCGCATGAATAACCCTCGTGGTTGAAAACTTCAGAATTTGCGTGTTAGCAAGTTCGTCACTGAATTTTGAAATTGTTCATCAATAACCTTAATAAGGTCCTTGACATATTTACATGAAGCTCGATTGAACCACGAATACAAACACATAATTTTGTCTTTATAAACATTACAAAGGGATCTCTCCCACTTTTCATAAAAAGATCAAATGCAACTAGAACATTGGTTTCAATAATACCTACAGGTTCTTCTTCCCGATTGAATGACATAGTCAATGTCCATCTAGCCTAAATGAGAGACTCTCTCATTCCAAACCTTGCAATTGTCACCATTTAACTCGGAAATGTCATACTTAAAGTCTGATAAACGTGTAAATTGAACAACTACATAAAATTAAAACATAAATGTTCATCATTTCATAATTAAGACAAAAATAAATAACGTGTCACCCACACAAATCATGTTTAACATTATAAATCTAGTGAAATAACACTTGCATGCAAAAATTTTATTCAATTAGATTAGATTTATTAATAACTATACGAAAAAACATCAAGAAATATGATATTATATTTAATTCTAACTAAACACATAAATATAAAACATGTGCGTAGGAATTTTTCTGCAAGTAGTCTGGTGGTTATTAGTTCACCTTAAAAGTGGAGTGTGCGAGATACAGACTTTGACTCTTGTATATATTTTAAATTCATGTGCGTAGATTTTTTTTTTTTTTTTTGGTCAAGTAGCCTAGTGGTTAGAGTTCACACAATTTAATTGTGGAGAAGTGGAGTGTCCGAGATTCGAACTCCGGCCTCTACATATAAAATGCAATATCCCTACCAATTGAGCTAAGCTCACGAGGATGTAGATTTTATTATATTATGCATGATTGAAATGTGATTTTAAATCTTAATTTATAATTTTGATTAATTAAAAATGTTGTGGTATTCATTTAAACAATATGACGATCCCTTTCCTTCAAAAAAAAACGAACTATGACGATCCCTCAATATTATTAATCTATATTAACGAGATAAATGTTTGCATAATGACCTAAATAATGCAAATGAATAGCAATATTTCATGTATAAAATCGATAAATTATACATACCAACTCACATTAGCTCCTAAAGAAACAATTTTAACGTGTCTAAATTTATCAAACATACAACTTGCTTAATTAGAAAAATAAAAACATTCAAATGAAGTAAACATAATTTAATTATCAGTACATTGCAAATTTTTTTTTGTTGGTATAGTGGCTGGAAATCCATATTTTAAATGTGGAGAAATAGGGTGTCCGCGGTTCAAACCCCGACCCTACATACAATATGCAATATCCCTATCAATTGAGTTAAACTCATGGAGATGATTGCAAATACATATGTTACAATTATTTTTACTCAAAAAAAATAAAATAGATAGAAGCTTTAACATTCATATATTAATTGCAAAACTTAAAAAAAAAAGTTTTTTTTATATTTTTTTATTTTTATAATTTAATCCTTTTTTTTGGACAGATTTTGTGTTTTACTCCGGTAAATTGTTTTCATTTTATAATAAATTAAGCGTAAAGTAAAATATAACAATTTTTAAGTAAAAAGCAGACCTTTCTTAAAAAAAGAGTAAAAAGCAGACCTTTTCCCTAAATAAATAAAAAAAAAAGAAGTAAAAAGCAGACCTGGATGTAGTCGAATATGGAAACTTCTAGTGGAACAAACCATTAGGCTGAAATGATATTTGAACAAAAAAATTTCTATTGTTTTTGACCAACAAAAAGAGAGAAAAAAATTGTCATAAAAGTTATCATCAAATGGTTATGGTTGTACAAATATCATTACTCTAGCTAAATGACTTAGTATAATTATCTTTCCGTTATTTGTAAATTTATCATCCACAGGACATTTTAAAGAGTAACCTTTACATCCTAATTATGTCGTCTTCAATCTTCAGCTGGGTCACTTCAACCCGGTTTGTCTTGCAAAACCACAATGCAAGGTAAAGGTTTTAGGCCATTTCAAACATAAAAAAGCAACAATTAAAACCCAAAAACATCATATATATCATTTTCTTTAAGTTTTTGATTTTAATTAAAAAGTTCTAAAACAAATTAGCCAGATATTAATTTTTTCAAAAATGATTTTGCAACGGAGAGGCATAAACTAAGCTTTGATACCAAAATTTTCTTAATAAATGTAAAACATGTTATGATTATTATTAAATAACACGTTTAACCAAGTAGTAAGCGGAAACAAATTAAAGGAACACTAACCTCCAACCATTCTGAGATTTGTGCTTATTGCTGCAGCAATAGTTCTGTTTCATTATATCAAACTTTTACTCACCAAAAACAAGAGTGAAGATATTCTCACAATTTATAGAGTCTTGCCCATCACAATAACGACGTGTAACACTTTGAGGGCTGATTTGTAGCACTTTTCACTTTTCAGTTACTATAAAAAAAGGGGGCAACATTTTAAGGAGCAACATTAGTATATCAAATCATAATTCCATGAATCTTAGAAATTGTCACATTAGCCAAAACAAACCAAACTGACTCATCAAATTCATGTCACAAATAAAAAAGGTACCAAAAACATAGTCAGAAAGATTAATTAATACTTTACACAAAACATGTTGAATATTTCCTATAAGAGAATCATGCTACATACACGTTGAGTTTCATGGACTAGCTTTAAATTGTATATTGTATTATTACATTCATGTTATGAAAACAAATAATGTTCGATGAAGACACGACATCAATCAAGAGGATTGGTGTCTTTGATGGGCAGATCCCTTCAGAATGCAGAACCGCAGGCGTCGACTGAAGGATTCCAACTTCTCAAACCTGTCAGACTTAAGTTTCTTTGTAACAGTTTCAGCTTTCTTTTTCTTCTTCTTCTTCTTCTTTTGATTCTTTTCACCTTCTTTTGGTTCTGCCAATGCTTCTCTCATACTTCCCATAGGTGTTGTAAATACCTGTAGAGTATTTCGGTATCATAAACATAATAATATGCTATTTTTTGTCACCTCCTATTAATTTTTATATCCTCAACTAAGTAATAGATGAGAAAGATTATGTGTCATGTGTGTGCATATATATATAGAGAGATACCTCAGAATCATTATCACCATCCCAACTTTCTCTTGTTGAACTACTGTATGAGAAATAATCTTCAGTTGCAAAATTTTGCTCATCCTGCAGAATAATTAAAAGTATTTTCAACATATTTAGACCAACTATGCAATTGATAACAAACAATTATCACACAAAATCGGTACACAGCCACATTTGAAGAAGCAGTTAATGTGAGTTTCGGAGATTTCATAATTTCTGAGATTGTACTTAATAAAATCACCTTTGAATCTGCAGGTTCACCATAGCCATGTGTTTTGTCTTCTCTAATCATAGATTCCTGCATTACAAGCAATTAATGAATTAATAAAAAAAACTTTGGAAGAAAATAACATACACAGATTGAAGACCTGTCCTATAGTAACAATCAACGGAGAAGTTCCTTAAAGAAGTACACTAACTGATGCTATGGTCGGATTTGAAATGGTTCGAGTAGCAGAAGATGAACTAGCAGCATCAGTAGTCGAAGCCCGTAAACTAGACAGCAAATCATATAATAGGCCCTAGCGAGATACCAAGAGCAAGTTAGTGTCTATTATTCAACTAAATGTTAAAACCCGTATTATAAAGCTGAATTACCTCATTCACAGCAGAACCGATTTTTGTATCTCTCAAACTGTAATATTTCTCAAACCTACGAGCTCTAGGAATGTGAGGAGGGCGGAGGACATTGTAGAAAAAAATACAAACTGAATCGTAGAAGATCTGTGGTCGATTGGAGTTGTGATCACCATCAAATTTTATGATATTTTTATCTCCCTACAAATTTAGAGGCCAAGTTAGACGTTTTGTTTATGTGAAGAGAGTGCAAAACTGCAAATTGCATTTTAAACATTTGGTCAAATGTTTGAAAGAATACCGCATATGATTCAGCGATGAGATCTGAGTGATGAGGCTGAACAAAGTCGTCGTCGTTACCATGTCCAAATAAAACTGGGATGAATGTCTTCGGTGCTGCCTGGAAAGGAAATAACTCTGCTTAACAGCTTGTACAGTCAGAAAATAAATGTTGCCACACCAAGTGTGTGTTCGAATTAACTTAATCTAGGTTTAAATCAACTCAATTTTTAAAAGAAACTGTAGAGTTAAAACAAACAATCCATACCTGCAAACAGTTAAGGTCCATAATATCAAACTTTGCTTTCTTCTCAATAACCCGCCGCATGTATTGTACAACCATTTTAAGCTAACAATGAAACAAATACAACAAAATCTCAGAATTTTCAACCAAAATAAAGAAATCTCCAAAAAAACTAGGAAAATTTGTAGCCTAAAACTCTTTCAAATAGAAACAGAGAACAAAGCAACTCTCAGTATATTCAGAAATAATATTCAGAAAATTTCCTTTCAATTTATGGAATTCACTTGCTACTTCAAACACCAACCATTTTTATCAATAATTTCAACAATAATCTATAATAATCATTCTTCAATCTCTGGATTTCCTTTCCCCGTTTTAACAAAAAAATGGAAATTAAAAGCTAAGATGCCGATATAAAATCTATGATGCTCATTGATCAGATTGGCCAATGAAATAAACCTGTAATGTAAATCAAAACCATGCTAAATTCTATGAAACAGTGCAAAACAATACTCAATGCAGGTAAAAAAGATTTTTCACCCAAACTAAAGAATCACTTCTGCATATAGATTCAGATAGAAGTGGGGGATAGAGAGAGATTACAGTGAACTTTGGAAGGCGGATTTTATAGACATCAACAAGCTCCATCATCAAGTCATACAAGTTTGAAAAGGCGCTATCCAACACCATTCCAGCAATAGAAGGGTCTTCAGCTCCATAAAGAAGGCTGTATCATACCAAAGCAAATGGAGAAGTCAATTACACAGGAGAATCTCGCAAACAAGTGTATATGTATGCGTGTGTATGTCAGTTCCTTTCTTTCAATCTCTCTTAAAAGTAAAAACAATAGAAAAGCTTGTCTTCTTTCTTTCAATCTCCATTAAGAAGGTTTTCATTCAAAGGTTACAACGATCTTTTTGTACAATTCAGAATATAAATTTATAGAACAGAAATTTTTACTAAAATCAAACAAGTAGGTAGAAGACGTGATACCTAGTGACAGCTCCCATTGATCGTCCCCAGAGACCTATACGAGAAACTTGTTTGTTTTTTCTTAAATACGAGACCACCATCTTGAGGTCATCTTTCTGTCACATATAGAAAGAGAGAAACAAAAAGAGTTCATAAGTTTCTTATACATATAAAATAAAAAGTAACCAAAAAGTCAACTTAAACTTGAAAGACCATACAATAACAATACACACATAAGCATGCGAGTTTATGTAATAGTTTAATTTTGATATATTGTCAGTGTAAAAAGTTTTACACTGTCCACATATTACTCTCTATCATATGCGTGATTTAGAAATAATTATGATAAAAGTCAAATGATTTTAATGATCTGACGATTGTGATTGATTGACAGTATAAAATGTCCTTACACTGAATGTGTAGATGAATTAAATCCATAAATATATGTGAAAGAGGCAACTTACTTCATGCCAACCAAGGCTAACGTGGTCACCATCAGATAAGCCTGACCCCGAGAAATCAAGCGTAAAAACAGTAATATTTGATGGAAGAAGAACCACAGCAGCTTCATTAGCATCTACCCTACATCCACTGCATATTTGAACACACACACAAACACATATCAATAGATAGAATAGAGTTTAAAATATAGCATCCAAATGTATTTATAATTATAATTCAGAATCATATACAGACTCTAAAGAGCTGCTATAGAAGTGTCCACAAAAAATGAAATACCTATTTCCATGGCAATAGATAACACAAGGAAGGGATATATCTTCCGGGAAATATGAAGGGAGGTAATGACTACACTTCAAAGTATACCCTCTGGCATTCTTGAGCTGCAAGGTTTTATTAAAAAAAAGGAAAGAAAATAAACAAACTGTTGTAAATTGTAATCATGAAGTAACTTCCATAAATGCACAATGGTAATTGTATCAAACAAAACATGTCCATACTTGCCTCCAAATCCTTTCTTTGATATTGTCTTCCTGCAAGGGTGAATTCCTTTTCACATAGGTACTGATCTGGATCATACTCAGCCCTTGGTGGCCGAATAATGAAATTGATGAATTGGTCAATCATCTTGCTAGTACATGTATCTCTCTCTCAGAGCAGCTCCGCTCGGGAATACAAGTAAAGCGGAGTCTCTGAGGAAATCAAGCAATTCTCTCCCATTTCTCAACGGAACTCGGTGAATTGCACACAAATCTCCAGTTCAAGTCCTCCCAGAACAGGAAGAACCTTACTCTTGAATAAGGGCAACCATTTTTATTTCCATTTCCAACACAAGCTACTAATGTCCTATTCCTATAAGAAACAAACAAAACAACAGCAAATGGCTTATAAGAAGGTCGAAATTTTGAATCAATTGGCGCAAACTGTGAAACAATACACAAGGAATCTAGCTGATCCCAAGTAATCATATGAAAAAGTGAAAAACAGAAGAAAAAGGAAAAACAACAATAATGTAAAAGCATTCCTAGACCCAAATGTCCCCAAAATTTTGCCTAAGCCTCTATAGCACCAACACTTTTGATCGATGGTGTCCGACACGTGTTAGTATCCAACAATGAAACATTATATTACATTTAATTATGTCATTATCTGAAAACTTTATCGTGTTGACGTGTAGGTATCCATATCCTGTCCGGTTTTTCGGTGGTTCATAGGCTAAAGCAACTTAACGAAAAACGTTACAAACCTCAAACCTTTAACCCCACCATCTAACTTTTTTCCTACCATTGTTACAGAAACTTAATTCAAGGTGAAAGAAATTCAAACTTGGGTTAAAGGGTACGTGCAAATCCAATGAAACAGTTCCAAATGAGAAAATAAGGGGAAAAAAAATAATAAAAAAAATGTAGAAAATTGTAAAGCTTACAAAACAAGAAAATGAGATAAACAAAAGAATATACATTGTAATGCATGATCCGAAATTTAAAAGTTAAAACATCACATTTTATATACCATGAATAACACAATGCACATTCAAAACAAGACAAAGATATTTAAGAATATAACATGAATAACACAACAATGTACATCCAAAACAAGACAAAGATATTTATTAAACAATATATATATTTTTTACCAGAATGAAGAAGAAACCCAGAAATGTTGTATGAAGAAGAAGATTTTTTTTTTGGTTTCCGATGAGATTTTACAGAGTTAAGAGGAATAATCGGAGAGGAAAGAGAGGCACAACACAACAGAACACAACACCTCAAGCAGCCAGCTGGTGTTTATTTTCCATACAATTTGCTGTTTTTATAATTTTCTGTTTTTTCTGTTGTTGTGTTTTTGTTCATAAATAATTATAAGAGGATATCACGTTCTTTTTTTGGTTGTTTTTTTTTGAACAAAAATAAATAGAGGTAAGGAAAAATTCTTTTTTTGGTTGTTGATTTCAAACTTTTAAATTATATTCATGTTGAGATATTGATTAAAAAAAGTATTTTGAGATGTTGTTCCATCTCATAATGATAAAAAATGTCATCCTAAAAAGATTGACCTATTGGTAAAAATATTGTCTCAGAATGGCTGATGTTTTTAATTTTGAATAAAACATTATTTTTTGGAAAATGCTACATATAGCTAGATAATGTTTGCATTATTTTCGATTTAACATCTTTCACTTTATATTTATGGTAATGATAAATACATCAATATTTGATAAAGTACTTTAATGAAAAACTATTTCTTTTTCATTTATACATTTTTCTTATTATGTGTGAAATAATCACATATTTTTCTTCTTAAAATAAAAATCACATGCTTTTCTTAAAATATGTGTTTCTAACTTTATTTAGTGATTTTTCATCCATATTTTTTTCTAAAATTCCAAATAGTTTATTCAAAAAAATAATCTAAACTACTCTCACAATTCAAAACTCTTACAATCCTTTTTTTATGGACTTTTAATTATTTACTCGTGCATTATCTCTTTCAATACTTGTGTCAATTCAATGACCCCTATATTTTCGATGATAAAAATAAAATAAGTTAGGTTAATAATTGTGTTAAAGACATTGTTTAAAAGTAATATATGTACAAATTTTTTATTCATAAGTAACCACCAACTTTTTTTACACACAAGGTTATAACATTTCATTAATTAAAATATGTGCAATACAATTTAATATTTCAACCAATATTTAGAAACTAGTTGATGATGTGACTGTCTTTGTTAAATATAGGCACAAATTCAACATTCGAGTTTCTATAAGAATGAGAAAATATGGGTTTACAATGAGCTATAATGACATATGAAAACTATCCACCACCCTCTTTGAGTCACAAAATGTACATCACAAACGGGAGAGAACCATTTCATTTTAGCCAAAACAAATACACCCATTCATCAAATATATATGCAAATGCTAATCTATTATAAAGACTAGTGTGTTAACCCGTGCAATGCACGGGTGATAGGCTATTGTTTTTCAATCTGCAAAGATTTTTTTTTTTTTGGTACAATTCAAAGATTTTATTTATTAATGAAATTTATATATCCCGTGTTTTTTTAAAGTTGTCTTTGTTTTTTATGCCGCAATGACAAATATGTATCATATATATATTTTTTGTTTAGGGTAATGATAGATATCGTGAGAGACACAATCCCGAAATGATCACGACAGGCAAGCATGCATTGTGGTGGGCCCCCATTAACTTTCATCTACTCGTGTTTATATTGATTTTAAAATTCAACGCCTGCAAATCTTTTGGGATGATTTCGCTGTGCGTTGCCTCGCGATCAATAGCATTGCCCTTTTGTTAATTATTGATAAATATGTCTCATGTTTTATGCATCAGTGGAAAATATATTTCCATTATTTTTATATTTATCAACACAAAATGTTTACCTTTTTTTATTAGGTTTCAATCACAAATATCTGTCCCTTATTTTTTTTATTTTTTATGACAAATATAAGTTATGTGTTTAAGATTGACAAATACTTTCTTTCAAAAAATTATTGACAAATATTACTCCCATTGTTTTATTTTTATTTTTATATTTATCAGTGATAAATATGTGTGTCGTACTTTTTTATGTATCAGTTACAAATATTTTCCTCGTAGTTTTTAATATTTGTCCAAGGTTTTCTTAATATTTATCAATTAATTTACAGAGAACGGAACTCATGCGCGGATAGATTAGATAACATCGGAATTTAATATAGAATATCAAACACATAATTCAGGGAACGTAAAAAGTAAAATTTACTTAAGTTTGTGTTTGTTTACATGAGTTGGACACTTTAATTACAATATTTTCTAGATTCATAGAAACAACCTTCGTCATAACACAATCAAAAATATATTCATCTTCAACTTCAACTTTAGCTAGCATTCCGATTATATTTTAAAAATTTATACAAACTTAGGATATCAAAAATATTTTAGATCATATTATTATGTTTTATAAAATTTAATAAACTCAATTGAAACTCACCGACCATAACTTCATATTTGTAACTATTTGAAAGAAAAACTGAAGGATGGGTAAAAAATATGAATAATAAGGCACAATTCCATGACCAATATTTGTGCGTTGTTTTCATGACATCTTGTATTTCATTAATACGGAAACGAAAATTATACATAATATAGACAAAGTCTTCTTTTAAAGAAAGTTCGAATTTGTTAAAAAACTTGCTTCCAACCATTGCATCAATCTTGTGACCCTACATGTGAAAAAAAATTAAAAACATTCATATAACACAAGGACGTTTTTATAAATGACGACAATTTATCAATATCGTAATGTGAAATATTAAAACCTCACATAGTTATTCATCAAAACCAAATGAATGGTCAATGGTTTCTCAGAGTTATTTGAATCGGTTGATTACATTAGCCGGACAATTCTAGCGAAAAAACATCATTTACTTTCTAGCAAAAAAACCATTTGCTTTTGTTGTCAAATGAGGGAATCATAATTGGTAGCCATTATCAAAGAATGAATTAGATAAGAATGGTTAAGTTGAGTGGTACAAAATGATGAGTATGAAAAGTACTTAGAGCATGAAAACTTACTATTGTCATCTAAAGCCAACATAAAAGCAATTTTAATGTGAAATCAATATATTGTAGTCAACGCTATTATAATGGGTTACCTGCTGAAAAAATTCGTTTGAATAATTACATGAAGAAAAAAATTCAATTCTATTATAATGTGTATTTATTAGGCATGTATATATGTCAATGCTATATTAATTTTGAAATGGCTATCTATGAAAAAAAACAATTATTAGGTGAATGGTTTCCTCCTACATCTAGTTTGATTTGAATGCCTTGCCAAAACAGGACACGTGGCATTGGAATTTTTAGTTAACTTTATAATGCCATGTGGATTACTCATTTTTACCATCCTAAATTGTATGTATAGAGGATTTGAGCAATACTATTAAGCAAGCATAAATACATGTGGTAGTTAAAAAGTACAATGGTAAAACAATTTATTGAGAAAGTTTCATTCTGTTGATTCGTACATATTAGGTGTTCTAAATTATTGATTTACTCATAAGCTTGGTGTATTAACTTTATTAAAAGAAGCTATGTTATAATTGTATGTCATAAAAATAAATAAATATTCTATGTCCTGTTGAGGTATACTCTGTTATTCTAAATCTATTATATCAAAAGTTCAAAGAATCAATCTTTCTGTTAATTAATTTATTTAATTTTATTTTGAAAATAGTAAATGTTTGTTGTTAATTTGTTACTTAGGAGTTGTATCTTTGATATTATCGTCTAAAATGACACTATCGTGTCCGTCTTTTTGCTCTTACTCTACTTATTTTAGTATCTTATTTAATTTCAAAAGCAAGTACAAGTGTGAGAGCTTTTAAGATTTCCTTTTGCCGTTACAGGAATTCCAACAACAAAACAAGAAATTCAACTCTCTCCAAATATGCCTATGATAGACACTGCAAACTTTCCATGGAGAGCCCATGACAAGATTTTATTTGATTACATTTCACAAGAGATGCAAACCATGAAGTTTGGAGATTGGTGGCTTTGCAACACAACTTATAATCTTGAGCATGCAACATTTTCCATATCACCAAAGTTTCTACCAATTGGTCCATTTATGTCAATTGAAGACAACACAAGTTCATTCTGGCAAGAAGACGCAACATGTTTAGATTGGCTCGATCAACATCCACCTCAATCCGTCGTATATGTTTCCTTTGGTAGTTTGGCCGTAATGGACCAAAACCAATTTAACGAACTAGCTTTAGGACTTGATCTTCTTGATAAGCCTTTTCTTTGGGTTGTTCGTCCGAGCAATGATAATAAGGTAAACTATGCATACCCTGATGAATTTCTTGGTACTAAAGGAAAGATTGTTGGTTGGGCGCCGCAGAAGAAGATATTGAATCACCCTTCTATTGCTTGTTTCATTAGTCATTGCGGCTGGAATTCTACCGTAGAAGGTGTATATAGCGGTGTACCTTTCTTGTGTTGGCCGTTTCACGGTGATCAATTTATGAACAAGTCGTATGTTTGTGATGTGTGGAAGGTTGGACTTGAACTAGACAAGGATGTAAATGGATTAATGCCAAAGGGAGAGATAAGGATTAAGGTGGAACAATTGCTTGGAGATCAAGACATTAAAGAAAGATCGTTGAAATTAAAGGAATTCACATTGGATAACATAGTCGAAAATGGTCACTCTTCAAAGAATCTCAAAAACTTTATCAACTGGGCAAAGTAATTATGATTCAATAGTTGTATGGTTGTTGTTACTGTTCTTGTATAATTTTTGAATTATAATCTAATTACGTTTCTATTTTCTTCTATTTCTATATCTAACCATCTTTTACTTCATTGCCCCTTTTCTGCTCAAATTTGGGATTTAGCAAGTAGCAACTATTATAGGTTCATTTACTACCAAAGATGATTGCTATCATTCACATAATCTGGCACTACGGACTCTTAGAAACAATATTAGGTTTCAGTCATATACTCCGTCTGATCAAAGAGTAATCAATTAGGTTCTTGCTGATATTCATCAAAGAAACATCATTCTTAGATCCACATCAGTTGGAATTTGTGCTGAATACTACATTTTTGAGAAATTTATGGTTAAAGCTTACCCTAGGAAACACAAGAATGTTCTCACTGTTTTTTGGCCAACTCCTCAAATTGGCTGGCTTAACATTTATGGTGATACGAGCAAAGAAGACCAGATACCTAATACGATACAGATACGATACGACATTGATATGTCGATATAGGAAAAATTTTAAATTCAAAATACGATACGCCCGAGATACTTTAATAAAAAATTAAATTTAAACTACAGAGTAAAACTCAAAATACAAACTATGAACTAAAACTCAAAAGCAAAAAAAAAGGGCAAAACCTAGATCAAACAAACATAGAACAATGATGATGAATAACAATCATCCATAAAAAGCTTTCTCAAACAAACAAAAATACACAAAACAGATGGTGGACAACAAACAAAAATATAAATATAATATTGATGATAAAAAAACAGTGACAATTAGTTAATTACATGCATGACATATCCCAAAAAGAGAACACAGTTACTTAGTTAATTACCTCTATCCCAAAAATAATAAAAACATCATGTATCCCGTGCATATCAATTTTCCGCCGCCTATCTATTTGTGTATCCATGATGTATCTGAAAAGTATCAGACAATTGTTTTTAAAAAATAATAATAATTAATCTCTACATACTCTCCTGATACGTATTGGGACATATCATATCATGTAGGTATCAGTAAAAAATACGTATTGGATATTGATATATCATCCATTTTGAAGTATCAGAACTCACGTGTATCCAACAAATACTAAGCAGGGGTATGAGGTGAATTTTTGAGTAGCCATACATCAAAATAAAATAAATCCCTAAAAAAAAAATCAAAATAAAAAATAAGTCTAAATACATAGCAATATACAATACTATGATAAAATATAATCTAAATACATACATGTTTTTAATAGGGAGGGGATTCGGTGCATTTAGTTCATTTTAGATGAGAGAGAAGGTTGGATGAATGATTAAAATAAATTAATTAGATGAGAGAGAATTAATGGTTCAGAGAGAGATAGGAACAAAAGCCATCAAAGGCATCGAAAGGCAGAGAAGTCAAAGGCACCGAATCATCTCCCATTTTTAATAGATAGATCGATGAATCGACAATTATTATTGAAAACCGAAATACACAAAATGAAGAAATCCGTACTTTTTAACTTCCATCAAACCTAATAATTTAAGGTAAATGTTTATCCGTGCTCGGAATTTGGTTAAGTATCCAAAATAAGTGAGTTTTTATAAAAAAGTTGTGTAATAATTATTTGATCGAAAGTAACATTTTATGTTTCTAAGACAAAATTTCTATGTATAGAATCCTTAACCATTGCCCTAAAGACACTGATTAACAATACCAATAATTTAATTATTTTTTAGTCGAGTCAAACAAATACATAGACCTCTTAAATCTTAGTATGATAAATACAGTAAATAAGGAGAAGTCTTTAGACATTTAATAAAATGTTGTTGTAGTCAAAACAAGATAAGAATGGAACTCCATTACAAAGAAAATTGTAAATTTATGAATGAATTCTTCGCTGATGTGGATCGGTCATCGGTGCATGTATCTTAAACCAGACCAACAAAGATAGGTTTCACTCTGTTTTTAATTTAAAATAATAATAAGGGTGACTCAAAGTCACTATAGTATTCTTAAACAAAAATCATCTAAGAAGAAGGAGAAGGTGATTTTCCAAAGAAAAAAAAAAATAGAAATGATATTTGTACAACCATTTTCTAACAATTTTTTGACAATTTTCTTTTTGATACTCACATTATCTTTTTATTTTCTCTCTTGTTTTTTCTCTCTCTATTATTTTGACCAATCAAATTAGAGAAATCCAAAGTTATCATAGAAGATGTGAGTTGTACAAATATGTATGTCTTCTAAAAAAAAGGGGAAGGTGTACGTGATGGTCATTGGCTTGTGATTCAATTAATTAACTAAATCTATTCTATAAATAAAAAATAATCATATTATAATAAAAATATATATTAATTTAAGTTTATAAATGTATTACGTAATCAAATAAAATTTATTTTGATCGAAGATTTTTCAAGTAGGGATATTTTGGTACTTTTAATAATATATTTTATTGAAGGAAATAATAACTTTTTTTAAAGGGTAAAATGGAATTATTAATCAAATAAAAAAATCTTTTTAGCACAAGTCGTGCCATAAACGATTTAAAGAGAGTTATAATAAGACATGACGAAGTCACAAAAGAACAAGAAAAACAGAGAGACAAGCTAAGTGACAATAGAGAAGCAAGGAAGATGATTAAGTTTCCAATAATGATAATCAAAATGAAACGTAACGTATTTTGATTTCAACAACCAAAAAGATTGAAGCTTAATTTTCTCACTTAAGGTTTGTAATTGTTCCTCCTTGTGCTGAAAAATACGCTCATTTCATCTCTCCAAATTATCCACACAACAGTTAACCAAATAATATTCAAAGTCAATTGAACCCTTTTCGAGAAGCCACCTAAAGCACCAAAATAGACCAGGTGCTCATAAATATAACCATGTGACACAACCAAAAACCATAATTTACCAAATGAAAAAGCATATATGAAAAATAATTTTTCCATGTCTTCATTCGTACCACACCCGTCTGTGCATGCTTGATCATTGTTATTAAGAACCCCATACTCTACAAGTTATCTTTAGTAGGGATGTGCTAATGAAGCAGACGCCAAACAAATAGCCACAACTGTTAAGTATTGATAAGCATTTGGACAAACATAACTGTCACACCCACCTATCCTCCTCACCTACCCACAAAGCAATAAACCTTACCATCTTACTACATTCCCTCCACTTGCTCCTCCTCATAAGCAAATAGCCTCTTACACAACTTTCATGCCTCACCACTAACCCCCAACCTAAAGAGTGCATTTCATCTACAATTGCCAGTTTGTTCTCAACTAATTCATATAACCTATTGAACCTAACATTGAAAGGTATTCCCTCTAGCCAAGGGGCCCTATAAAATAGAGTAGTGGACCCATCCCCCACCACACACGTCGAATATTATCAACCAACCAACTCCCGACCCCTATTTCTACACCCTCACGGATCTTGTTGATATTCTGCCACCAAACTAATCTCATTCCTCCTCCATAATATATGTGGACTCCCTCCTCATTGTAACAAGCACTTAATGATTAAACCTGTAAACTCTCATTTTCCTCAAACACGATTGATTAAGCACAGGTAGATTAAACTCCTTTAACCTTCTAACCCCCAAACCACCGTTCTCCTTTTTCAAACAAATTGTATTCTACTTTATCCATGAAATTTTTCTAATTTCCTCACTTCCCAAAAAACAAAAATATGCATTAAAAATAGTTTCAATATTAGAGATTATACTTGAGGGTGCCTTAAAGAAGGAAAGAAAGTAGACTTGTATAGAGGACATGACAAACTTCATATGTATCTGACGAACCCCCGAAGAAAGGTTACAATTCTTCCAACCCGACAACTTACGTTTAATACGATCAATCAGAGGATACTAAAAATTCAACCTACGTGAATCACCCATTAATAGGCAGCCCTAAATATAAAAAGGAAAGAAAACTATTTTTGCAATTCACTACCAATGATGCCTAATGCATACAAGATTGTGCAACATTGACCCCGACCAACATACTTTTTTGAAAAATTACTTTTAATCCAGATATCACCTGAAACAGGAAAAAAAATGTCTTTCAAAGTTCTCACATTTTCCCAACTTTTGACCCCCACAAACAAATTGTAAATGAGAAATATACACTTCATTATGCGTCCTCACCCTATAACAAATGAACAAACATGCTTCCACATTAGCATTCATGATAACAACTAGACCTTATGCCCCTGACAAGAACATAAAAGGTGATAGTGGATCTCCGTGACGTAACTCTCTTGTCATCTTAAACTCTTCAGTCTGGCTGCCATTCACCATAATTGATTTCATAGCTGTTGTTACACATTATAAAATCCACTTATGCCACAAAGTTGGAAAATCCAGTTTAACCATAACATCTTTCAAATACTTCCAATCCACTAAATTATGCGCATTTTCAAAATCCACTTTAAATAATAATAACTCTTTTTTTAAGCTACGAGCATCATCCACCACCTCATTAGCAATCAGAATCTCATCAAGAATTTGTCTTCTTTTTACAAAAGTTACTATGAATCAGAAATAACACTGCCGATAACTTCTCTTTAGTGATTAGCAAGCACCTTCAACAAAATTTTATATAAACAACCAACTAAATAAAAAGGACGAAAATCTGGCAGACGCTAAAGGCTCTCCACTTTTTGGATTGAAGTTATAAAAATAATTTTAATTCCTCTTGTTAATTTACCAGTACGATGAAACTCAAATCATCTTGCAACTCCACCTTAAATCCTTGATAAACCCAAGATTCATCCCATCTAACCATGGACTCTTGAAACTGTCATAGTTCCAGACTGCTTGTTTTACCTCTACTAGAGAAAAAGGTTTAACTAAATCCCCTTCATCTACCATATTGAGAAATTTGAAAATCATATTATCCACCCAAGGCGAGCAAACATAACTGAAAATGGTTCTCAAAATGATTGAACATGACACCTCTAACATTATCCATCCCTTCTACCTGGATACCGTTTACATTAATCGTTATAATAGCATTTGACCGTCGCCTAAAAGATATAACTAATTTGCATCTCTCTCTTTCAACCAGTTTAATCTTAATTGCTGCCATTGAATACTAGAATTTAACTGGCACAAAGAAAGTAAATTAGATGATAAAGAATGCATCTCTTCCAACTCGTCCTTTTATACCAATCAACTTGAACACGACACCTCTAACATTATCCATCCCTTCTACCTGGATACCATTTACATTAATCATTATAATAGCATTTGACCATCGCCTAAAAGATATAATTCCATGGAATTTTTTTGAATTTGCATCTCTCTCTTTCAACCAGTTTAATCTTAATTGCTGTCATTGGATACTAGAATTTAACTGGCACAAAGAAAGTAAATTAGATGATAAAGAATGCATCTCTTCTAACTCGTCATTTTATACCAATCAACTATATTTAAATAAAAAACTATATTTATTTTCTATTTATCTCTTTTCACATTCTTACTCACCTACTTTTTTCTTCTCATTTTCTCTTCACAACCAAACACATGATACATTTTTTTATGCATTTGAAAAAATAATATTTATTTAACAACAGAACAAACTCAAATATCCACAAGGACTTGGTTTGCAATTGGGGATGGGGACTTTCACATACTTCTAAGCATAGCTTAACACGTAGAAATTTGCAAATGCACACTTTTCAAATACATTTATTATCTAGATAAATTCTATGATGCGCAAGTAAAACAAATTTTGATCTTTTAAAAAAAGTAAATAAATTTGTATTATGTACAAATTACTTTTATCTCTGAATTAGTAAATCTCAATATTAAATTAAAAGAAATATTATATGATTTATTGATTTACTGGTAAAAAAGATGTTTGTGTGGTGCAATACAATTTGACTGTGTATGTTGGACAAATTGAAATCTATACAAATTCCATTGAATATAACTTTAGTTTGTCACATCGTGGAAATCTAATCTAGTAGACCTAAACCTTGGACTATTTTAATTGGGTGAAGATCCTCTCCATTTAGTGTGTCTTTTGTCCTGCTCTATAAATTAGCAAACAATCCATGCCATTTGCATCTTCCATTTTCAATCAAATGGGTATCCCTCACTTTCTTGTTATTCCATACCCAATCCCAGGTCATATAAATCCCCTCATGCAATTATGTCATGTTTTAACCAAACATGGCTGCAAGATCACTTTCCTTAATACAGAATTCAGCCACAAAAGAACCAACAACAATAATAATATTTCTATTGTTGGAAAAGACAACCTCAAAAATGAACAAAGTCAAGAAACAATAAACTTTGTCACACTCCCAGATGGTTTGGAACCTGAAGATGATAGAAGTGACCAAAAGAAAGTTCTCTTCTCAATCAAAAGAAGCATGCCTCCTTTGCTCCCTAAGCTCATAGAAGATGTTAATGCTTTGGATGCTGAAAATAAGATTTCTTGTATTATTGTTACCTTCAATATGGGATGGGCTTTGGAAGTTGGACATAGCTTAGGAATTAAAGGTGTTTTTCTTTGGACTGGCTCAGCAACTTCTTTGGCTTATTGTTATAGCATCCCTAAACTAATTGATGATGGAGTAATTGATTCAGCAGGTAATAATTAAGAGTTACTTATTGTTCTATGTTTTGTTTTTTTGGTACTTCTTATTGTTCATGCATTGTTCTTAGTACACCACTTTGACTATTTCCAAAAATTAAATCTGTCTGCTGCGTTGTTATAAATATGGGTAAAGTTTGGAGTGTTTCATATATACAAACTGCTTCAGCTGAAAAAAAATTCAATATTAGTATTTTTTCTTCTTCAAAACTTGGTTCCGGTCCAAGAGCCGACTAATACGAGTAGTCAATCCCACCATCTATTTGTGGGGTCCCATTTAAAGTCAAAGCATAGCTCTATATTGACTTAGGCCACTGAAATAGGCACCAGGGTGAATCAGACTTGAGACCATGAGAGGAGCACGCTCTAAAGTCCCAAGCCAATAACTAGGCCAACTCCAAATGAGTTTCAATATTAATATGTTAATCATTAATTTGTTAGTATTTGCTGGAAATGAAAATCTTACCGAGACAAGACCATGTTGATTCTTAACTCTCCCACTCAACCATCAAAGCCAATTTTTTTTTTTATAAGATTCAGCAAGTCAAATGACATATTAAAATAACCAACCACGGGGTTAGGTTTAGCAAACAGGGGACTGAATGTAGGGTAGCTTATGAGGAAGTTGCTTTTGACTTTCATGCTTAGAATACCAAAGTATACCTCATCAAGATTATCTCCATTAGTAAAAAAAAACGTTGGAAAGTAATGCGTAGATATTGACAATTGATCTCGACATTTTTTCCTCAAATTTTTTCTTAGGAAGTATACCTTAGTTATTTCTTGATTTGTTATGACGCACAATTGCAACTAAACAAGTATTTATTTTTTGTAAGCTCTAGCAACTCAATTACAATATTAAATTAACTAATTAATTAAAGATTATGGGTTAGGCTTACGAATGACGCTAGCCCTTACAACGTAGCGAACTAAGGTTTTGAATCAACGTAGTAAATATGATTAACTAATTATGTAAAAAACAATGATTTTACTCTGATTTTATTACAGAGGGAGTTCATCATTATAGTGAGAAACATTTTTTTCTTGAGTATTATATTTCATTTAAAAGAAATTAACAAGATATTATTTGTAGAATTGTATTGCCCTCTGGGTAACGGAAAGCTGTAGTACAACTTTTTGACCTTTTGACTCAAAGTAGTACAACTAATTAACCTTTGATTTTGGTTGAAATCGGAAGTACAAATGTACAATGTGGTACTCTCAAATGTACTTGGGTGTAGTACATCTAAAGCCTACACAAGTACCATGTTTGAGGCTATCTATATATTGATTTAAGATGGCATAATTCATTACATGATATACAAAATTATTCAATGCTGCAAATATATTGAGGTAGATATGTTCCACAGGGCCGACCTGAGACCACATGAAGCTATCATATGTGCTCATCTCATGTGTTCTCAGGTCGCCCCTGCTGAACTTTCTCTACCGCGTTGCACCTTTTGCTTCCAAGTGATATGTTGGCTCATGAATTTTCTATTCCACCACCATACTGCAAGTGTAAAATACCGAATGTTCTTCGTTTCTGAAGGAGTAGCTGAATCGTATGTGTTGAGACATGAAAATAGTTCTTTGCAGGAGATCTAGTATTCTGTTCCTGTTACGAATATTTTTCTCTCCCATACCGAATTAACGACTAACATTTACCTAAAAAACTCTACCTTACTCGTCTTGGATCCTAGTTAATTACTAGTAGTAAAAGTAAAAATATCAGAGTTCTAATGATTTAATTTATCTATTACAGGAATTTATACCAAAGATCAAGAAATTCAGCTCGCTCCAAATATGCCAAAGCTGGACACTAAAAACGTTCCATGGCGGACCTTTGACAAGATCATATTCGATCATCTTGCACAAGAGATGCAAACCGTGAAGTTAGGACAATGGTGGCTTTGCAACACAACTTATGATCTAGAGCATGCAACATTCTCCATCTCACCAAAGTTCCTACCAATTGGCCCATTGATGGAAAATGATAGCAACAAAAGTTCATTCTGGCAAGAAGACATGACTTCCTTAGATTGGCTAGATAAGCAACCGCCTCAATCTGTCGTATATGTTTCCTTCGGTAGTTTGGCAGTAATGGACCAAATCCAATTTAAAGAATTAGCTTTAGGACTTGATCTCCTTAGCAAGCCTTTTCTTTGGATTGTTCGTCCGAGTAACAACAACAAGGTAAACTATGCATACCCTGATGAATTCCTTGGAACGAAAGGCAAGATCGTTAGTTGGGGACCGCAAAAAAAGATATTGAACCATCCTGCTATAGCTTGTTTCATTAGTCATTGTGGATGGAATTCTACTATAGAAGGTGTATATTCTGGTATACCTTTCTTGTGTTGGCCATTTGCAACTGATCAATTTATGAACAAGTCATATATTTGTGATGTGTGGAAGGTTGGATTTGAATTAGACAAGGATGAAAATGGGCTAGTACTAAAGGAAGAAATAAAGAAGAAGGTGGAACAATTGCTTGAAGATCAAGATATTAAAGAAAGATCATTAAAACTAAAGGAGTTAACATTGGAGAACATAGTAGAAGATGGTCAATCTTCAAAGAATCTCCAAAACTTTATCGATTGGGCGATGTAATAATGCTTTAGTACTTGTTTGTTAGCTGTAGTACATTTTATGCACATTTCATTTTGATTCTAGTTGTAACAAAATCATAAAAATATATGAATAATGTTAGAAAATAAGTGAATAAAGTGTGACAATTTGTAATCGTCATAGATGGATGCTAACAGATCAGGGAATATTGCAGTCGTGTGAAGACTGTGGTTCTTATTTTAAAAAATTGCATTTTTTTGTCCTATTTTTCTATATTTCTCTATATAGATATTTTGGTCACCTTATTTTTAAAGTTTATGAAACTATGTTCATCCCCATGATTTGACACAAAATTGATGATATGTAGTATTTTAAGTTGGCATTGCATACAATAGAATGTCTATGTGGATGCCATGTGACAATTCTTACTTTTTAATACCTCAATTTCTTTTTTTCTTTTTTTTTGTTGAGAAAAACAACATTAAAGATGAATCAAGAATAAACTTTGTCACATTCCGAGATGGTTTAGAACCTGAGGATGTGACAAGAAGAAGCTATTTTCTCAATCAAAAGATACACACCTTCGGTGCTCTCTAAGCTCATATAAGATGTCAAAATAATTACTCTTCCCACTTCTTAAATTGCTCCTTTTTTACCCTATTACATTGGGCTTAGGGGCGACCACATGATTTTTGTTTTGGTGTGGCTAAATAGGTCAACAAAAATTTGCGGCCTTGCAGTGCAATCAACCCAAAAAAAAAACCATGCGACATCATTGAGCGGACGCTATTTTGGTGGCGTAGACACTATTTTTTTTTTTTTTGGTTAAGTAGTTTAGTGGCTAGAGAAATTCACCTTTTAAGATGAATAATTGGGGTGTCCGGGGTTCGAACCCCGGCCCCTGTACAAATTGTGCATTATCCCTTACCAAATGAGTTAAGCTCATGGGGACGTGGCGTAGACACTATTACATTTAATACTAAAACACCATACGATACATTATATTTATTAAAATTATATACTATTTTTACTATTGTTTTATTATTACTTTTTGGTAAATTTTAATTGTTATTTCTTGTTTTATTATAACTTTTTTTGTCAAAATTATTTTAAAACAATGAGAAAGGTATGAAAATTGCTCTTTTCACAACATAAATCGCTCACTCCCAACCAAACTTCCTAAAATGTCTCTGTGGTGTGTATTTAAAGGTCAGACAGCAACTCACAACAACTCATTTCCTCATTCTTCCTCATTTCACATCTAAAATCTCTAAAAACCATTTCAAATCAACCAAATGCTCAATTTCTTCAAGTTCAAATCAACCAACACTCCAATAACAAGTAAATTTTCATAATCAAGTACCATTAAGATTTTATGTTTATATGTTACATTTTTCCTCTTACGCATGATGACGGTATATTAGATCGTCAATCCTACATGGTCTACATGCCTTCGTAAGGTTATCAAAGTGGGGTCTTACTTTCTCATAGGCAATAGAAACATAAATAAAGTTGGTATTCCTAAATTGTCATCTAAAGGCTCCACCCGCGTCTATGAATCTTAGAAGTACACCATATGCATTAAATGTTCCTTAGTACGTTATAAAGTTTATAATGCAACATTCAGAAAAACTGATGAGAAATTAGATCATGCAGCCCCCCTGTGTCTATGATCAATTAGATACCTTAGGTATGTCACACTCCATATAGCTTCTTAAAAGCATTAAGATATTTGCATATAAAAATTAAATAGATCTAGAACATAACTGAATAAAAGTTTGAATTAAATTGATCCAACAAATAAGTAGAGGTTCATCTTAGAACCCTTTGATCTTACAAGCCCTTTCCTTCCTCTTAAACCGCCAAGTTCTTAATAAGAATTCATGAATGAAGGCTTATATATTTATCGGCATATTTCCTATTAGCATGGGAAAAACAACAAAATGTTGGTTTTTTTCGCAGAGGAGCACGCACCTCGTGTGTAGGAGGGCACACCATGCGCTTGTGCGCAAAAACAATGTTTTCAGCACTGTTTTGCACACACCGGGTGCGTACTTTCTTCAAATGCGACTTTGTCTTTTTGAGTGTTTTCTTTTCAAACTGGATTTGGTACTTCATACTTAGGAAAGAATTTATCAAACTTGTAATGTCTTCATAGGTCTCATGAATATTTATTCTATGTATTCTCAATTCTTCAATTTATGTGTCTTCTTTTGTCGAATTACATGATTTTTCAAAGAAATACATCAAAAACACCTAAGAATAATTTGGTTTAAGGAAGAACTAAAATTAAATGACTAGATATGAAAACATTATTAAATATCTCTTTAACCATAAACAACTTATTTAAAACTCATTTTATTTGGGTCAAATCATAATTAAAATGATCGAAAAATATACCGAAAATAACGCAAGATGATTTGTATCATTTAAACATATTTGATTTGATGTCTTTTCTCATACACCCGTGGAAAACCTCTCAAACAAACAATTGGCTAAGGATGCTACGTTCAGATCACGGGACCCTAGGCCTAGACGAGATGTGATGCATATATTTTAATAATTGGACAATAATGAAGTAGGGAAACAAGATCGAGGAAAAGTCATATGGAAGGTGGTGAATGAAGGGTATGAGACTCAACCTTTAGTGTTTATTTTCGAATCAAATTTTATGTTTTTTACAAGAATTTTGATTTTGTCTTAAATATAATAATCTTTATTAAATTATATTTACTAATAGGATGGATGATCTAGGGCGAACAATGAACCAGACTAACTCAATATTGTTTAAAACTCAATTTGATAATTAACTCGTTTAATTTGATTCCTAAATTAAATGAAATTGAGATGCAAATTAAATTTATTATCTAAATGAATTAAATTTGAATTATATGTTATTTGGCTCGTTTGATTCATGAAGATTTAAATGTGGAAGAATATTTTGGGAACTCTCAAATCTATGTGTGAAATTTTATTGGTTTTTGTCTCATTTAGATACACTAGTTTTGATGTTGTTTTTTATTTTTGTATTAAAGTGTTATTTATATTTTTGTTTTAAAGTGTTACTTAATTTCTATATTTGTCGGTATATTTTATTTTAATTCAATCTTGGCATTTTTTTAAAAATAAATAAAAGGTTAATAATCTACAACTATAACTTTCTTGACAATTTATTTTCTTTTAAATTATCTGATTCAAACAAACAACCCAAATCAATTTATTTGTGACTTTTAAACAAATAAAACTCAATTTATTTGTCATTTAAAACAAACTTCGATTGAATTTAAAGCTAAATCAGATTTTATCGAGTCTACTCGACTCATTTTCCACGTTAAAGTGAACTAAATTTTTGGCTGGAATCTAAAATAAAAACAAATATGACTTGTTCCACCTTAGAGACATGACTTGTGATACAAATGCTGCTATAGGCCACACTAAGAGGATGACTCGTAGGCCCACCTATTTGAATGATTATGTGTCCAAGTAACTAAGAAGCACCTTTGCAGCATATTCCAATTGTTATTTTATCTTA
>Ga0228710_1002171_pt1 | contig 30693 bp, 11 predicted proteins | sample MedpolnodulmetaG_FD_177995 | JGI IMG/M metagenome (GOLD analysis project Ga0228710, IMG submission 177995) | Root nodule microbial communities from Medicago polymorpha collected in Santa Monica, California, United States - pink nodules | ecosystem: Host-associated > Plants > Roots > Nodule...
CTCCCTCTTCCTTTTTTTTTTTTTCTCTCTCTCTCTCTAATGTTTTTGACCGATGAGAAGAGAGAAAAGAAGGGTTGTCACAAAAGTTGTCACCTATTGGTTGTATAAATATCATTACTTTTTGAAAATCATAGGAGGTGGGGATAAAAGCTCATGAAGTTGGTATGAGTGAAGACTTAGCCCATGTATAGAAGGAGAAGAAAGCCCAACCCAACAGTATTAATTAGAGAAATGAATCTGTGAAACCAATAAAAAAAATTTTTGAATGAAATCTGTTAAACCAATTTAGAAAACAATTAGAATTTTATTGCAAACTTATATGTTGCGTTGTGTATTAATTTCACATCGGCAATGAGGATTAATAATAAGAACAAGAAAAACATATACGTTAGTCTAACAAACTTCAATGTCACAAATTTGCAAAACCTCTCTGCATGTTGCTACATGGAAGGTACCATTTTCCTCCTTTCAACTCAGTTCTGATTATTTATCAAGTTGCTCTGCATGCTAGGGTATAATAGCAAATACAGAATCTTGAGTCCATCCCACGAGAATCTAAGGAAACGTGACATATACAAATTTCTAAGTTGTATGATTTATTTATCGACAAGCCAATTATTTTCCTCCTTGACACCTTTCCAACTCTAACCCATAATCTTGCAGTCCCACCACTAGTACATATTTATTTCAACAAATGGGAAATTGAGCTTCTCTCCATTATCCTCTTTGGTCGGCCAAAACACTTAAGCTATGGTGCATGAAGTTCAAAATTATGTGGGTGTGACAATTTGTATTGGAAGTCATGTCCTAACAGCTTGTTTTATTTTTTGTTATGCTACACTAAGATGCTAATTCATCATCAATAGCATAGCATATATGGCATTGTTTCCTTCTGCCATGGCAAGCAATATGCACAATGACACGAACACTTCAATCTTGTTTCTTCAAATACGTTTACCTTTGGTTCCTTTATTCATTGACTTATTTGGCTTGAAATATATTGCTAGGAAAGAACATCTATTCCATAGTGTATGTACCAGGTTTGTGAGATTCATGAGCACTATTCAAATTTAGTTCTTTAAACCGGAACAAATCGATCAATTTAATCCCTCCATCGAAAATGATTTTTTAGTAAACATCTTGTGCAATTTTTTCTTTCGAAAATAGCCAAATTGATTGATATTTTTCAATTTAAAGAACTAAAATTCCAATTTACTTAGAAAAATAATGTGTAGAACAAAAAACCTAAAGGAAATATTGTGAAGGAAAAAGAAATCCATTTAGTCAAGTCAACTGCCTTGCAATGAATTGGCTCAAGCACCTTGCAGCCATTTGACCGCTTAGCAGCCTACATGTATGAAGTCTTCCTCTCCTCTTCTATTTGGTCTCTTCATGTTATCTTCACGAGTATGAGTTCATTCAATCTCTTTAATTCCTGCAATAATAAATGCAATATATGAGACTAGAATACCCTCAAGTCAAGTGTATAACCGAACTAGCCTCCGGTTTTAATATAAAAAATAAGTTTGGTCAACAGAAAAAAAAATAGAAGAAATAAATTACAATAAGTTTGACTCGAATACCCTCTTGTAAAATAATTTAAGTGTTACAATGCTTGATATTTCATATATTTACCACTGAATTAATAACACTTCAATTGTGGAGTGAAAATTTAGTGTGATTTTAGAGAATGACGCATATGGAAGGACACTCTTCGCTTTTTCATAGACCAAACTTAATAAATCGTTACGAAATAAATAACTTTTGTTGAAATGTATTCATATATAGTTGTTGGGTGGACTTATTAATTAGTAAGACAAAATTGTGGAACTGAGTTGGATGAATTAAGTATTAATATTAAAAAAAAGTTTATAAAAGAATATAAAATAAGTGATGTATATATGTGGAATTCATTTAGAGTAGTTAGTAATTTTTTTAAATTTCAATTTAAATTTATGCCAAAATTATATGAAATTTGAAAATGATTATATTTTAATTGAAAAAAAATTTGCTACAATTTTTCTCACAACAATCTCTCTTTTTTAAATTAAAAACACATCAAACATAAATACATGAAATAGAATAAAAAAAATACAGGTAGATAGGCACATAGTGCCAATCTTTCGGTTAGTACTTCCTAAATGAAAAACAACATTAACAGTAGAAAATAAAAGATGAAAATTAGTCAAAAATTATTAGAAACTAGCAAGAAAACGGGAATATTGTGTTTGTCTTTCCAATTTTATTTGCAATTAACGATAAAATAGTAAAATATAATCAAGAGAAGGGTAAAATTGAAAGAAAAATATTACACTAAAACATAATTTTATTTTATCTAAGGTCGTTTTTTTATAGTGTCCATATTATTTTCTCCTATTGTTGTGGATTGTTCCTATTTGAATAAAATTTACCCAAATTTTTAATTGATAATATAATAATAATGGCGAAATAGTTTAATTTAAATTAAAGGCAAAAATGAAAGAAAAATTCAACCCAAAAGGATATATCCCCTTATATATTGTTATAGATATATAGTTAGTTAGTTAGAGTTTCGATGCCTAACTAATTGCCTAAGTTCTAACTAAAATGTAGAGAACCACTAGAACAAAGAAAAATTCCAACTCAAAATAATGTATCCTCGTTTAGTTGTTTAATTAAGTCCCGCAGAAGACCTCTAACGAAAATGGAGAATTTTTATTTTTTTTGACAAAAAAATGGAGATTATTCATTTAGATGCCCAAGTGGATACCTCAAAAATGGAACCCCTCACGCACACACATTTAGTTGGTTAGGATTTTATTTAGATCACTAGAGATTGAGATTTTTTTTAGTCCTAGTGAATGTTGTATTAGAAGCCTATCACACTAACTAAAATCCTAACTAACTAACACTATATTCCTAATAAAAATCACATGAAAACATAAAATCAAGACGGGTATCAGGGCTCCAAATTCAAATTTGGGTGTCTTCAACAAAAATATAATTTATTAATTTAGAGAGAAATCAACAATCCAAGACAACTAATACGTAAGAAAAATAATAGGTTGACACCTTTTAATTATACACATCTTTTAATTAACTTCCACATACATTTGTGATAGGTGTCCTCTTTTTCCTTTAACACATCTTTTAACCCTTTAATTATATGAAAAATTTTGTTATGAAAATGTGTACAAGGGTGGTATACCACCTAAAGGTGTCAACCTATCACCACTTAAAAAAGTGATGAGAAAATCAACAATGAAAAATTCAATAACAAAGTCACAATACAAAAATATATCATAAAAACTTTAAAAATGGAGAAAGATTAGAATCGTCTAATGACAACTAATGAATAAAAGTATGTAAAAAAATGTTATATCACATAAATTTCTCTCAAATCACACAACCAATGTACACTCACTAAAGAAAATATATAGCATACACCTCAGAACACTCTAAGCATAAAGTATTGAGAAATAACAGACTCAAATACAAACTTAAAATATTCCATGCATGTTGTAATGAAGAGCTTAAGCCAATATGTATATAGTCTTTGGTTCCCTCTTCCTATACAATCTTGGACAATGTGAAACTTACTCAAAGATGTCTCAATCAACTTCAATAATCTTCACTTTGATTGAAAGTAAATACACCCTCCACTTCCGTTGTCTACAGTGTATATCTTAGTTCAAAATAACTAGCATATTCCATTATAAAGAGCATACAAGTTAAACCACTCTAAGAAATCTTACATGTAAAAAAATAGGATGAAAATTACGGTCCAACTTTCTTCCAGACATGCCAACTTAAGTAAATATAAATGATATTTTTTATAACTATTATTAATATATTATATTTTATACTTTTGGATTAAGAAAAAATTTGCAATATATTTCTTACAAAGCCCAGCTTGATCCAGACTATTGCCACCCTTATCAAGCAATGCTCGTGTATTAATAAGAAACTGCCGGGAATACCTTATTATTTTTCATGACAACGTGGTGATGCCATGGGGATACACTTTTCTTTGGTTTAGAGAAGATTATCCTCTCCCATGACGACGGGGACATTGCTAACATTTGACTCAATGCATTTTTTCAAATTTTACTTCACCTTGAATTTAAATATTTAATATTAATTCATTGGTTCTTTTTCACTTAAGACCCGCCTCTAACTAATAACATAGAGTATGTCAAAAAGGCATCCTCACTTTTCAATCATATTTATTCGAAAATGATTTTACTCTCAAATTCTCTAAAACTTATAGTTTCCTTCCCATGTATCAAAATAAATTTAATATACTCATAAAAAGATGAAAGAGATTGTATAAATATTCTATATTCATCGTCAATCGTTACACCAACAACTTATAATTTAGAGAGGATCCTATTGAGAACACTAAAATGATCAAATACTTTCATATAATCACTCATGCCTAAATTATAAATTTTCTCCTTCAACAATACTTGATTTAAGATGTCATTTGTCTTACATAGTCATTCACGTTTTACTCAAAGCTCATTGGCCGACATGCCCTACACACTCAGAAGATATTCTTAAGTAAACATAGGTGAAGTTTTTCTCAAATCTAGTTCCTCTGACTTCTTGTTATTCATATTAGAAATGTTTTCTATCAACGCCCGTTGTAATCTTGATTGTATCAGATTCTAAAATTCATTCTTCCATCAAATTTCTCTATGTCAAACTTCACAATAATTGCATAACTTGACATTACAATTGTAGGCAAACTAGAAACTCGTACACCAGGTAGGTTATTGAGAAAAGAGAGGTGAGTAATAATAGACACACGTACCAAGTCTTTGCCAACCATATCAGACCCAAATTAACACTTCATATAGTATCACCCTTGTTTTTTATGTGGAATATTGAACAATGTTGCATCCATAATGCACACTAGAAATTTCTATCTCTAGATTAAATCAAAGTTCCTGATTCCAGTTGTTGGGAAAAACAACACAAAAAATTAAGAAACATCTCAACACAAGAACATAATGTGAAAAACTTGAAACGAGAGAAAACCCATGGTTGTTGTCGAATGACAACTTAAAAATAACGCTATTGACTTCTGTCAAACCCCATAATCCTATTACACTCACACTCTCCAAAACAAATATCTAACCTACGTCTCACAATACTTTAAGGCAATAGTATAAAAAAAGTTGAATACAAATTTAAGTATTTTTCAATTGTTACATGGTGTCATGAAGAATTTGAGCAATATATAGCTGTGACTTTCATCTCCCTTTACCATATTATAAGTGGCCACCATTATCCTTCTCTTCAATACCATTGTTGAGGGGCACTCACTTATATACACCCTCAAAAGCCCGTCGAGGTCGGGCTACAACACATGGCCCCAAAATAAAAAAGTATTAAAATTGCTTTTCTGACTTCAAAAGCTTCCTAATAACACATGGAAAATATTAAATTGTCTCCAGCGGTAATTAACTACCGTTTGATAATCCGGCAGCAGTTAACTACCGCTGCATTCAGCGATTAAACAAGAACAGAAGCATCAATATTCCCATTTTCCAGAAACACAACACTACTCAACTCACTCTTCCAAATTTCTCCAAACTTCAATTACACGAATTTGAACCCAATTTCTTCAATTAATTCACAAGTAAGTTATTTTCTCCCTATTTACAGGCAATGTAGGTTGTTTAGGGTCTTAGTTTTTATAAATTTAGCAAAATTTTAGTGTTTAGGTTAGGTTTGAAAATTACTAATTATGAGTGAATTAGATGCTTTGATGGATTGTTTATGCTGAATTGTTGTTTAGAGTAAGTGTATATACAATGTAGTTGTTTAGATGTTCAAATAACACTAATTGTGCTAGTAATTTAGAATGCACTTAAGGTGTTTGATGAAATGCCTAAGTGAGACATTCTTGCTTTTTTTGCGTTATTTCTTTGCAAATATGTTAAATTATGTAATGTATATATGTTATGATGTTTCTAAGTTTGGGTTTTTTGCTTTTTTTGGCAAGTTTGATGAATGTATATTTGTTATATTAAGTTTGATGAATGCCTAAGTTTATTTTGTGATATGTTACTTGCATTTTGGTGTTGTATATAATGTGAGGGTTATATCCATTGTTCAATGTCTTAGGTTGTTTTATCGTTAAAGTATATAGTTTTGATGAAATGCCTAAAATTAATGTTTTTTTTATTTTGATTTTGCACAGATATGTCTGGGGCGGATAACGAGGAGCAACGACATATTAGAGAGGCTAGGATGCGCAAAGGTAAATAGGTGACTACCGCTAGCCATCGGAAGGAGCGGCAGGAGCAAAACCCGTATGTCCCAAAGACTCGGAAACGTAGGGACGCGAGGCTAGGTGGAGAGGGCTCACAGTCACAAATGGATTAATCCAAGGTGGTTGATCCGACATAAGCACATGAGTATGTCGGGTATGCGGAGGGATTTGATGGATATGATCGGATGGAGGAGGACGCTATGTTTTATCAGCCGGATGAGGAGGCATCTCAGTATTTTAGAACAGGGGAGGTGGCAGAGAGATGCCTGACACATTGACGATCATCAGGGAAGTCGTGCAGATATCAGATAATGTTGTGGCCATGAGCGCCACCATGATTAAAGAGGAGCTGATGCAGAAGATGATCCGGATAGATAGACAAATTGATAAATTATTATAAACTCACACACATAAATATAGAACGGAGTTCAAACCACGATCATTGTGTCCGATCAAACAATTTTGAAAAATTTTGTCAGTTAAGCTAGAACTTATGGGCAATTTATAACTATATTTAGTATAAGAGGAATTAATCTGTAAGTATAGTCAACATACAAGTGTTGACTTAAAATGTGTTATGGAGAGGACAAAACAGGATTTCATGTTGTTGAATTTCACACAGTTATCACACTGTTTTACATCAAAACCGTCTGATCTAAAACATGTGGTTGTGATTGTTTAGATCAACTTTATTAGTGTATTAATCTGAACTGTATGATCTACGATTAACGACTGTGATTTGAAACAGCGTAAAAACTGTGTGTTTTTTTACAACAGGAAATCTCAATCCGGAGAGGACCATATCAATATATTTTACGAAATTTGAGATAATTTAAAATAATATAAAGTATAAAACTATTGATATTAGTTGTCAATTAATCTAGTAACATGGTAAAAAAAATGAGAAACGATATTTGAACATCCATTTTGTAACAACTATTGTGACAACTTCATCTCTCATACTCACATTATTTTTTACTTTATCTCTCTATTGTTTTGGTTTTCGTGCAAATACATATTTTTTCTTTGTAAATTATAATTGTCCAATAAGTTGTCAACCAAATGGTTGTTCAAATAACACTCCTAAAAAAAATACATTTTTTGATGGAAAAAATAAACATATTAATTAGATTAATTTGGGGACCATCACTTAATACATAACTTACTAAACATTTTAACCTACTTAATTGTTGCATATAAAAAAAATTATTGCAAATGTAGGGGGACCATGGCCCCTAAAGGCCCCCCCACTACCTCCGTCATTGTCTGCTAGGGTTTATGAGGTCACTAATTTGAATCATGTTACATAAATAGGCGCTTCATTTGGCCATTGAAACCATCTTTTTATTGTGTTAACAAAAGGATGTTAATTATATTTATCAGCCTAAGTTATACTATGGGGCCTAATTATGAATAAGAACAGAGCTCCTAAAATGTTAAAGACCGCCTTGCATTTGAACAAATATTAAACTCGATAATGTATTGCAAATCAAACAAGCATGCCATATTTGATTCAATTTGGTTCAAGTTACCACTTATTTTATTTTAAATCCAAATCAAATCAAAGTAATATGATCTTGATTAATTAAAGAAATGTGTACTTTTATCAGCGAACCACCTCAACAAATCAGACTTCTCATATATTTAGTGTTTAGAATTGGAATGTGAGAATATCAAACTAGATACGTAAGAGAATCAAATTTCATGCACAATAACTGCATTCACAGTTGTCAATCTTGATCATTCAATCGAAATGAATGATATAATTATTCAAAGTTAATTTGATGAATGTGTAACTTAGTCGTCTAATACTAAATAAATGGTCGAGACAATTTATTGTGTAAACTACGTCATAGGTGAACATAGACTTAATTTCTCAAACTCAAACCAAGCGGTGACAATTAAGAACTCTCGTACAAAAGTTATAATTTTAAATTTTTTTTTTTGATGAATTCATACTGCATTAAGATTATGACGAAGGTGTAGACGATAAAATCAACAAAAGAAAGAGAATATGGATTGCATGTTGTTCAACAACACGTAATTGCACAATATAAAGACATCTCAACCGTTATAAATAAAAACCCTAAAACAAGTAAACGTGTTGCACGATGTAAAGACATCTCAACCGTTAGTCATAAATCAAACCCTAAAACAAGTAAACTATCTCGACTATTGATTTCAGATCTAACAGTGGAGACATGAAACTCCTCCATAACCATAATGCTTCTAATCCAAATGCAAAGAAAGAAGAGTGAGGGAAATGGATTCTCTCTAAGGTCAAATAGAGAAGGTAGGACTTTGGGAGCAAATTTGACCACGAATAGGAAGGAGAAAAGAGTTGAAAAGTAATATGCAAAAAGGCAAAAAAAATTGAAAGTGCTGACAGGGAGGAAAAAGGGATGTGACAGAACAGCACTATCTTTACAAACGATGTGAGGGAATCCAACTGCATTCCAAGATCCCATAGGCCACAACAACTTGTGGCTCAAAATTTTCTCCTCTTTGCTGAAGTGGCACCATATTTTCTCTTACCACTTAGTTAATAAAAATACAATAAATAAAACCTTCAAACCCCTTCATACACAAATTTTCTATGTATCTTCCCTCCTTCTCTCTCTTTCTGATCCATCAAACTATATAATATCCCTTTTTTTTTATACAAATTAACATAACATGAGTCATAAATTAAAAGTTACTAACACTTCAACAACTTCTATATATTCCATCTCATAATATTTTCACTCATTTTTTCCTAAAAAACTGAGTCACACACACACACAGATTTTCCTACAGAAATGTCAGAGGTAAAAGACCCTGCGATAAAGCTATTTGGAAGGACAATTCCGCTTCTTCCACTGATCATCCCTACCAATGACTCTTCATCTCCCTCTTCTTCTCCGCCAGAATTCACCTCTGCAATACAACATGAAACTGAGGTACGTGCCATGAAGGTTTCATATTTTCATGATTGAGTTTCTGAAGTGAAAACGAAAATTGAAAAAACATGTTGTTTTGTAAATCTAATTCCAACCCATTTTTCTTAAGCACTTAATTGTTAATGGGTTTGTTCAAATTTTTGTTTTTGATGTCAATTGAATTGATGAATTGCTGTAATTATCAATGGCTACCTTGAGTTTTTTTATTTTCTTTTACTTTTTTTTTTTGTTGTTGAAGTGTTTGAATCTTTTTATTAAGTTGTGGCTCAAATTCATTATGTGGTTCCCATCAGTGAAATTGGATCGAATCTATTCTGGAATATAAATTTGAGCATATAATATTTAATATATTATGTGGTTTACCTTGTTTTGCTTTGGTTTTTTCAATTATCAATTTTTTGTTTTGGTCAATGATTATGCTTTATTCTTTTCTTAGTAGTTTTCATGTAGCATCACAGAATTTCTATGACTATTTCGTTGCCTTGATTGAAGTTTTTTGGTTACTTTTCATGCCGACTTGAACTAAACTATTTTGGTTAGACACTTTTTGTCCATATTCATGTCCTTGTTCTGTGTCAAAATAACAATTATCTAAATTATATGTGACCTTGTGACATCACAAAAGAACCATGAAGCACAGACACTCCTCGAATCCGACACGACATTGACACATAATTACACTGAATAATATGATTTTCTCATATTATTAGCAGTGTTGGCATGTCAATGTTTGTGTTTGGTGTCCGTGTGCATATATGTGCTTTATAGCAAAAGAAATAGAAATATTTATATAAAAACCGTTCATGCACATATTACTGGTATAAAATTTACCAAATACCAAAGATTAGTTTTATGAACTTTTAGTTTTTAGGCCTTTCTGTTGTCTCCTACAATACTTATGCCTCTAGTCTAACTTTAATACTTGGTGTGAATTCACTAACCTTTCACTTTGCGCTCAAAATTCCGATGAGAATCCATATATGTGGAGTCATAGTCACTAAATTAAAGAAAAATATGATCAATTTTGACAATAATGACCCTTTTTTGCTATTTTTATACAATACTATAATGTTCCTCATGCTAAAATTATATGTAGTGGCATATCAGATATTCTATATCAGCAATACCAATGTTAATATACTCAGATGCTCGGTGTTTAAATGACCATACTTTTGTTTGTTACTTCTACTGAGGTTCTGAGTTACTGCTTTGTAATTTCCGTTTCGTGTATATAGTAAGTAAGTTAGTGTTTCTCATCTTAATCATATTGATTGTTTTAGGAACCATCAAGGAAAGAACTAATCACAGCACAAGATGATGAAGCTTCGCAACAAACCGCCGAGGATTTAAGAGCTCCTATAACATCTTCAGTTGTGCTTGAGAATCCTCCTAAGACTCCATCAGCTGAAACTGAGAATTCGTTATTGAAATCTTCTACAAATGTAGAACAAAGCGAGACTAGTGTTTCTGAAGAAAAAACTCTGAAGAAACCCGACAAAATAATTCCATGCCCGCGATGCAATAGCATGGATACCAAATTTTGTTACTTCAACAATTACAATGTCAACCAACCCCGTCATTTTTGTAAGAAATGTCAAAGATACTGGACTGCAGGAGGAACAATGAGAAATGTTCCTGTTGGAGCTGGTCGCCGCAAGAACAAGAACTTATCTGCCTCGCATTATCGACACTTGATAATTCCAGAGGGAGCTAAACTTAATTCCCCTAATGGATTACATAGTTTGGGAAATGGAGCAGCTGTTTTGACGTTTGATTCAAATCCTCCGCTTTGTAACCCCATGACTTCTGTATTGAACATCGCTGAAAGAACTCAAAATTGTGTGTCAAATGGTTTTCATCATGCAAGTTCGTATGGTGGGGAAAATGATCACTCAATTGGAGTTTCAGTTACAGCTTCAAATTCATCAGAGAGGAAAGGCCACATCGGCACAAATGGGTTAGTGGATAAAGGAGTTGAAGGTTTCCCTCCTCAGTTACAACATATTCCAAGTCCCTTTTTGCCTTATACATGGAATTCTGCAATGCCTCCTCCTACCTTTTGTCCACCAAACTATCCATTAGCATTCTATACTCCAGTAACTCCACCTGCATATTGGGGTTGTATGCCACCTCCATGGAATATACCATGTATCTCACCAGGAAGTGTTTCTGTTAATCAAAGTGACTATGCTCATAGTTCTGTCCCGACTTTGGGGAAACACTCAAGGGATGGAAACATCATTACATCAGTCAACTCACCAAAAGAAAAGCCTGAAAATGAACACAATAGTACCGAAAGCAGCGTTTTGATCCCAAAGACACTTAGATTTGATGATCCAAGTGAAGCTGCAAAGAGTTCATTATGGTCAAAGCTTGGGATCAATAATGACAAAGCCAATTCTCTCAATGGAGGAAGCATGTTCAATGGATTTCAGTCCAAGGGAAAGGACATGAATCACTCAGTTGAAACGTCACCGCTGATGTATGCCAACCCTGCGGCTTTATCGCGGTCTCGTACCTTCCATGAGGAAACCTAATTGTGAATTGCATTGAAATATTACACTGTTATGAGAATTGTAGCTATATCAATGCAACCTTATTCTGCTGACAAGTTCTTGATCTTTATAATGCTCAAAAGGAAGTATAGTTGACCAACCTCCATGCAAGAGTCCTAGGACAACAGTGGTGTACTTTAGCAGTTTAGCCTCAGTAGCTGCTATCTTGAGCCTGCCTAACTGAACAGGTGTTTCTGCTGCAGATTTAGATAATATGTTGAGTAAATATCTTGATGTACATATATATATATATATGAGACACAGAAAAAGAAAAAAAAGACAAGGCGAAAAGAGAAAGGAAAGAAGATTCTTAGGCTAAAATCCAATTGTTTAGAATAAATTGGTTAAATCTTCATTGGAAGCCTGTTGTTTTGTTACCCTTTTTTTTAGATTCTCTCCTACAATAATGTTAGTCTCAAAGGATTATGATATTTATATGATTTTCTTTTTCTTTTTTGCTGTTTGTCTGTTTTCTTATTAAAAAAGGAAAATGCTAGTTTTGCAAAATAATACTATATTCATACAGTTCCTCAAAATATCAACTTGCATATGTATTACGTCCACCATTATCTTGTTATAGCTAGGTTTCATCATGTCAATGAGTGTGTTCCTTGGTCATGTGCAAGATTCACATACATATACCCAAAGAAATAAATTACATGCCTAGACAAAATAGCATGATTATTAAGTGTTTACAAAAAACTTAATACAAAATCAAAACTAGTTCATTTTCCAAAGTTTTTATCAAAGCAAAGATTCAAGGTGAGAAAGATGAAAATGTATTATTCAATCTTATAGATTGAAAAGATATCAATTTATATTAGATATTTAATACTACATAAGAGAAACAGGAAAAAGAAAAGCCAATAAACTGTTGCCTCTCATTGAAAATTAAGAAAATGGAAAGTTGATGGGAACACTTTTTATCCCTTATTTAAGATAACTTGATATTCTTTTACATGAGAATAACTATCAAGGTCATTTTCAGTCTTTGTAGACACAGCAACAAAAAAGTTAGGTCTTGATGCTTTAACATGCCAACCTTTCGTTAGTGGGATACCCCATTCATGGTGTTACATTACTATAACTTCACTTTCTTTCCTACTTTTCAGTTGGAGATAATAAGAGAAATATTCAAGAAATAAACAAAACAACTTGTCCTGCCCTCAATTTCATCGACATATATTATACCAAGTTGGAGGGTAGGACACTTAGACCACCACAGATATTAATATGCTATTTCATTTTTATTTTATTTTATTTTTGTAGCTAATTATCACTTTGCTGGTGTATAATCCTCTTAAGTCTTAAGAGAACTATTGGAAAGAACTTAAATTCTATATTTAACATAGATAAGGCTTGAAATAAATTCGTAAAAAGTTACATTTTAATATAATATTAAGTTTTTTTTAACAAATATAGTATTAAGTTTATCGATCAAGTCATCCGTGTGGCGGTTGTTACGTGACAGGTTGCCAACTAAAGCTAATTTGGCGGTGCGCGGTATTATCACTTCAGATGAGCGGTTTTGTGCGGCCGGGTGTGGTCATGTGGAGGACGCTCAGCATTTGTTTCTCTTTTGCAGTACGTTCGGCTCCCTTTGGCCACCAGTGCGGTTGTGGATCGATTTTGAAGGGGCAGATTCTCAGGTCATTTCAAATCACTTTTCGCAGTTTATTTTTTACATAGGTGTGGTCTGAAATTGCGACGGTCATTCCTTAGCTTATTTGGCTTCTCTGTGTCTGGATTGTGTGGAATGAGTGTAACAGCAGGTTATTTAAGCAGAAAGAAAACACTATGTTTCAACTATTAGAAAATGTTATGTCATATTCTTTATGGTGGCTGAAAGCTAAAAAGCCAATTTTGTCTTCGGTACTCATATGTGGTGGTTGACCCCGCTTTTGTGCTTGGGCATCAGCTAATATGTCTCTGTATTCAGGTTTTGACTTTGCAAATTTTTAGTAGTCTTTTTGATACGCCTTGTGTTGATGAGATTGTTTTATGAGTGTTAATATAATTATTTTGCTTGTTAAAAAAAACTTCGTCAAGAAGAATTATCCATGTATGAGAATCTAATAGATACTCTCTTGATTAAACTTATTCTATGATTTTCATTGTAGAAACCATGTTTTATAGGACATAGAGAATCAAACATGACTCTACTCGCAACATACTAAATAAATTAGAAAAGAATAGTGGTCCAGAGTGATCTAAAATTCTGGTACACATCAAAAAATATAATATAAAGTACAATTATTGATTAGATTTTTTTAAAGATAATTCTCTATATTTATGATATTCGTAAGTTCGATTATCTTTTTATGAACTAGTACCAGTTACATTTTTTCTCTTATACAGTCAATATATTAGTCGGTACTTATAATGCAAAACTAAGTCAAGAATAAAGATTTTTATTTTATCAATGTTGATTGATCGGGTTGATAAGAAGTTGACTCATATTCTATAAAGACGTGAATTCAACTCCAACAATTATTGTTAAGACTTCTTGGTAGAAAAATTGTGAGTTGAACTCACGAAAGTTGGCTCATATCCCATAAATATTCTTTAAATCTTGAAGTCCGCCTAACCATGATAAGTCTAAGGACCCAACTCACTCTATTTTTTTATCATAAAAAGAATCTAATCTTAAACGTATTTTATACTTTTCATCAAATAGACCATATTTTATAGGACAAAAAATCAAACATGACTTTACTTTTAATATCTAAAATAAATTAGAAAATAATAGTGGTCCAAAGTGCTCTAAAATTCTGATACACATCAAAAAATATAATAAGTACAATAATTCATTAGATTTTTTAAATGTAATTCTCTATATTTATGATATTTGTAAGTTTTTTTTAATAATTAATTATACTAGATACATTTTTTTCTCCCTAAAATACAATCTACCTTTTACTCGATTGATGGCCTGTATTTTTTTTCAATAGAAGATTGATGGCATGTATTTATAATAATGCAAAACAATGAAGAATTAAAATTTCCCTAAAAAAAAGAATTAAAATTGTTATTAGTGCATAATTATCTAATAACAAAGAATATTGGCCCATTTGGTAACTTTATGCGGATAAACTCGAATAAAAAAGTGTCACAAAAGTCCAAACATATTCAATAGAATCCAAAATTAGAAAGACAAAATAAAGCTAGCAAACTTTATCTTTTACTTATTATATTTATTATTCCTCCTAGCTTTTCTTCTTTTCTTTTAGTTAGCCATGCCAGCACTGACCAATTATAGTTTCTTAAAGCGACTTTTATCTTCTATTTGTTTATAAGAAATAGGTAATTGTCAAGTTCAGTTGGTCTACAAGTGTCTCTGAAATAAGAACCAAGGAGATATTTCATAGTTTCTATCAAGGGCAGAAGGCCACAAATATTTCATATCTAAATATAAGGCCACAAATTTTTTAGAACATGTTTCTGTTGAGGGGTCCCAGTTCATGTGATGCAATTACTCAGTTTAATGGGCTTTCTGTCTGTTGTACCTGGCACTTACACCTTTTTGGCAATCCTTTGCTATCCTTTTTTGTGCTTTTATAAGCAATGGCCTATATTTTCTGTTTGAGCTATAAATCTAACAGCATATCCTGGTTTTGGCTTTCATTATATTGTGGTAAACATGGGGCAAAAGGGAATTCTTTATATAAACCTTCCTATAAACATGTTTAAATTCCAACGTGTGGGTCAGAATCTAGTGTGAAAATCATTAAGTCGGTTGTTCCCTTGATAATATTTTGAGAAGTGTACACACACAAATATATATTAGTTTTGCTAGAATACACTAATTAGTTTCTATGAATGATTATTTTAACATGTACCTTATAATATAATCGAACCTCATCCCCGTTCCCGACGGGTTCGGGTATTCATACACCATCCCTGAAATGGATTTCCTTTTGTAATAATAAAAGTATTTTGCAGCCCCTGAATGCAATGTTGTAATGCATTATCCAGCAAAGAGATGATGATAATCGATGACTATGGTGAAGGAGAAGAGAGAGTCCGAGAGTGTGAGGCATGGAAGGAGAAAAGAGAGAATTGTGATAAGTGAGTGTCATTTAATTAATGTCTGAGACTCTGACTGTGTGAGTGAAATAATTTAGGGTTTGGGTTTTTATTTATATAAAATGGGGTAATAAATTGATTTTCTACATTCGGGACCGATTTGGGTATGGGTTCGTGGTGGGTATCTATACCCCCGTCCCGCCCCCATGTTTTAAAATCGGAGAAAATCCAAACACATACTCAAACCCAGTCAAAGCGGAGAAAACCTGTCAAATTGGATTTGGTTCAGATGGATACCGGCTGGTATGAGTTTTGTTGTCATACCTAACCTCAATGTGTATATAACCACTTTTTATTTATAACGTGTCGGGGGGGTAAGGGGTTTATACAACCTTTTTTTTGTAATTACAACAAAAAAAGGTATTACACGCTTCACTCTCGGATTAAAAATAAAAAAAAGGTGTTGTCTCACTGTTTATTCAAACAAGGGTTAAATCTCCGTCATTTTGGTGAGTTTAAGTATGTTTGAATACTTTAATTTAATTTTCGATACACTTTTTGGTCATAAAAAAAACGTTAACTGTGGTACACGTGGTGTTTTGGTATTGGTTCTGGAAATTTCAACCTTATATTTGAAATAATTTTAGTATAGGTAAACCAAAGAGAAGGAATGGGGAGATTTTTGGGGAAATGTTTCTTTGTGTGCATTACCAAGAGATGCTTCCGATCATTGTCCGTTGGTGTTAAAGGGGGAAAGTAGTGATTGGGGTCCCAAACCCTTTCGTTTCAATAATCATTGGTTGGAAAACCAGAAATTCAAGGGGATGGTGGAACGTGTGTGGAGGAATTATGGGGTTGGTGGTTGGATGGGGTTTGTTCTAAAATCAAAATTGAAAGCTTTGGAAGGTGAGATTAGGGAGTGGAATAAAGTGGAATATGGCAATGTTGAAATGAGATTGAATTTGCTAAGGCAAGAGATAGAGGAGCTTGATGGGTTTAGTGATAGTCGGTTTTTAACTAATGATGAGGGGGTAATTAGAAAGCATAAATTTGAGGAACTTTGGAAGTTGTGGAAAAGTAAAGAGTCTATTCTTTTCCAAAGGTCGAGATCCAAATGGTTAAGAGAGGGGGGGTGCTAATTCTAAGTTCTTTCATTGTTGTGTGAAGAATAGAGGCCTTAGAAATGGGATCAAAGCGCTTAAGGTGGATAATGATTAGGTGTTTGAAGTTAATGCTATTAGGGAAGTGGTGGTCGATTACTTTAAAGAGCATGTTAGGAGTCCCGTGTGGGAGAGACAGAAGTTGGATGGAGTTACTTTTGCTTCTATTTCCGATGTTGATAATGATTTTCTTATTGCTCCTTTTTCTATGGCGGAAATAGAGATGGTGGTGAAGGCGTGTGATGGTAATAAGAGTCCGGGTCCGGATGGGTTCAATTTTGCTTTCATTAAGCATTTTTGGTATCTCATTAAGTATGAGGTGAGATTGTATTTTGACCAATTCCATGGTAATGAGGTGTTCCCTAAGTGTCTTTTATCATATTTTGTCACTCTTATTCCGAAGGTTAAAAGTCCTGTTTCACTTAGAGAGTTTCGTCATATCTCTTTGTTGGGTACTTGGTATAAGCTTCTTGCTAAGGTGTTGGCCGGAAGACTATCGAAGGTAATGAATTCGGTTATCTCAAAATCTCAATCGTCTTTATTAAAAGGTAGACACTTGGTGGATGGGGTGTTGATAATGAATGAGGTCGTGGAAGAGGCGATGTTACAAAACCGTGAATGTTTAATCCTTAAGGTTGATTTTGAGAAAGCTTATGATTCGGTTGATTGGAGTTTTTTGGAATATATGCTTCAAAGGGTGGGCTTTGTGGGGAAGTGGATTGCTTGGATGAAGGCGTGTGCTTGTGGTGGGAATATGTCGGTCCTTGTGAATGGTTATCCAACCGAAGAAATTGATATTCAAAGAGGGCTAAATCAAGGGGATCCTTTGGCACCTTTCCTTTTTCTATTGGTGGCGGAGGGCTTTAGTGGGCTCATGAAGAATGTGGTAGACCGGAATCTTTTTAAAGGCTTTGAGGTTAAAAGGGGTGGTACGGTGATTTCACATCTTCAATATGCGGATGATACTTTGTGCATTGGGGAAGCATCTATTGAGAATTTATGGACCCTTAAGGCGTTATTAAGGGGTTTTGAATTTGTGTCCAGTTTGAAGGTGAATTTTCACAAGAGTTGTCTTATGGGAATTAATGTTTCGACGGAGTTTTTGGGTATGGCTTCTACCTTTCTTAATTGTAGTGTAGGTTCCTTCTCGTTCATGTATTTGGGGCTACCGATGGGTGCTAGGGCGAAGAGTATGTCTACTTGGGAACCGATGTTGGAGCGTATTAAGGCTAAGCTTAACTCTTGGGGGAATAAGTATATTAGTTTAGGAGGACAAATTGTTCTCTTAAATTCGGTGCCTATCTTTTATCTTTCTTTTTTGAAGATTCCGGTGAAAGTGATTAAAAAGGTGGAGGCCATTCAAAGGAAATTCCTTTGTGGAGGGGGGAGGGGGCGGGGGAGAAAGAACATTTGTTGGGTTAGTTGGAGGAAAGTTTGTCAACCTAGAGGTAAAGGAGGACTTGGTGTGGGAGATATTAAATTGGCTAATATTAGTCTTTTAGCAAAGTGGAAATGGTGGCTCATTGAGGACCAATCTTCTTTGTGGAAGGATGTGATTCATGATAAATATGGGCCTAATGCAGGGTATATGAGTATGGTGGTTGGGGAGGTTTGGCCGAGATATGTGTCTAGGTGGTGGAAAGACTTATTGGCGTTAGAGCCGGTTGGTGGGGTGAGGTGGTTTTGTAGGGAAGTAGAGCGAAAGGTGGGGAATGGAAGAGATACGCTTTTTTGGAAGGACGTTTGGGTTGCTAATAAACCTTTAAGGGATGCTTTCCCGCGCTTATTCTCTCTTGCGCTCTTTCAAGATGTTAAGGTGGTGGATGTGTGCTTTGCGGAAGGGGATAGATGGAGGCTCCTTTAGCGGAGAGAGTTGTTTGAATGGAAGAAGGAGAGTTTTTGTTTGCTTCTTGGCCGTTTGAATGGGGCCGTGCTTACGGAGGGCGTGGATAGGTGGTATTGGAAGCCAGAGAAGGAGGGCGTTTTCTCCGTGAAGACGTTTTATTTGTTGATTCAAAATTTGATACCCTTCGAGGGAGGATTGACCTTTGAGGAGGAAGTAATTTTCCGGGAAATTTGGAAGAGTAAGGCGTCAGCTAAGGTGGTGGCCTTTTCGTGGACTTTGCTCCTTGATAGGATCCCGACTAAGGTGAACCTTGCTTATAGAGGTCTTTTGGGGGCCGATGAGTCTAAGCGGTGTGTGTTTTGCGGGAGCCAAGATGAATTGGTGGTTCATCTCTTCCTTCATTGTGACATAATTTCTAAAGTGTGGCGGGAGGTGATGAATTGGTTGAACTTTAATTTTATCTCTCCCCCAAATTTATTCATTCATGCTATTTGTTGGTCGAGACATGTGAGGAACAAAAAGCTTAGACGAGGGGCTTGGTTGATTTGGCATGCGGTGGTTTGGGTGGTTTGGAAGACGCGTAATAATTGGATTTTTAATAATAAGACTTTTGATGTTATGGAGATGGTGGATGAAATGAAGTTGTTGTCCTAGAAGTGGGGTATGGAGCGTTTGAACATAGCATTTTGTCTGTTTTACGAGTGGTGTTGGAACCCTCGCTTTTTCTTTGATGGTTGGTTGGGAGTCACTGTTTGGGAGGGATTTTGAATGTACGGGATTTTGTTTGGCTGGACTGTTCCCAATTTGGATCCCTGGCAGCCTTGTTATGCTGCTGTTGACAGTATTAGTGAGGCTAGGAGGTTGGTGTTTTGGTTCAGTTTTTGTTTCTTTTATGACTGTTTTTTCCCTGTTGTGTTCAGGTTACAGGGCCTGGTGTTTGTATCTGTTGTGCCCGAGTCTTTCTTCTCTTAAGAAAGCTTTGTTGGCTTGTTAATAAAGTTTGGTTGTTCAAAAAAAAAAGTATAGGTAAACCAAAATTTGATCAAGTTAGAGGGGCTAAAGTAACTTAAATTTTAAAATTTGATGTCATGATACAAAACCAAAGAATCATCAAATTACAAGGTTTGAATCCAAAGTTTTTATTTTCACAGAAGTTTAAACCTAAACTCACCCAAATAACATGAGATTAAACATCATTTAACCCTTCAAACAACATCTTCCTCCATTCAATCGGCCTCAACATCGTTGCCTTCAAACCAAATGTCACCTTAGAAAATTGTTTATTTTTATGTTTTATATTCCAATTAAATCAGCCTCGTTGCCTTCAAACTAGTTCTTTGTTCAAGACCCCATTTCAAATTTTTATGTTATATGCTCTGATTCATCAACTTTTATGGTTTACTGTTTTTTAGGTTATTTACCATAAATTTATTGATTCTATTTCGTTGATTGTTATTTATAATAATTCTGATTCATCAGAATTTTGTTGAATATTGTTGTTCTATTTATGATGAGTTTGAATCTTGTTGTATAGTGGTTCATCAATTTTGTTCTAATAATTGTTTTTATATTTCAATGAATTTATTAACAGGTTATTTTCTGCATCCAATTTCAACTATTTGGATCTTACTAATGGTGTTCGTGACAGTAGTATTGCAGAAAGAAGTTTTTCAAAATCGAAGTTGATTAAACGTACTTGAGATCATTAATGTTACAAGAGAGATCGAACGGTTTGACAACTTTGTCATTTAAGAAGGATATGTTACAGAATATTGATGTTGATGAGATCATTCATGTAATTTTTACAAAAATAATCATTATACACTAAGATTAATGTCATTCTATAAAAGTGCAAATATCGTTAATCTTGATGTATCTCAATAACATATCAAATGATTTATTCCCGTGAATTTAGCTCAATTGGTAGGGTTATTGCATATTATATGCAGGGGTCGGGGTTCGAAAACCCCACTTCTCCACATTATATGTGCGAGCTCTAACCACTAGCCTACTTGACAAAAAAAAAACATATCAAATGATTTTAGATTTTTGTAAAAATTTACATAAATGATCTATATGATATAAACTTACAATCCAACGGTTAAATTTGAAAAATATGTATCGAGTCAAACGATGTTGAGTGGTGTAACATTACATTGGTGCAATTTGACCCCGAATCAAATCACATTGATGTATTGTTACTTCAATGTCACACCACTCAATCTCGTTTTACTCGATACATATTGAACCCACACCCGTTATATATATTAAAAAAACTAACTAGAACAAGGGAGTGGAACAAGTACGATGACAACCAACAACCAAATAATCTCAAACAACAACAAAAACAATCTAGCAACCAAATGCAAAGGAAAATCACAATCAAACCAAAGAACAACAATATAAAGAAAATAGAGAGTAGATGAACAACACATCAAAAGTTTGTTTACCCATTTCGGTCCAACAATGGCATACATCTAACAAAGAGAGCATCTCTACAAACCACAATCAAAGAGTCACTACAAATATATACAGAGAGTCGCAAGAAATTAGATTCAACAAGCTTTTCAAGAATAAACTTCTACGTTTTTCCCACTCTCTTCCCTTGAACAAGAGAGTTACAAAGCGACAAAGAAATTTAGCTCTTAGTGTTCACCAAGAACATCGCCTAAATTTCTCTGCTTTACCCTCTTACAATCACTCAATGGTTTCACTCTCAAGGGGTTTTCCATGTTTACTGTATGAATCTATCTCCAAAAGGCACCAACCTTTTTGTAAGAGTCCTCTCTTTTGATTCCCCAAGATTACATTTTCCTAGCCTTTGAATCACTCCCAAAGGTCATTAACCCATAGCCTGTAATTTCTCCAAAAGCTCTAATTTACCTAAAAGTTCTCTAATTTACCTAAGCCTGTAACTTCTACGTTTTTCCCACTCTCTTCCCTTGAACAAGAGAGTTACAAAGCGACAAAGAAATTTAGCTCTTAGTGTTCACCAAGAACATCGCCTAAATTTCTCTGCTTTACCCTCTTACAATCACTCAATGATTTCACTCTCAAGGGGTTTTCCATGTTTACCGTATGAATCTATCTCCAAAAGGCACCAACCTTTTTCTAAGAGTCCTCTCTTTTGATTCCCCAAGATTACATTTTCCTAGCCTTTGAATCACTCCCAAAGGTCATTAACCCATAGCTTATAATTTCTCCAAAAGCTCTAATTTACCTAAAAGTTCTCTCATTTTGGTTTCATGAGATTCTACAACAAATGGGTAAAAAAACATTTTATAGTTGCCAATCCTGAAGAAAAAAAATCATCCTACAATTTTCTCGAATCATGTCACGATTTTCAAGCTCAAAGAGTCGTGTAAATAACTAACGAAGTCGCGCCATCATTTCCCGCAATCGTAACGCGATTTGGAGCCATTTAGAAATTGCCTCATGATTTTGGCAATGCTCACACCATACAATTTTGAGTCACACCAACACTGTATTTATAAATGATCCAGAAGCGGTATCATAATCAACGGGTATGATTGAAAAGGCCAATAATTTATCCAACGACTTACATAACAATATTGAATGAATGAATGCATATGATATGAAACACTGAGATGGAACCAATTGCTCAAAAATGACCTCAAAAGATAGCGTCCAGTGCGTCCAACATGCATAGACATTCAAGTGCTAGAGTTATAGACTCAACATATGACGCAAGAAGGTTAAATATCAAGTCCCTTCAAGTCACGTGCTCGAAGATAGGGATTAAAACAATTATGTCAGCACTATTTGACTTTAGATGATATGTCAGACTCAACTAACACTAAACGTCTTCATCCTCATATGAATGAATCCTTCTCAGATTATCTTTATCATCATCACATTGAGGAGTCCTTCTCAAAAAGATCCTCTTAAAGTTGTCTCCAATGACATAATGAGACATTAAGTTCAATACACTATCTTCGTATACCATCATACAAAGTCATCACCTTATCTCAAGACCTGGTTCACAAGTGTCCAATCCAACAGAACCAATCCCCAAGCTCAAATTAGGGATGTCGGTGGGAAGAGGCGGGGGGGCACCCCACAGTTGACTATGTTCCCCGTCAATGATTCTCGCGGCGGTGGGGATTATATTCCTCATCCCCGCGGATTTGCATCAGAATAGTAAATTTTATTTTTTATTTTTGTTACAAATTAGAATAGTAATTTTAATTAACAAAATATTAATCAAAACACATACTTTTTTAATAATAGTTACTTTATATTTAGTTTGTTTCTTTTATAAAAAAAATATATATGAAAAAATAAATTAAAAAAACCTATACAATAAAAGAAAATATAAAATAAGGCATTATAGTATATTTTTCATGTCAGTGTACTTCCCCGAACCTCGACCCTGAAGTGCTCTCGGATGAATATTCCTCCCCATCCTCATTCTCGTGGGAAAAATTCTCCGAATTTGAGGACACGACCGGCAATCCCCACTTGGATCCACTTTGGCAAATTATCATCAACATCTCAATATGGGATTCTCTTTAACTTGTAACGCTTCAACTAGTAGTAACACCTACCAACGCCATCCGATCCATACATTTGATGCATTAAGAGACTATTTTAAAATTTAATACATTAATAGACTATTATAACTACTCACTAAAATAACCATTATCCCTTTTCTTTAATTATACTATGACTTTCATTTTGTGGACAACCTTACCGGCCGGGCGAAAGCTCATTGCCCAATTTCGTGGGAGTTTCTAGGACAATTTCCATTCTGGCACGAGACCATTTTAACTTTTGGAATTTCCATTTCGTGCGACACAAACTATACTTATATACTCATCTATTACCGTACATATGCTTTTTTTATATGTGATATTGGTACAAGTTTTTTTATTTAACTAATTTTCGTCAAAAAAATGTATGGAACAACTAAGTTAAGTTATTATCTTTCAAATGAGTAATTTTTTATTCGTAAGAGTGATCTAACGTACCTAATACATATTTTTTCTGATAATAAAAAATAAAAGAAAAAACTAATGAGTGTTTTGGGATATTTTTTTAAGATTTTTAATTATTAAGTTTTTACGAAAGTTTGTATGTTCAATACATTTGAAATTAAAATGTTTTACTTTTATAAAAAATAATTATTTAATTTAAAATGTTTATAAGGTATTTCAAAAACATTCATTGGCAAGACCTCAGAATTTTTTGGTAATAAATAAAGAGAAATGATATTTGTACAATCATTTTGCAACAACTTTTTCACTCATATTTATATTATCTTTTTATTTTCTCTCTTCCTTTTTCTTTCTCTATTTTTTTAACCAATAGAAATAGAGAAAAATAAAGTTATCATGAAAGTTATCATCAATAGTTGTTCATATATCATTATTCATAAATAAATTAATGTTGTTCTTAATCACCAAGGAAGTTCTCAATCAATGTCTTTATTTCACACTCCTTTCTATTTCACATGCTTTTGTCTACTTTGTAAGTTACACAGAAACCTGCACTTTCTTTTACTTTTCACTAAAAGATAATGGAAAGAAGAAAAAAAACACTTTAGCCTCCTTTAATTATGTTGGAACTGTACCCAAGGCGTTAAATGAATAAAAAATATTTATTTTATCAATATTATTTTAAAATTTATATGAAATAATTTGTTTGCAGAATTATTGTTTGAAGTAAATTCATAAATTTGAAGAATCAAGCTATTTTCTCAAATTATTTGAATTTCTGTAAACAAATAAAACCACCGATTACTGGGAAAGTTGCAGTAAACTGAATCCAAAATATCAATCAATAAAATCATGTAAGAATAAAGACAAAGAGCAACAGCTAGTTATGTAAAATATTTTTAATGACCCCGTTGTTACAACATAGTGATTTAGTTATGACAATGTTTTACGTAGAATTTAAGGTTCAAATCCAGGTCATCATACCCACCCTCCTCGTATGTGTGTGCTTATTTATGTGTTAAACCAATATCTAAAAAGAAATAAAAATACCAAAGTAGTTTTTCATGAATTTATTGGTTACGTTATAAATATTTAAAAATGAGTGAATAATTATATAAAAGGTGATGAACAATTAGATATTTACATTAAACAACACACAAAAAAAAAGATATTTTACATTAAACTTATATCTGATGCTAAATTATTATTTTTTATCATTTAATCATTTAAACAATTTGTGCTTGTACCATATTTTTTAATAGATATCGAAAAATTTACCAAAGAAAAAAAACTATATTACATCATGTCCAAGCCATCGCATATTGAGGCCTAAGCCAGCTTCTTCTTCTTCTTGTTTTTTTTTTAAAATGTCAATGTTAGTATTTTAGTTGTTAATTTGTTAGTTTATATTGGAGGTGAGTTTCAAACCGAAACAACCTTTATCACTCCATTTCACTCTTCAACTCTACCACCCAAGCCACTAAACCATTGTATATCCATTGTTTAAGCCAAATTCTTAAATGAGACATTTTTAAAGTACATATTAGTATTTTAGTAAAATAATTGATTTTTTTGTTTAAATTTTATCTTTTAGACTTCTTAGAATACAAATATTTATTAAATTAATATAATTAATTTGATTTAGTATTTATATCTCAATTGATAATAAAATCAATTGATGACACACACATGAACAAAATTGATTTTAAAATATGGGGCTTTCTTATCAATTTTTTTTGTTGTGGCCCTAGATTATTGCTCTGGTGGTGTTTTCATTGGGTGGGTTGTGTATCCTACAATGCTAATTATGAATGATAGTTGCTTTTTAGACACTTCAAAAATTCCCAATGTCCAAAAAAAGAATTGATCGAAAGTTACTAACGGATTGAATTTCACTTACAAAAATATCAGATGAGGATCAAAATTGAGATGCCTAAAGAGCAATTTTCATCATGATTCGGACAAAGAACTTACCATTTTTTTTAAAACATATCAAAGAATTTGCAACAAAAAAAAAACATATATTTCACCATGTTTGATCCAACACATATTGAGATATAAGCCATTTTCTTTTAATAGAAATATAATAATTTGATTTAATATTTATATTTCGAATGATAACAAAATCAATATGGGGCTTTTTTATAAATAAAAAATAAACAAATTGGCCCTAGATTATTGCTTTGGTGGTGTTTTCATTGGGCGGGCCTTGTATCCCACAATGCTAATCATGAATGATAGTTGCTCTTTAGGCACTTCAAAATTGCTCACTTTACTAAAAAAAGATTGATCAGAAGTTACCGACGGATTGAATTTCAGATACAAAAATAGCGGATGGGGAGCGAAATTGAGGTGTTTAAAGAGAATTTTCATCATGAAACGGGTAAAGAACTTACCATTTTTTAAAGCATATCAAAGAGTTTGCCAAAAAAAAAAACATATATTTCATCATGTCTCATCCAACACATATTGTTAGTTTATGTTGGAGATGAGTATCGAACTCGAGACAATTCTTATCACTCAACCCCACTCTTTAACTCTAACTACCAAGTCAATCTTATATCCACCGACTCTTCTTTTAAAAAAAAAAACTCTTATATTTTCTGTCTAACTTAAATTTTTTAAACTTCTTAAAATAGAAATAGTTTATTAAATTAATGTAATCAATTTTATTTAATACTAACTTTTCAATTGATAATATAGTCAATTGATTTAAGGGTTAATAGGTTTTTACCCCCTGTAATACAGGGCCCTTTTGGTTTTGCCTCTGTAATTTTATTTTTTTTATATTTCATCTTTGTAAAGTAAAGATTCTTAAGGATTGCCCCCCAAGCCCTTTGAGTCAGCATAATCTCTGACGTGGCAACTACGTGACTTTTTCTTTTTCTTTTTTATTTATTTTTTGATTGGCACGCGTAAAACACAATTTACACGTCATTAATAATTAAAAAATATGAAAATTAATTTTCAAAAATTATAAAAAAAAACAAATTAATTAGGAAGAAATATTTTTAAAATTTTAAAAAAATTATTAAAAATACTCAAATTTAATATATTTCGAATTTTTCGGAAAATTATAAAATAATTATGAAAAAGATTCTAAAATATCCAAATATAAATTAAAACAACTTTGAAAATTATAACATTATCTAAAAAAAATTATTTTGAAAATTAAGTTTCAGATTTTTTTTTTAAAATATTCCTAATTTCGTAAAAAAAATGTTTTGAATTAAAAAAAATATCTTCAAGATATATTCAGAATTAAAAAAAAAACAGAAATTAAGATTTTGATTTGAATTAAAAAAAATATTTTCAGAATTTTAAAAATTAAAAAATCTACAAAATTTTATTATAAAAAATTAAGATATATCTGGAACAATATTTCAAGATATTATAAAAAAAATTCAAAAACAAATCTGAATTTTTTCTAAATTTTAAATTTTCGAAAAAAATCTGAAGTTAAGATTTTAAAAATTTAAATAAAATTGATTTATTTTTTTTTGTTTTTGATGAACAAGGAGCATGGACCGGCATCAAGAGGCATCGTCGACATCTCAACTAGGTCGACACCCCGAGAAGCCTCTATCCTATACCGCCAAACTCAAGAAACTTTTATTAAAAAATTAAAAAATACTTACAGAGGGAGGGGGGACTAGACCAAGACCCTCAAAGAAAACAGAAAAGAAAATAGCAAAAAAACAGCAGATACCACCTTCAAATCAAGGGAGTCTTTAATTAGGTAGTCCACATCTATCCCGAAAGAAATCAAGACTCAAAACAGTAGGAAGTCTATCCAGCCAAAATTAAAATTTGGAATTTAAAAACATTTATATCCAGATTTTTAAAAATTAAAATATTTTCCAGATTTTTTATTTCGAAAAAAAATCTGATTTTTCATTTAATTTCGAAAAAGATAAGAATTTTTTATTTTTTTATATTTTGGGAAAAAATATAAATGTTTTTTTCGATTTAAAAAATAATTTGAATTTTTTCAGATTTTTTTTTAAAAAATATTTTTGTTTTTTTAAATTTTATTTTATTTTTATATTTTTTTTAAATATAAATGACGTGTAAACAATTTTTTAGGGGGCAATCGTGAAGAATCTTCATTTTACAAGGACGGAATCTAAATTTTTTTTTACAGGGGGCAAAACCAAAAGTGCTCTATATTACAGGGGATAAAGGCCTATTAACCCTTGATTTAATCTTGATCGAAACACATCTGGCAAAAAGAAAAACCTTTTTGAAACATTAATTTTCTCATTATATTTCAGATTTGTTGAATTATGTAGGTTTTTAGGGATAAGGTTTCGCGCCATTGTTGCTTTGGCGTTCTTGTACCTATATTCTCTTATCGTTGTTCAGGTATCTTGAGATCTGCAAGTTTCGAGGTTTCGGGTTCGCCTCTAAGGCATAGGTGCAACCTTAATATCTGTCTCGGTCTTATGATTAAAATTTCAACATTTTTGATATCCTAGTCATTCTTTTTGTTTGGCATGGGACTGTTTGGGGCTTGAAAGAGTCGTTAATGCTAGGAGGAGTTGATTGTACGTTATCTGTTACTTTGTCGATTGTCGATTTATTCGTCAAATTATAGACCCGGTTGGCGCTTGCAAAAGCCCACACTTGATGTTCATTTGTTAGAATTCATTAGAGTTGAATCCACCGAGTTGTTTTATTAGTTGTATTAACCGTTAGGGTTGATTCACATAGATTGATTGGGTGAGCTTATATATCCAACATTTTTTATGTATATTTTCCCTTTTTTTATTAAAATACATGAGCACTTAACAACATATTAAAATGAGGTATCAACTTAGTTGGGACGTCATCTATTCTCTTTGATGTCTTTTTGCTCTTAAGTTAGCAAAAATAAAAAATAAAAATATTAATTTAAAAATGTGAGACCGTGTTATAACAAATTAATTTTAAAAAAAAAATTGCCCAGGATGATTAATTTTGCGGTGTTACCATACCAGGGTTAGTCCGTATCCCGAAAGGAATCTTAGCGCATTCGTTTCCGGGAAATATAGCAGCAATGTTGTAGTTTACCACAAGTAAACGTTATGCGTTGACGCTTCTAGTTGAAGCTTACCAATGTTCATTTTTATTTATTGTATATATATAGTATATACGTAAGAACCCTAAACATCAAGTCTCTTAGAATAATTCTATATAGTTGAATCTCACCAAGGGTCATTTTTATTATCAATGGAGCAAATACCTTGTGGCATAAATATGTTTGGATCATCAAAGTTTCTTAAAATAATTCTCCTATGTTACATTAAACTTAAATATTTCCTTTCAATTCTAATTTTTTATGTGCACACATTGTGGAATTATGTTTCCTACAATTGGAAGTTATGCAATTGCATTGCTTTTTCAAGCTACTCTAATCCTGAACAAGTGAAGCAGGGTTTGAATAGCTGCATGCAAAGTGGTAAGAAACTGTGCAAAGAAGAAATCATTGTTGTGATGGAAAAGCTAGGTTTAAAAGTGGAGTTTGATGAGGATGTTACAGGGGAATTTGGTGATGAACAAGAAATTGCTCTTATGTTTGAAAATGGGGTTAGTTTGGAAGAGTTGAATGAAGCTTTCAATGTGTTTGATGAAAACAGAGATGGGTTTATAGAGGCTGCCGAGTTGAAGAGAGTCTTGTGTTGTTTGGGATTGCATAGAGATTTTGTGGAATGTCAGAAAATGATTAATGCAGTTGATCAAAATGGAGATGGATTAGTTGACCACTATGAGTTTGTTGTGTTGATGGAACAGAGTTTTGGTTGAATGCTCTGTTGTTATTGCATTGTAGGCAAAGTTTTTCTTTCTTTTTATTTTTGGTTGGACATGAGAAATAATAACCAAACATCTTTGTGACTCTATATAGTAGTATTGTTGCTTAAATCTTATAGTAAGTTATTTATCTTAATAAAAAAAATAGTAAGTTATTTATCTCTCTTTTTTGTGTTAACTATTTTTCTACCCATGTTAAAACAATAAAATTACACCCCCTGAAATAAGATTTTACAAAAAGTCACATGAACATGTTTTTATCATTTCATATTAGATAGTTGGAATAGGTGTAAACTCTTGGGGGGAGAGTTTGCCACCTATTTGAGATCTACATGGTTCAAAATATTAATCTCCGTAATTGCGCGTATAGAGGATACCGATTAAAAAAAATATCAAATAATATAAAACAAATAATGAAACAAAATAAATTGGTGATAATGAAGCATCTTAATTTTAATAATATAAAAAAAATAGTTCTTCCAAAAAGATAAATATGCCATTTTATTTTGTTTTTCTAAATTTTATTAAATCAACTAACTTTTTTTAGAGAGTTAAGAGCATGTTTGGCCCTCTTTATTATCTGCTTCTCTTCCACTTCTAAGGAGAAGTAGAGCCAAATACAATTTTTTATAACTCTCTTACGAAAGAAGTATCTTACTTGTAAGGAAGAAAACCACATAGAAGTGACTTTTAAATTAAGACGTTGAAATGAACTTCAAACCAACTTACACGGCACTTTGCATAATTAGTTCACCATTCGATTCCCATATGTGACATTTTTCCTTTTCTTTTATTGCTTATTGTGTATCTCATTACATAATTAATTCTATATATTTATGAGTAAATTACACTCTCATCCCCTCAAAGATGCTTGAATTACACTCCCATCCCCTCTTATGTTAAAATATACACTACCCTCCCTTCAAAAATAAAATGTATACTCTCCTCCCATATAAGATGTTTGAATTACAACCCTCTCCCTTAATAATTAAATACGCACTACACTTTAATCTATTTTAACATAAATAACTTTTTATGATATATATTAATTTTGAACCACCATTTAAGAAAAATTAATTCATTTCTTTATAATTTAAATGTCAATGATAATTAAATTTAAATATTTTTCTATTGATTTAATAATTTAGAGTATAAAA
>Ga0228710_1002176_pt1 | contig 30637 bp, 14 predicted proteins | sample MedpolnodulmetaG_FD_177995 | JGI IMG/M metagenome (GOLD analysis project Ga0228710, IMG submission 177995) | Root nodule microbial communities from Medicago polymorpha collected in Santa Monica, California, United States - pink nodules | ecosystem: Host-associated > Plants > Roots > Nodule...
TTAGGTTATCTTATTCTTGTAACAATTTTTATTATTATTTTGTTATATTTTTCTTGTAACAACTTTTATTATTATATTATCTATCACTTTATTTGTTACATGTACAAACTACTCATACTACTACTTTCTTGTTGTCAACGGCCCTGTTATTATTATTATCTTATTTTAATTCAGCTTATTATTACTTGTTGTTCCTTTTTTTTCACAGTTAATTCACCGATTCATGTCTTGTTGTGCAAAATATATGAGCCATTTTGAGATAAAATAAGCGGCTTAAATGTGTACTTGTCTTTCGTCGGTCTCTGAAATTGTAAAAACAAGTAGTTTCTTTTATTTAATTAAGTTTAAGGGTAAAACGGTAAAATAATCTTAAAATCCCTCTCCCTCCCCTCCCCTCCCCTCGACGTTTTTAATTAAAATATCTCCCCTCCCCTCGACGTTTTTAATTAAAATATCTCCCCTCCCCTCCCCTCCGTTAAAATCCCTCCCTCCCCTCCTAATTCTCGAACTAAACGGACCATAATGTTCATCGCAACAATTAATTTTCTTCAATTGCATTGAGGAAGAAAATTTATCTATCACCTATGAGTTTCTCAAGTACATCAAAAAGAGTTAAATGAAGTGAACATATGAGTCAGTAGCTTAAGAAAACACAATCCAAAACAAAATTTGCTTCTTAAAGTAAAGTGCAATAAATTTGAGTTGTATTGATTGTTTGAGTTTTAAGGTATTTGTACTACCGCTATTTTTACAAAAAATAAAAATAAAAAAAAATTGACATCAAGTTTTGTTAACTTAACAAAATTCAACCATATGCTTAATTTCTCTTAAAAAAAACTATGGTTAATTTGTCCTGTTTAGATAGCTCGGTTGATGAGTTAAAGAATTTAAAGGAGAATTAAGAAAGAGGTCCTTAGGCCATTCACATAAAACTAACATTTTTTCCTCTTCTCTAACAATTTACTAACTACTAACATTTGCATATAAAAACTATATGGTTAATTTTGTTCAATACTCTACTATGATGATTAATGAATATAACAACAATACATTGCAATTTATTAATCATCATTTCAACACAATTAATTGTAATTTAGAACGCCATTAAGTAATCATGGTTTTATTGGAAACATCTAATCATAATTTTTAATTGTTTTCATATATACTCCCTCCGGTCTTATTTACAAGAAACAATTGATTTTTTAGATTCATTGAATAATTTATGTATTTGGACTAGAATATAGACCAAGTACATCAATTATTCAGTGAATCTAAAAAATCAATTGTTTCTTGTAAATAGGACCGGAGAAAATACATATTATCTATTCATCATCTAAATTATGTTCAAAAAAAGATAGATAACTTTCATGTTTTTTTAACCGGCACTTAGAATTATGATCTTTTTAACTCATTAACTTATGTAACCCCTAGATCAAAACAATTGAACTATCTATTCCTCTAATTCTCACATGTTTAAATTTACATGATATTCATTAATCACAATTTTCAATTATTCGAATACACAATCTATCTATTAATCATCTAAATTATGTTAAAAAAATAGATAATTTTCATGTTTTTTTTTAACCGGGACTTAGAATTATGATCTTTTTAACTTATTAACTTATCTAACCCTTAGATCAAAACAATTGAACTATCTATTCCTCTAATTCTCACATGTTTAAATTTACATGATATTCATTAATCACAATTTTCAATTATTCGAATACACAATCTATCTATTAATCATCTAAATTATGTTCAAATATACGTAATTTTAAACTGTTCAATACAAAATATTTATTAACCACAATTTTTATTCAAATATACAGCTGAAAACCGTAGAAAATAACATTTAAAATTATGGTTAATTTCATGGGTTTTTCTATCATGTGCAAATTTGCACGTGTTAAAAAATTTAAAATAGTAATTTTGCATTGGAACTTGAACATTTTGTATTAAATATATAACTTTTTGTTAAATAACTGTTGATTTCAATAAAAACTTCCTACTTTTAGTTATCTTAACATGTGCAGTATTGCGCATGTTAGACAAACCCTAATTTCATTAATGATGATATTTGAACCATGTTAACCATCTTTTAGACATTACCTTTATCTATCATGATTGAAAATAGCATAATTTATTTCGAAGAAACTTGTATTTAGGAGTAAAGGTAAGCTACTTATCACAATTTTTTTTTTAGCTACTTGTATTAATTTTTTTGTTAAGGAGTTTTATGGTTAGAAATTCACTTTTTAAGGTGAATAATTAGGTATTCAGAGTTCAAACTCCGACCCCTATATTAGGAAGATTATATATATATATAATAATACAATGTTTATATCAATTGAGTTAAACTCACGGAAACGTATACTACTTGTATTTAACCCGTAAAATATTGTCTACGACATTTACCATCAATTGACTTCTTCTTCTTTTTTTATAGAGAAAAAGGATTTACGTGACGAATGATCAAGATTCAAGATTTAAGATCTTGACGAATGTCGCTTTTCAGATAAACTTTCATTTAAAGATAATGAGGTTAGTTAACGGAAAATCATCCAGACTCTTGTCAGGATCAACCAACTCCACTCGATCATTGATACATAAGAAACTAAATTGAGTTTGTGTTAATTCCAGAAGAAAGAGGTTAAAGATATCAAACAAAAGCGTGGAGTTAAAGGACACTATGTAAGCACTAAGTATGACAAATTACAACTAACTACTTTCAATACATCAAACTAACTTAACTAAGCATGTTGGGTCAGCATGCAGTGGAGGATTAAAAAATTGCTTTCGACTAAGTCATAACCCCTGATCGGTTGTTTTCTTAGTCGTAATTTTTGATTGACTTTTTTTACAGCCAAACAAACAATTTTGAAGTGTCTATTGAATAAGAATTCTGCTCTTCGCCCAACAAGATTCACTCGTGTCTAACTGATTGGACTATTATACCCCTGCGTTAGTTAGCTCACACTGTGTGAGTTAATTAACGCACCTTAAGACTTTGCGCGACTTAAGTCACGCCGCGTTAGTTAAGTCACACAGCGTGACTTAAGTGTATATACAGCAGAACATAACCAAAACACCCATATTTTCAAACTTCTCAAATACAATTTTTTCCCCTTCAAATTCGATTTTCTTCATTCTTGTGCTATTCAAACTTAATTTCTCCCACAATATCAAGTAAGTGTTGCTTATCCTACATTATTGTATTTTTTTGGTTGAAATTTAAGATTTTTTGAAGAAAAATAACATTTTTAGGATTTTAGAAATTGGGATTGCATGTTAGTTTTGATGATTGTTAGTGATGAATTAAGTTAGGAATTGTATTTTAGATGTTGTTTAGGGTACAATGTGGTAGTTTATGGTTTAGAAATTGTTAAGTTTCTTAGTTGTTTGAAAATTGCACTCTATGTGTTTGGTAAAATGTCTCAATGATTTTTGTTTTTGTTTTTTCGATTGCTAATGATGAAATTAGTTAGAATATGGTTTCTTAATTTTGATTATAGTATGTTTGTGAGCATTGTGGTAGTTTACGGATTGAAATGACACTACCAAATATAAGTATTGCTGTTGTTGAATGGTTGGAAATGACACAATGGTCGTATGAAAATGTCTCATTGAACTTTTGCTTTTTTAAATTTTGTGTAGATATGTCTCAGAGGGATATGTCTAATAGGCCCGACAGAATGAGGGGAGAATGAGAGTCGTCTACTAGTAGTGCACGGAGGGAGAAACAAGCACTACGCCCTCCTATGGCTGGTCGAGGGAGTTGGGGGCACGAGACTTGGTACAATTGATGCTGCGGGGCCTCATCTTCACAGACGGGTCAATCCCAAATGGTGGACCCGACACAGTATCAGTAACATTATGAGGAGCCTCAGTTGTATCATTTTGATGTGTATCAGCAACATCAGTATGAGGATCATTAGGAGAAGCCTGATGTTGAGCAAGAGCAACTTGATATTGAGCAGTCTGAGCAGCAGAAGGGTGGGGGTCATGCTCAGGGGTGCCGAGGGGTGGAGTACGAGGCCGGACCGGACGGCTATGGATGGGGGCCTTCTGTGCTCACATTTTTACCTCACTTCAGTGGACATGTGGCATGCAGGATATGGATCGATGCCAATGTAAGTAAATTTTAATGTTTATTTTACTTCTTTTACTGTTTATTTAACTTATTCTAATTATTATTTTACTTATTTTATTTTATGTTAGAATTAATATTTATGTTAGAATATATTTAATCTTTATTTTACTTATTATTTATTTAACGATGTTGTTTGTTGTTTTTTGTTTTTGTATTTCAGTTTCGAAAAAATTATAGGGTGAAAGGTGCCTTGAATGGGAGGAAGTTGAGCCTTTCTAACTTGATATTGCCTTAGGTTGGAGTACAAAACTGATGGTTTTGGGATGAAGTGCATGCTTCCGGTCTTACCCCCCCTCCTGAATAGTGGGTACGATAGCATCTCTCACGGGTTCGTATGTGCCTTGTCAGAGAGATGGCATGAGGAGACCAGCAGCTTCCATCTACCTGTTGGGGAGATGACCATCACACTTGATGATGTGGCGTGTCTCCTATGCATCCCATCACTGGGAGGATCCTTCATGATAGAGAGTTAACTCGTGACGAGGGGATACAGATGATGCAAGATCACCTACATTTTACAGCGGAGGTTGCTGCTAAGGAGGTGGAAAAACAAGGTGTTGCGCATGTTAGTTTCGGTAAACTAAAGAGGCTCTACGAGGAGCTCTTGCATATGTGTAATCAGCTGATTAAGCCTGACACAGAGGAGGAGCATGCGAAGCAGGCTGAAGTTAGGATGACCTGCATTGAGGCGTTTTTGTTGCTCTTGCTTGGCTGGACCCTTTTTGCCGGCAAGAACAATAAAAGCATTAATCTATTGAGGCTGCGTGCGCTACAAGATATTGACGATTTGAGTGACTGGGCATGGGGGCGCGATGGGACTTGCTTTCCTATATGAGCAGCTTTCTCTTACCTCTGACTCATATGTGGGCTCATGTGGTGGTTACATGACTTTGCTTGTGGTAATAATTGTTTTTCTTATTTTTTTACTTATTGGATCGTAAATGTATAATTGTTTGTATAATACTTGTGCTGATATAAATTTGTTTCATTGTGTTCTGCAGGGATGAGTTTTTGCGCACTTCAGGAACCTCCTTCCGAGGATTGATGATGAAGATTGCGACATTGTTGTTGCCCCAATTGTGAGTCAATGGAAACCTCCCAAGAGCTTTAATGATCTTGGACACTACATAGATGCCATTGATTCGTTGGACCATTCTCATGTCAATTTGAGGTCGTACGAGAGACGACGACACATTACGCCCTTTCAGGATATATGATGGTACTCCGGATGGATCATGGCCGGCAAAGACAAGAGGATCTGTCACTTGCCAAAGCGGGTTCTTAGGAGGTACAGGTATGTCCAAACTATTCCCAAGCCTCCTACATACATTGGGCTTCTTGCGGCAGTGGACGTGACTATGGCATTCATGGAGTTTGCTTTGCATGTCCTCAACCAGCAGCAAAGGGGTGATTTGGTTCCGGATGGCGAATCGCGGGCTCATTCTAGGGGGTACATGAGATGGTTCATTAAAGTATCACATCCTATTGTGAACCCCCATGTGGCCATTCCTGACTACACAGCTGATGTCCATCCTTGTCCTGTCCCTCCCTACAAGGAGGTTATTGTTGAGCAGCAGTGGACCATACATCCTCCCGACCCATACCAGATCATCAGCAACATCAGAGCCAGAATGGACAGTGCAATGGGGCATCCTGATGTGTTTCGTAATTCAAAGGAGGTTCTTCGCTTGATGCAGGACATACAGTCTGAGTGGAGCATTCTGGAGCAGATGCCGACTCCGTGGAGGAGGAGTAGGAGTCCACATGAGTAGGGTTTTATGATATTTTCTAGTTTTTTTATGACATTGTCGGATATGGATGTAATCGTAATACATTTGCGTTTTTTGTTGTGTTTTTTGACATTATTAGTTATTTTATTCCTTTATTTTTCGTAATTTAATTATGAGTTAATGCTTGATTAAATGAATGCTTGAATGAATGATGAAAAATGTATGCAATTGACTGAATGAATTTATGAACACTACTAAAAAAACAACGATTTCGGACGGAATTTTTGGACGGATACGATTTTGTCTGAATTTTTCGGACGGATTTGGGACGGTTTTAACGGAGCGAAAATTTCGTCTCAAATCCGTCCCAAAATCGTGTCATCTATATCCATGGACTGGCTTGCTGCACAGGCTGGGCGTGAGTTAACTCATGCATTTGTAAATTTCGGCGTAAGTTAACTCTCGTAGGGTTTTACACTTGCATGACTTAAGTCATGCAGTGTTAGTTAACTAACACAAAGTTTTACATATGCGTTAGTTAACTAATGCAGAGGTATTTTGGTTAGTTTGGTTGGGTGGGAGCAAAATGTGTTGGGAGAAGAACAAAATTCATTGAATAATTATCGAGTCTATGAGCCCATGTCGCATGCAGAAGCATATACAATACATCAAGATTTTTTTTTTAAAGAATACAATACATCAAGATATGGAGCCCGAGTGAGCTTATACACCAAGCGTCTGTATTTTTGACATGATTGTATGGCACATCAATACCTACACCGTGCATGGATTATCTTGCTACCAAACTGCGATTAGTGATTATGATAGATAATTAATTAAGTTTTTATCTTTATAAATTATAATATTGTATTTTTTTTGAATAATATTGTATATGAAAACTTCAAATATTATAAATTATAATATTGTATAGGAAAACTTGACAAATATTATATACATGTATAGGAATATATTTGTAGGACCGTGGTCATCTGAAGTTGGACGAACATTAATGTGCTAAGTTGAAGAAGTTCACTCCTCCAATCTTAACTAGGCTGATAGATATAGTGGACCGGAAGCTGTCATCTATATCCATGGACAATGGTGTATCTAAGACCCTCATCTATGAGGTGCAAACTACTTTTTTTTTTTTAAAGGTACTAAATTTTAACTAATGATATTGATAGGGGTTAAACTCACTCTTATTTATTAGGCCAGAAAAAACCTCCTAAAAGTTGAAGAGAAAGGAAATAGACTTTAATTTCATAGATGATTTTAAAAGAGAAAGTATAAAATCTTATATAGGCAATATTATTCTAAACTCTTCTTAACAAATCAGCGAGTCAACAATCTTCTAGAATTAATGAGTCACCACTTAATATGAACACAGCCATTCAACTGATGATCTTTTTGGGACTCCTAACTCATTGGACTCAATTTTCGATCCAAATTCATTGCAATTTGCAACCCATATCCTTGCTCGTATCAGATATAATCATCTATGACAATATATAAAGAGGATTTACCCTTTTGGGCTAATATTTTACTTTTTAATTTTACCACTTGATTTAAATGATTATTTTATTGTTTTTATAATATTATTGAAATTATCAATTAATAAATTTGTTAAACCTCGTCAAAATAGGAACAATCGCAAACAATAAGAACAATATTGAATACTATAGCTTGTTCAAAAATACTAAATATTATATAAAAAATTATTTTAATCTTGTTTGTCAAAAATATTTTATTCTCTTTCTATATACAATTAAGTGCAACGGAAAGAAAACGGGTAGATAGGTACAATATGTCTTTTCTCTAGTATATGTAAATAATATACTAAAAATATTACATACATGTAGCGTAATTTTTTTTTGTTGAGAGACATATAGCATAAAAAATTGAAAATTGTTCTTTAGCTTGCGGATGGTTTGCTCTTACGCATCCTAAACTAATGAAAATACCCCTAACGACAGTTAATTGTCGTTCGCTCACTAGTAGGAACAGTTAATTGTTGTTTTACACTGGTCATATACCAGAACATAAACAACCGTTCTCACATGTTTAAAAACACAAAAACACAAACCATAACCCCTCTAAACTCCAAGTTATCAAACTCCATCAAATTTCTTCAAACACAAGCAAGTAATCATGTAAGTGTTTAAATTCTCCAAGCATACACATTCTTAATTTTACATGTTAATTTTTTTCTTTAAGTTGCTCACATGTTAGTGTTTATGGTTTAGGAAATTGATAATTTTTTGGGTAGTTTTTGATCAAATATTTGCATGTTTTAACTGTGAATGTAGTTTAAAATAAGTTTTAGTGCAATGTGGTAGTTTAAAAATGATAAAAAAAATTATATTTTCGTAAGCGGAAGTTAACTAATGTTCACTAGCAAACTATATCTAACTGTCATTGGAGATATTTTGATCAGTACCGGGAGCTTGAGAGCAAAACATAGGTACCTAAATAGTAAATTTCATACTCAATTTACATTGTGCTCCTTAAGTCACAATTAAAAGCCCAATAAATATTTATATCCATCAAATAATTGAAAACCCGATAACAACCTCAAAAAAACAAAAAAAACAATAACAATCTAATTGTCTCTCTCTCTCTTGATCATTCTCCATCTCAATCGATCTCCGATCAGCAACTTCATCAGGTTAGTCCTCACTCACATCTTCCTCAATTTCAATTTCAATTCAACAATTCTATACTCATTGTTTCGATTTAAATTTCAATCGTTATATTTCATCAAGTCACATGTAATTTTTTTTCCTATTCAAATTCGATTAATTTCATTGATTTAATCACTACCCATTATTTTATATCAAATGGGTTTTCGATTTTTATCTTCAAAATTGAATTTTGTTAACTAATAATAGGTTTTTGATTTGTGTGTTTTTTGATTAGATTTAGGTAATTTTTGAGTAGAAGAGAGAAAAAGATGTCGGGGCAATCACAACGTTTGAATGTGGTCCCCACAGTGACAATGCTTGGAGTGGTTAAGGCACGTTTGGTTGGAGCAACAAGAGGACATGCTCTTTTGAAGAAGAAAAGTGATGCTTTAACTGTTCAGTTTCGTCAGATCTTGAAAAAGATTGTTTCAACAAAGGAATCAATGGGTGACATAATGAAAACATCTTCATTTGCATTAACTGAGGCTAAGTATGTAGCCGGTGATAACATCAAGCACGTCGTGCTTGAGAATGTTAAAGAAGCTTCACTTAGGGTACGTTCTCGTACTGAGAACGTAGCAGGAGTGAAGCTTCCGAAGTTTGATTACAGTGCTGACGGTGAGGCCACAAAGAATGATCTGACTGGATTGGCTAGAGGTGGTCAGCAGGTGCAGCAGTGTCGTGTTGCTTATATTAAGGCGATTGAGGTTCTTGTTGAGCTTGCTTCGCTTCAGACCTCTTTCCTTACCCTTGATGATGCTATTAAGACTACTAACCGTAGGGTTAATGCTCTTGAGAATGTTGTTAAGCCGCGGTTGGAGAATACTATTAGTTACATTAAGGGTGAGTTGGATGAGCTTGAGAGAGAGGATTTCTTTAGGTTGAAGAAGATTCAGGGTTATAAGAGGAGGGAAATTGAAAGGAAGATGGTGATTGCTAGGGAACAACAAGCTATTGAAAAGTTACAATTGCAGCAAGGGGTTTCTTTTGAAACCCCTCACAACTTGTTGGCTGGTACAACTGGTAAAGACGAGGATATCATTTTCTAAATATGAATATAGGGAGATATGTGCTCTTGCTCCTTCTTCGAGGTAGTGGCTGGCTATGTCTTGGTGTTGCTGCTGGTTCTTTTGCAGGGTTAGACATTGTTCTGTATCATGAATAAAAGTGCTTAATATGTGTTTATTTATTTCTTTGTTATTTTAAGGACATAAATTTTTATCATGTTCAGAGGCATTGAGACAATGATCATTTGAAATTGTGGTTCTTATCTGGTCTTGAGAAAGATTTAAGTTGTTGTGATTAGCTATACTTTTCCTTTCAGAATGTATTAATTATCTATAGAACATATGGCTGTAGCATATGATTCACTGGACATGTTGAATAACAAATTAAAATGCAGGGCTTTATCCCTGTGATTCTGTCTGCCTTGATATTGAAGTTATCTTTCTTTTGTATCAATGTTGTATTCTTTTGTACCAATATTGTATTCTTAAGCTTGTAGTTTTCCATTTAATTTATATGTATACAGATCAGTAATCTTAGATTTTTTATCTATTGGGTTGAGATGAAGAATAGGATTTAAGGGTATGCACTTCAGCATATGAATGGTATCTTTCGGTTTTAGTGCTCTTGATGCCGTCTTGTTAGTTTAGTTACATTCCATCAGTGCTTGTAGATTTTCGACTTACTGGTTTAAGATGAAGAATAGGATTTAAGGGTATGCACTTCAGCATATGAATGCTGAGATTTTGTTTTTAGGGCTCTTGATGCTGTCTTCTTAGTTACATTCCATTTGTTGCCTTTTCTACTGGTTTTAGTGATATATCTTCAAAAGATGGTTCTTTTATTTGCTGATGACCGAGTGCTTTTCTCAAATTTTGGTGGCCAAAAGACTGTCTGAGATGATTTTGCATTATGGAAGAGAGTGTAATCTGTTTGAAATCGCAAGGTAGTGAGAAGTGGATTGATTTTACTAGATTTATGCGTGTTTCATGTTGAAAAGTGAGGATAGATCAATGACTGGGAGGAATCAAATTTTGCAATCGATGCATCAAGATATATATGTATAGAGTATCGTAGATTTGACTTCCTTTTCCTTGTGTTCCTAAACACAGTTCGCAAAATAGGCTGTAAGTGTAAACATTTAGGGTGCATTTGATGCAAGCATAATCAAAATAGTATAGTATAATAGTTGGCTTAAAGCACCTCTTTGGACAAGCTTCAACTAGACAGATGCAGTCTGTTATTTTGTTCTCTAAGAATGTGGATAGAGCAACGCATTATAGTCTTTTGCATATTTCTAGATTCCGAGAGAGAAACAATGGAATTGGGCAAGTATCTGGGGTTACCTCTTACAGGTAGAGCTCTGAAGCGTACTGATTTTAATTACCTTATTGATCAAGCGAGTTCCAACATGGTGGTGTGGAAGTCGAAACAATTATCTTTTGCCGGAAGAGTTACTGTTGCTGAAGCAGTTATTGAAGCTATACCAGTTTTTCCAATGATGTAGTCTATTATTCCAAAGGCGTGTTTGAATGAGATTAAAAAAATTCAAAGGAGTTTTATATAGGGTGATGAAGAAGTTCATGCTGTCAATTGGGAGACTGTGACTCGACCAAAAGAAGTTGGTGGTCTAGGATTAAGAAACCTTGCAGTTATGAACTCAGCCTGCTCTATGAAATTGGGATGGGAGCTAAGATCAGGAAATAGGTCACTGTGGTGTTGTGTTATGTGATGAAAGTATGATAGGGGGAGTCTTTCCAAAGATGAGGTGATTGCGAAAGCTAGTGATTCGGCTTTATCGAAACAATTGGTTAAATTGTGGCCTATTTTCAATAGATATCAGCATTGGTCTATTGGAGATGGTTTGAATGTTGATGCTTGGAATAGTAGTTGGATTGGAGAAAATTTTAGGATTGAGGACAGAGTTGAGAGCGTCCCTTCACATTTGCAGACAGCTAAAGTGGCAGAATTAGTTAGTGTTGATGGTAGTTTGAATGAGGAGTGTATTGATTGGCTGCCTTATGAAGTTCAGAATCGGATCTCCGAATGCAGAATTAGGGGCTGATAAAAGCTTGTGGCCAGGGAATGGGAAAGGAGAATTTACAATAGCTTGTGCTTATTACTAGCTAAGTACTGATATTGATTATGGAGAGCAGCAGAATCTGATTTGGAGGCAGATTTGGAAGCTTGATGTTCATGACAGAGTTAGATGTTTCATTTGGATAGTATGTCATGGTAGATTACCAACAAATAAATTGAATCATTTGATGAATTTAAGTGACCCTTACTGCTATAGATGCACTTTGCAGGTGGAATCTATAATGCATGTTTTTTTCTTCTTTTTTCCAAATGTTGGTTTTATTTTTTTGTCAACAAATGTTGGTTTCTATCTATGCAAATAATGATACAGCATACAACCTTTGATTGCTGCTTCTGTAATCAAGAATTACATAATATATATTGGCACTTGGCAGAACCACAACCATGCAGGTGACCTCACCACACTACCAATAACATAGGTTGATCATATCAATTTTCTCAAAAAATAGAGAGGTTTGACATATCATATTTATAGTGTCGTAACCAAAAAATTTACATTTTTCTCCTCAAAAGAAAAATTAATTTGTGGGGAAAAAAGGTTAAAAAAAATACTCACTCCGTTCCTTTTTAAGTGTCTTTTTAAGGTGAATTTTTCGTTCCTATTTAACTGTCTTTTTGGTATTTTAAGGGAACAATTTGTCAATTATACCCTTTGTCAATTACTTTGATCTTTTTCAATAAAACTAGTTATTGCTATCTATTTGGAAAACTATTTTTTTTTAAAGTTTGTTTGTTTTTTTTAAACAAAGTTTGTTTCTTGTTATCTTTAAATTTAAACAAAATTTTGTTCCAAACAACGGTTCCAAGAAGAGTTAAAATTCAATAAATAAGATGAGTAACAATTATTAATTTTTTTTGTGACTCTAGCATTGGTTAAAGCCATAGTTGAAGCTTGAACTTTAATTAAAGGAGTTGGAAGAAAGTTAATTTTTTCTTAACTTTTGATTAATGTAAAGTTGAAATAATTTTTATATTGACTTAAAATAATTAAAAAAATGTGCACAATATTTAAAAAAATTGGCAATTGTTTGTTATGAGAGTGTGCAAAAAAAAAAGGAATGTGTCGGAGAAAAAGATAATAACTGACAATTGTTTGTTACGAGAGAAAGAAAACATATTAAATTATTGGAAAGATAAAGTGTGTGCAAAAAAATAGGAATTTATTAGTGAATTAAAATGAGGGTATAATAGGAAGAAAATGTGCAAAAATACACATCGCTATTTTGGTGTTAATTTTTTAAAAAGACACTTAAAAAGGAACAGAAGGAGTAAAATAAAGGATGCACACAAAAATAGCACGATAGAAAAACTGTGTCTGAATTCTAAACTTATTTGTTCTAAAAAGCTAGTACTTCCTTTTTATTTTAAAATTCATATTCTCATCATATAATTTTGCTTATGAGCACATATTACTGATTCTCGTTTTGATTTAAATTTTTAAAAGCATCATTTTTTATTTAACCATATCTTTTCAAAAAATACGATGATCACATAACATGAACCAATTTTTATTTAACCAAGTATTCTTATACTTTACCTTATTATCCTACTAGCGAAACATGTCCGTCTTTCCGTTCTTTTTATTGCACCAACGTTTGAAAATTATGAACAGTGTTTTTCTTTATAAAATTTTGATTTTAATTAAAACTAAAAATATAAATGTTTGATGTTTTCAAGTTATAACAAACCAAACTAACCATGATAATCTATTTCAATGACAAAAAATATAACAGAAAAAATAATAATCTGGATACTTTTTATCAGCGACTGAAAAAAAAGACACTGAAAATCCGAATGTAAGAAAGGTAAATCCATACCATGAATTAGTAGGTCCTCTAATTAAGTACTACTGTTATGGGGTCGTCAAGTTTGAGCTTGGTAAAATTCAATTAAGAGTTATTTCAACTAGGTGACCTTTGAACTTTGGCTTCATTAGATGGTCATGCACTCCATTAACGATACTCATTGACCATTCAATTGATTTCCTTGACAATGTGTCTTTTCGGTTCATTTCCTTCTTTGTTCCTTGGTACACACCACCCATTTCATAACCCAAGACTAACTTTGGCGTTCTTCGTTCAACACCATGATGATATTTTTCTATAATTAAGGTATATTCCGCATTTGTTGCTGGGCGATGAGCCCAATTAATCAAATCTTCTCTAACATTATATTTCACATTTGTAGAAAAAATATTATGCCGCGTTAACTTCATTATCAGCAAATTTAGAAACATTTCCCTTAAAAATTGTTCTATTTAGAATCAACATTTGGTTTCAAATCAACGAAAACTTTAATATCATTTGGTTTAACATCAATGGAAGACTCAACAATATTTGGTTTCACAACATCGGAAGTTTCAACTTTGTTTGAATTTGAATCAAAAGGGTGTTTAACCATAACAATAAAATTTAAACCAAAAACTAAATTATAATTTAAAAAACATCAACTAAATGCAATGAGAAAAACTAAATCGGGTTGCTCAATGGATCGGGAGTTAGGACCCAATTCTGGTTGAGATCCCAACTCTTGAAGAAGAAAAAAAGACCAACTTCAAAAAGAAGACAAGAATAAACAATGTAGACTCTTCAAAAGATGTTATATATGTTCTTTGACGTTAAATGAGTGTATAAATACTTTAGCAATCCTTTAACGATGATTTGAGACACTCTCTTTTGATTTTATTTTATTTTTATTTTGGTTGAGGTGATGAAAATGGAAGGTAGACCACAGGAGGGGTTGTGTAGTACATGTTTAGTGCTTGATATATACGTTAAAACATATTGGGTACTAACTAAAGAATTTGAGCAAACGGAAGTTACAACCCGATGCAATCGATTCATAAGTCCCGAAAGGAGTATTTTGGACATTTTGAAAGGTCTGTGAGCAAATGAAGGGTCTAATGGGAAATTTTCAAAAAGTTTTGGCTTAAGTTATTAAAAATTAGTAAAGCTTGCACTTATTTGTTGCACAAGAGTAAGAAAAATGCTCTTCTCCCAACAAGTTTTGCTCACTCCCAACCAAACTTTCGAAAATGCTGTCAACGTGAGTTAAGTCACGCATGTGTTAAACCAGCGTGAGTCAACTCATGCTGCATGTTCTTTTAAAGGTAAGACAACAACTCATTTCTGTTGAGACAAAATCCTTATTTGATGTTTTAAAGATTACAAACATATTATATTTATTTAATCTTGTTATCTACTAATTTGTTTTGTGAGAATTTGTTTCATGAGAATGTATTGAGAACGTTCTGGCGTATACGAAGAAATTGGAACAGTACATCGAAAGTGAACAAGTCTGCACAACAAGAAAGCATGGCAGATTATGATATTTTAAGAAATGTCTATTGGGCCATAAGAAAAAGGTTCAACCCATTTGAATGCAAAAGGCCCATAAAGAATAAATATCTTACTCATGGATAAGAGCACATGGCTTATTAAAGCATGATATCACTAAAGCAAAGGAAAATGACATAATCAACATTGGGCAACAAGTAAACAGCTCATTGAAGCTGGTTATCTCCCTCGCAAGCAAGCTACAGTGCAAGCAAAGCTAGGCAAATCAGACAGAACATTTTGAGAACGTTCTGGCTATTTTTAAGAAGAAAAGAGAAATCAATTGAGACTTTGGACAGCTGTCAAAAACGTGTCCAACAGCTCTATTTTCTCCCTTGATCACCAAGACATTCCTCACCTATAAATACAAGGGTCTTTGAAGGTTAAATGTAAGAGTTTTGAAAGCTAATATTCTCTCAAGTGAAAAACATCACTACAAACAAAGCTCTTCGCAAACAAAGAAAATTCCAAGCTCTCTCACTATATCTCTTGGATCTTCTCTTTCGAATTTGCTATTGTAAAACTCAAACAAGAATTGAGTATTTATTTGATCCAAACAAATCTCTTCATACAAAGTGTGTTTTATTTCTCAAAGTCTATTGGGCTTAATAGTTTTGAGATAGAAAATTCCAACCTTTCTTTTGCTAGTGTGCAAAGAATTGTAGAAGCCTGCTGAGGTTGATAATACAGGTGTAACAGACTGATCTGGTGTGATCAAGATCTTATAGTGCTAGTCAGAAGTTTCTGTTAGCAAGACAACTATAGTGGATAATCTCACACGAGGTGTGGGGACTGGAAGTAGTCGGGTTTGGTGAACTAGGATAACTCTCCTGCGTTATTCTTCTCTCTCTCTCTCTCTCTCTCTCTCTCTATTTTAAGTTACACAACACACACACGTTATCACACTTATAATAATCTCTAGAATATTCTGGTCCTAATTAATTACTATCAAATAAATCCAGAGTGCTCTGGTCCCTAATCAAACATTAATATTGTTGCCTTATTAAACTGTCTCCAGAACATTCTGGTCCAAGATAAAACAATTGCTTAAATATTTGACTAAAGTTTAAAATCAATATATAATATTGTTTTATCATTTTATCTTATATTAATCGTTCTCCAAAACATTCTGGTCCTTGTTAAAATAATCTTATATTTTAACTTAACATCATTTTTCTCATTCTGCTTATAAACATTCTTCAAAACATTCTGTTCTATTAAATTAATTGTTATATACTCTAATCTTGTTGGACTAACATACACCAAGAACATTCTTGAGTATAAACTTAACTTTCAGGAATAATTTTTAAAAGGGCCACAATTCAAACCCCCCCTTTCTTGTGACGTTTATTGCTACTTCAATTTCCTCGTTTCCTCTTTCACATCTAAAATCTCCAAAATCTCTCTCATATCACCCAAATCCAAAATTCCTTCAAGTTCAAATCAAACAACACTCCAATAATAAGTAAGTTTTCATAATCAAACACCATTAACCTTTTATGTTTATATGTTAGATTTTTCCTCTTAGATTATAATTTTTTTTTAGTTTTAGGGTTTGTTTAAATTTTGAATTTTTTGGCAAAAAATGATACAATGTTTACATGTAAATGACTTATATTGCTTAATTGTTTAGATGTTTGCATGTTTATGTTGTAGTTATGAGTTTTAGGGTTTATGTATAATTTGCACTCCAAGTGTTTGATGAAATGTTTGAATGAGGTTTTCATTGATTGTTTAATTTTTTATGGTGTAGATTTGAAACAATGGCCGATTTGTTCAGTGTTTGCATACGCTTCAATAGTGGAAATCCTCAGTTGTTCCAGGTTCGGTACATTAATGTCATGTTAAAAGGTCTCAAGGATCAACTGAATGAAATCAACCAAGGACTCAACCCCGGAAAGAGAGGGATGATGGGATATGTTTGGTATGAACGTCCATCATTCGACGAGGGGAGAATAACGTTCAATCGACTGAAGTTAACGAACGATGACGATGTGAGGAACATGCTTTAGATTTTTTGTCAGCACAACATGTTCCCGTGGATCAATATATTTGTCACATTGTTGAGATCGCCTGAAGATATTCTCAAGAGTTTGATTCTACCAGAACCAGAAAATTATGATTAGGTTTTTCATTATTATGTAGTGTCTTTATTTTGTTGGAATTTAAGTTTTAATTCTTGTTAGTTTGCTGACTATGTCGGCATTGAAGTGTCTTATACTTAGGGTGAAGATTTGCAGATTCTTTGAAAAGTCAAAGAATGAAGAGAACGCAATATGTATTTTATCGAATCAACTTTACATGTTTTCACATAGAATTCCTTTGTATAGGATGAGTGGGGCGTAAGAGAATGCACCTTATCCCTTTATGTCCCTACTCATCCTATATGAAGGGATTCGATGTGATAACCTACAAAGTTGATTTGGTAGAATACATGTGTTGTTCTCTTCATTCTTTTGAGTTTTCAAAGGACGCTGCAAATCTCTATCTGAAGTATAAGACACTTCAATGCCAAGATTTTCAGTAAACTTCCAAAAATTAAACTTAAATCCAATATCATGATGATACAACATATTTAGGGAGAATGTAATGTAACGTAGATGACATTAAAACTAAATAAAATTGTATATTTTTTGAATTGATTTTGTGTACTTGTGCAACTTTATTCGAATTTATTCAATACTCAACTTTATTTGAATTCACGTTGGGTTTAATTAGTCTTCGAAGACATTATATTATTTAGATGCCGAAATCATAAAATAAATGCAAATATAAACAAAAATAAAAGAACAAAATTGATACACATAAAATCTTATTTTATTATTATATCGATACATTTACAATAAGGTATGTTTCATGTCTAGGGAAGGGGGATTGAGGCAAAACTACATCTGCTAATGGGGTAAAGTTAAACCTCTTGGGATAAAGTTAAACCTCTAATGGTGCAAGGTGATGGGGGAGAAAGAGAAGGGGAAGGAGAAATAGATTGTGGGGAAGAAGGGGACTGGGGTAATGTATGTTTCTTGTCTAATGCGAAAAAGACCTTCAATGACAACCATGCACCCAAACAAACCGCACTTCTTTGCAGTGTGTTGCCATCTCCATTGACGTTCATACAATCCCTAAAATTTTCAAAGAGGTCTATTTCTATGAAAGGCCAACGATGGAAAAACATTGTTGTTATATGCCATACCCCAAATTTTGACCACTCTTTTCTGTTTTTTTTACCTATTTTTATTCGTATTTTAAAACCCGAGTAAAGTTGTCGTCTCAGACGAAATTTCGGCAGAGAGGTATTTTAAAATACCTCATTTGATTACCGAAAGGGACAATTTTAATTACATTTTTTTTAGTTTATTATCTTCCCCTTTTATTTCTTTCCTTTTATGTATTTATCTCATTTTTATTTATTTTATTTTTAATTTTCGTTTTTATTTATTTTTTTATTAAATAAAATTTTGTTTTTTAGAGTGTTATCTTATAAAGTCTTGTACACATGTCAGTTGTCTATTGGTCTTTTGGTTTCCTCTTGCACAAATTTTTGCAGGGGCATTTTGGTCTTTGTCTTGTATCAGTCTCAAACCCTAGTTTTCCACCTATAAATAGTGTCATTTATGACACTGTTCAGGGGAGAGAGAAAAAAACGCGTCAGAAAAATCAGTATTAGTCTACAATCAAGTCAGCAACACTTTTTTGTTTCCTCTCTCCAAAGTTTTTAGATCAAATTCACCAAAAAAGTCAAAAATGATGAAGAACATTCATCTCATTTCCAACAACTAAACTTTTTCGGATCGCAATCTCAATACACAAACAACAAACTTTCACACCATTTCAACCACAACAATTTTCGCAACAAAACGTTCAACCCCTGTTCATAACACATTCAAAGCACAACAAAACGCTGTCACTACTTCCTTTTTCCAACATATCTAAGATTCAAACAAATAAAGAAGAGGAAAGTAACCGAATCTGAACCGAATCCGATTTCAAAAGAGGTAAAGAGAGAAGTGTTTTTTCGTTTCTTTTTTTGTAGATCTAGGCTATTTGGATGTTTGTTTTCAAAAACTAGTACCGAATTTGGTTAGAGGAGAAGGAGAGGAGGCTTTTGATATAAAAATTTTGAAAAAATTTTAAAAAAAAAAAACTCCGACGTGGTGGCGCTACGGCCGACCACCGCGTCGGAGCACCTCCGACCACCTCTCCTCTTTCTTCTCCGACGGCTCACTTTCTAGAGAAGGGAGAGCTTCTCTCTCTAAGAGAGAGAAGTCTTTGTGTTTATGGTGTTTTTTTTTTTGTGAAACTTGCTTTTATACCATTAATTGTTTGGTCTAATTTGGTGTGTGCATAACCATTTTCTTGCCATGTGACCTCAAGACTAGACCGTTGGATCTCAGACCTGACGGTCCAGGATGCTCTTGGGAAGATTCACATAGGCCTTTGTCTTTTACTCCTCATTGTGTGTCTTTTGTTTAAACCGTCAGATCTTAGATCTGACGGTTGCTGTGTGCCTGACTTTAAATCCTATGAGTGTTGTCTATTTTCACTATTGTGTTTTTGATTTTTAAACCCTTGGATCATTTGATCTAGTGGCTATGATGAGTTGATACAGTGATTGAATCTGGACCTCCTGATTCATCTAGTGGTTCAGATTAATCCTGCCTGAGCCCCTTTGTTTTATTTATTTTTTCAATATATTTTACATCATTCTTTTTATTTTAATGTCTCTTTTTATTCTAAAAAATGTGTTTTCTCTTTTAAAATTTTCTATATCTTAATATTTGTTTTATTTGTTCATTTCCACTGCTTTTTGTTACTTTCTTGATTGTTTTTAAATTGCAATTTATTATATGTTTATTTTATTTGTCATTTGTTTCTAATTCAATTTTTGCATGCATATTTAATTCTTGTCATTTATTTTATTGTCATCATTTCATTAGTGTGTATTTAGGAAATTATGTAATTTAATTCATGCACTTCATTATTCTTGTCATTTATATTTCTCTTGAGACCATAGAATGTATTTAGGCTTGATGTAATACTCATATAATAAAAATGCACCGACACCACAAATTTATTTTATCGCATTATGTTATTACTGTGAGTGAGGACCAAATTGAACTAGGGACGGACTAGAATTAAAAACTTGACTAATTTGAGTGCCTTAAAAGTAAACAATTAGTAATTTAGGTTGGAATTTTACTTGGGATTCAACAACTTCGGTAATTCCTTTCACATTTCATTTTTGTTTCCGTTACATTGAAACGTGTAGTTTTTTTTACCGTTAGTTTAGAAAAATCATTTTCCCAAAAAAGTCAAATATGCAAAACTTCAAAAAATATTTTCTTAAGAAACCTTGGATTTTAACCCAAGAGTTTGTTTTCCTTTTTCTTAATCAAATTTTAAGCAATTTTAATATCCATATTAGACTTGGATTTCTTTTAATTAAAATCAAACAACCTCACTTCTTTTTTCTTCTATGCCTTGAGGCCTCTTTTCCCTTCTTAAAACCATTTTCAAAAACCTTAAAATCAACCTAACCCACGAAATAATTTTTGAGAGTGAACTACTTGATTTTGATCCCATTCTTTTGGGTAAGTAGGCAAAGGATTCATCCTTCCAAATCAAATAAAAATAACCAAAAATATACTTCTTCTCCCTCCATTCTTTTACTTAGACACTTAGGCAAGTATTTTCAAAATAAGTAAATAACTTAGCACAAGATAAATTAGGCAAAAGGTTCCTACGGAGTACCGTAGTCGTGTAGGGTGCTTAACACCTTCCCTCTGCAAAATCAATCCCCGGATCCATAATCTCATAAGGGTTTTTTACCTACTTTTTTCCTTCGCACGAATAAAAGTTAAGAGTTCAAAGATTGGCGATTCAAATCAATTAATGGTTTGATATCCGAAAATCAGGAGCACATTATAGAAGGAAGAGGATGAGCAAGTGAGGATGAGAGAATGCGAGATGATGGTGTGAGAAATGGTGAAGGTTGGAAGGGTGTTTATAGGGGAATGGATACCTAGGTTGTATCTATCCATAGTTGCGAGTCAAATGAGTCAAAAAACGTGTAAAATCTCCTTTTACCAGCAGACTTAACTCACGCCACCGATCAAAGGAGCGTGAGTTAAGTCACGCTGACTTATAACATGCGTGAGTTAACTCACGCTGAAAGTACCTAACGTGAGTTAACTCACACGAGGGTACTTTCATCCATTCAGTTGGGAGGAAGTGTTTTTTGTTGAGAGAAGAGCATTTTTCAAGAGTAAAGCTTGGATTTTTTATTTTTTTTTTACGAAGTAAACTTGGACTTGTTAAGCTCATTTATAACTTCATTTTTATTTTGTAATTATGCAGATTTAATTTTTCTTAATATTAACCGACTAGAATGAATAAATTTAACTTTAAATTAACGATTTCTTTAAGGAACTTTAAATTAACGAATTAAAATCTATTTTATGATAATATATTTAAATATCCCAATAACTGATGCAGCCTATTATGCTTGAATTACTCAAAATGTTAGCAAACTTAAGATGCAACACATAATTGAAAATCAAATAATAATTGGAGTAGATAAATTATTTATATGATCCCGTGAGCTTAACTCATTTGATAAGGGATAATGCATTTTATATGTAGGAGTCGGAGTTCGAATCCCGGACACACCACTTATTCACTTTTAAAGTGAATTTCTTTAGCCGCTAAACTAATTGACAAAAACAAAAAAATTGTTTATATTTACATAATAGGTCTCGATCTGACAACTCTAAAATATTTTTTGGTGGTTATATTATGATTTTTTAGTTAAAAAAGCTTCTAAAAAAACCTCTGACTTTATTTATTTCGGTACGAAACTATATCATGGACACATATCAATAAATTTGACATATTTCCGTCTTTTTTTTTAACAAGTCAAAATAAAATATATTGTCACTTGCAAAAATTACGCTCCCTAGCATAAGATGTGCAAAGAAGAGCAAAGTAGAGTTACATCAAAAGCATCCTCAAGTAATAATAGGAAAAAATAAAATCAATCAATACCCAAACAAACAAGGGGTTGCTGCCACCACATATGATGGCCAAAAGAAAAACTAGCATTTTCAGCATCTCAGCCACCGAAACGAAGAAACTTTACTTTGTCTAGTAGTTGTGTAATCAATTTAGCTTTGTTGTTGAAAAGCCTATGATTCCTTTCAGTCCACAACACCCAAACACAACATAGTCAGATTATACCCAATTGTGGAGGTTAATCCCGAGCTAGAGAGGATCACAAGACAATAAATCAAATTTTTACAAGTGGTTGTGACACGTTTGTATTTAAGTTTAATCTTAAAATTTCTCGTCAAATATAACAGTTATGTGTTCCTTGAATGTAACTTATTTAATAAAGACAATGTACTCTGAATTCTCCACTTATTCATCATAAGAAAAAAAATTAATCACTAAATAATTTTACAAAACAAATACAATAATAATATAAAAGATGTGTCATTTCATGAAAAGGATCTTTAGTTTACAAGGTTGATCAATCCCACCATGTGTATTTTTATTTTATCTAGTCAATGATCGAATAAGTAACAGATTCAAACAATTGTCACACCATATGGCTAACTTCTGGTCACACCATTTGTTACTAATATCAATATTGATAAGGAGGATGTGGATATCAAATGAAATCTGTGTTGGTTGGTTGTGTAAGATATTTGTCTCAGACATGGGTAATAGAAAGCTACGAATCCGGAATGAGTATCACACATATTAGGAATTAGGAATGAGACCTAACTAACTGCATTATACAAACCAGGCAAGATATTTACATGTATTAAATAATACAAATATCTATTGTTTTTCTTTTTATATACATGTCTTCTCTGTAATCTACTCAAATACACGTCAACTCGTTTCCCACACCTTCTAAACCATCTTTCATTCATTTCGATTTAGTAAGAAAAATTATTAATAAGTGAGGGGATTAATGATCGATTCATGTCTTATGCGTATGAAAAATTCAGTTAGAAGGATAGAATCCACCTTGTATGATCTACAGGATCTCCGATAGAAATTAGTTATTGTTAAGGAGTAGTGAAAACCAATATCATCGTGATAAAAAGTAATAATAATATTTTTTTAAAAAGAAACTTAAATTAGTCTTAGAGAGACCCCTATTAAACAAACTCTAAATTTAGTATACAATAATTTTCTTACTTAAATATTAAAGGATTTATTGAAGAATCTTAGCTGAGGAAACACAAACTTGAACGGCAAAAACTAGTAATACAATCCCACAATGGGTTCTTTGAAAAAATAAAAATAAAAATCCCATCTTGTGCTTTTGCCCACATCACATCCACTTTTGTCCACGTCCTCAACCGGATTGATCCAAATTTCTCCATTTATGGGATTTTCTCCAAATATTTCTCAATTTTTTCCAATTTTTATTTTTGGTCCCATTCCTCAATATATTCATTCCTAACTACTAGTCAGAATTCATCAACTATTCTCATCCTTCTAACTCTAACCCAATTCACACACACCTCTTGATCTCTTATTACTTATACCACTAAAAATATGATATGAAACCATCTTTTCCACACTTTTCTAGATCCAACACAATCATTCAATCCTCTTGCTTCACTTTTCAACATGACATACAAATACTACACTCCTTCCTCGTTCTATTATGGTTATAGCTTGTCCCTCACCTAATCTTCTTCACAATTCACATCACACACCCAATTCTCTCATCCCTCTTATCAATTTCCGTACCATCATCAATTCCAAATTTTCAATATCTTACAATTGATCACATATCATTCTTGATTATCATCCTATCATATATGCAACCAATAACCATGAAAATTTTCAGCCCTTCCAATTCCTTCCTTAGGAATGTTGTGTGTCCATCCGACACCATATTCCTCAAAATCCACAACACAATTAGACTTATATAGTTTAAAATCTTCCTCCTCCTTTTCCCTAGTATTTTTTTTTCTTGAAGAAAAAAAAATTCTTCTTCCTACCTTTTCCTTTTTCTATGGATCAACAAAACAAAAAAAGTTTCCAAAACCCAAGAAATGTAATATTCAACAAATATGAGATGGGTAAAGTATTGGGTCAAGGAAACTTTGCAAAGGTTTACCATTGTAAAAACCTTTCAGCAAATGAGAGCGTAGCCATCAAGGTGATAAAGAAAGAGAGGCTGAAAAAAGAGAGGTTGGTGAAGCAAATCAAGCGCGAAGTTTCAGTGATGCGTCTCGTTCGCCACCCTCATATTGTTGAACTCAAAGAAGTTATGGCAACAAAGGGAAAAATCTTTCTTGTAGTGGAATATGTAAAAGGAGGTGAACTCTTCAACAAGGTGGCGAAAGGAAAATTGAATGAAGATGTTGCTAGAAAGTACTTTCAACAACTCATTAGTGCCATTGATTTTTGCCATAGTCGTGGTGTCACGCATCGCGATTTGAAACCGGAAAATCTACTCTTAGATGAAAATGAAGACCTCAAGGTCTCCGATTTTGGACTCTCAGCGTTGCCAGAACAACGCCGAGAGGATGGGATGCTTTTAACTCCGTGTGGAACCCCTGCTTACGTGGCACCCGAGGTTTTGAAGAAGAAAGGTTATGATGGTTCTAAAGTTGACTTATGGTCTTGTGGGGTAATTCTCTATGCTTTACTTTGTGGATATCTTCCTTTTCAAGGTGAGAATGTTATGAGAATTTATAGAAAGACTTTTAGAGGCGAATATGAGTTTCCTGAATGGATTTCTCCACATGCTAAGTTATTGATTTCAAATCTTCTTGTTCCTGATCCTAAAAAGAGGTATTCAATTGTTGATATTATGAATGATCCTTGGTTTCGAGTTGGGTTTGTTAGACCCATTGCATTTTCCATGAAGGATTTAAGTATCGAAGACAACGACAAAGATATCAATATTGATTTCAATGAGGTTGGTGAAGATGATGTTGATATTCCTGAATTGGTAATGGTGAAACCGTCTCGTCCTTTTTATAATGCATTCGAGATAATTTCATCGTTGTCACATGGTTTTGATCTTAGGAGTTTGTTTGAGACGAGGAAGAGGTTGCCATCGATGTTTATATCAAAGTTTTCGGCTTCAACAATGTTGGAGAAACTTGAGGTAATGGCGAAGAAGTTAAATTTGAAGATAACGGGGAAGAAGGAGTTTGTGGTGAGAATGGAGGGCGCGAGGGAGGGGAGAAAGGGAAAGGTTGCGATGACAATGGAGGTATTTGAGGTGGCGCCGGAGGTGGCAGTGGTTGAGTTTTCTAAGTGTGGTGGAGACACATTGGAGTATGTTAAGATGTGTGAGGAACAATTGAGACCTTCACTCAAAGATATTGTTTGGAGTTGGCAAGGTGACAATCATAATGATAATAATCCTCAATAGTAACAACTAGTATAGTTTGAAAGATGATTTTCTATGGAGTCCACAATTCAACAAACGTTTGATCTTAATTGAATAATTCAAATTTCAAATAAATTTTTTATATTTGATGTGTCGAACTTAAATTATGAGCTATCCTATCATTAGTAGTTGGTACCCTTTGCTATTGCTTGAGTGTAGGCAATATCTACTTTGATTCATACTACTATGTAAACTTGGAGTTTGTGATATGAATTGTTTGAAGCATATTGATATAACAAACTATGGTACTAAAAATTCGTTAAAGGGTAAGGAGATATTATTATTTTTCATTTGTTTTTTTTTCTTTCTTCAAAGCTAAACAAAAATACGTGTTTGTTAATATCTTAACATAATTTCATGGAAAATGGATTTTTTTTTTTGTGTTGAAGTTTGTTTAATAAATGCAGTTTGAGAACGAAGAGTGTGAGAAATGGTGACAACAAAACAACATAATGATACTAGAAAATTATCTAAAATTCTAATCATGAAGTATACTTCTACCTAGTCTACCTAGCAGTAGAACTTCATGAACATTCTCGTGTCCACAATTAGGACATTATTTGATCAATGTTGACTATGATCGTAAATGTTTGTTTTTAAACAATGTCAATTGTAGTTAGAATTTCAGATAATTTTCAATAACTTTCGAAGTAGTCCCATGTTGAATTTTACTTTGCATCTATTTGTTGTTGCGGAATATATGCATTAAACATGCGTTTTTTCCACAAGTTAGTAATATTAGCTTCTTGTTTTCACATCAAAAAGCAATATAAACGTACGTTTGACGCCTCAAACGTGCAGACAAACACATCATTTATTCAATTTAACTTTTAAAAACTGTAATCAACCATCATACTATTGCCTTAATGTTAAATTTGATGCTGCTTACATAAAAAAATTATAATTATTCTATTGTTGATAAAAAGAAAAAAAAAGATTCGTAGATAATGGCCAACTAAGGTCCTTGATTTTTTGGAGGGTGAAGAAGCCTAAGTAACAATTGGAAGACTTGGACTGGGTTGTGAAGTTATATTTTTTCAACAATTTGATACTTATGTCACCCAAAATGGTTACTTTGATTGATATTTTTATTGGTGCTTTCTTTCGTACATATTATTTTGGCAAATAGTGTGGTTTGGCAAATAGCTCAAAAGATCATAAATTAACGAACGAGTAAATTGCAAGACAGCCAAGAGTGACATTTTGGACACATATCTATCATTGTTATTCATCATTGTAGGATAATTTGGATGTGCTCTTTTTGCATGTGTGGCCCCATTATACTCGTTTCAACCAAAAAGAATAATTTTAAAAGAGAAACATTGTGATATTTTTTTATAAATGGAAATTTTGATTAAGGAAGGAACATCTCATATAAACTCAAGGATAATATTAATTTTATAGAGGAATATTTTTAATAAAATTTATGTATATCATAACTCTTGCGTGATATTGGGTAAATCAGGTTACTTACACTTATCTGCTTCGTCCCTAGAAGCTGAAACCATCGCTTTACTAGAGGCTATCAAAATGGCTATTTCAAACGGATTTCACTCTGTCTGGTTTGAAATAGATCGTAAGTTACTTGCGGATGCCCTTTCGTCATCTACCGTTCCTAATACTGAGTTTGGAGATCTAGTCTCTCAATGTAGAATCCTTTTATCTACTAATTCTGACTTTACAATGTCGTTTGTTAAGAGGCAAGCTAATAAGGTTGCTCATAGTATTGCTAGAGCATCCTTATCTCACCCTAGCCCCTATGTTTTCAATGATGTACCATATACTATGTACTCTTTATTTATGAATGAAATGCACTAAATTTGACTTTGCTCAAAAAAAAAAAACTCTTGCATGATTTCAGACTTTTCGGACTTGAACTTATAGAAGGTTCAATCATCTTTGACAAACATAAACTCATATTCTTTGATCCATCGCAAGGTTTGTAATACAAGATGGAATCAAATCAAAGACATGGTAATGAGCAAGGGCGGATTTGGACTCACAATATCAGTGAGGCAAAAAAATTCCGTCAAATAATTAAATAATACTAAATTTAATAAAGATGTTAAAAGAGATCAATCAAATGCTCTAGCAGAATACTTGCGCTCTTTTTGTTTAAGCAAGTCGCAATTGCGTAGAAATTAAAAAATAAAAAGATCTATGTATTGATATATGAATAAAAATATAGACCGATGAACAAATTGTACAAAACATTATTTATGTATTAAATACGGGTAAAAATATAGACATGTGTATAAATTAAAAATAAAATCGATCCCCGTATTAATATATAAGTTAAAGTATAGACACAGAATTAAAAAAAAAATAGGTTCCTTTACTAATATACGAGTAAAAATACAGACATGTGTATATATTACAACAAAAAAAAAAGTTCATGTATTAATATATGATTAAAAATATAGACACATGTATAAGCATAAAAGATGTTTGTATTAATCTATGAATAAAATTACAAAGTAAACTAATAAAAAAAGTAAAAAAATAATAATTTTGGTGTGGCACTTGCCACACCATGCCCAATTCAAATCCGTCCCTGGTAATGAGCATGTAATATTGACACCCTTGCTAAGCTATGAGTGACAACATTCACTTGTCTCCTAACAAAATTTATTTTAAAGTTTATGAATTGTTGTAAAAGTGACCTACAATAAGTTATGATATTGCCAAATTCGGCTTGGTTATTATTCTTATTCACATATGCTATCAACCACTAATTTACAATCTAGTTCAATGTGCACATCTGATAATCCCAACTGTCCAAGCCACAAAATTGCATCACGTAAACCCACCGCTTCAGTATGTTTTTTTAACTATATTTTGAAAAAAATATAAGCAATGAATATTTGTGATATTCTTCTATTTGAGCACTCCTATCAATATGTTTTTTTAACTATATTTTGAAAAATATATTAATTTGGAAAAAGAGTTAATTAATAAAAAATGGTTTAAACTTTTAATATAAATAAATTATCATAAATATGTTAAAGAGCGATTAAAGAAATTTTGTGTTTGTTATAAATAAGTTACAAAATTCAAATGCAACTTTTTTTCAATAATAAATTACAAGTATATAAAACATTAATATATTTTTAAATAAATTTCTATTTTTGATGAGAATATTGAGACCATTTGTGGGGAAAAAATCAGATACGAAAACATGTGACTTGAGTCCATTTTATCCGTATTATGTGGAGGCAATGGAAGGTATGGAAAAGACATGCAAGAAAAAAGAGAAAAATATAATAAGAAAGAAATAGAGATGAGATTGTTGCATAGTGGGACCTCTATAACTAAGATTCTAAGAACACACCATCAGCTGACTCAGATCATACTCAGTTTTGTTAAATGTGGCTCCAAATTATGATCCCTAATAGTGTTGTTTTTATTTTATGCCATGGATTGATGGAACTAAACACCACTCATGAAGACCAACTTGTCAAGTTGCATATACGATGTTAATTGGACACATCAAAAAACATTATGATTCCCACGGGTTGAGCCCCCACCTATATACCTAATTATAATTCATGCATGAAGGATTATCAACAATGAATAATAAAATTCTTATCCTAAAAAAATAAATAAAAATCTTAATAGTAAAAGGAAGAGTAATAAACACCGATGATTTCAATATATTCATTTCGTTTCAGATCATCAGATGGTTAGGTGAATGTCAAATGTATGCTTAGTTAGGTGGTGAATTATATTTTATTTTTGTTTTCCTTTCAAGTCTTAATGAGATGTAAACCTACCAGGCGAATGTCAAAACGATGATTTATTTTTGTTTTTCTCTTAAGTGATGTAAACTTGAAAATAGTTTTGTCATTACTTACTATGAACCATTGGTCCACATAGCCCATAATAGTCTTGTTAGGTTTAATAATGTATAGTTATATTAGACTTAGACCTATTTATGAAATCGGATTAAAGTGGTTCAGGTCGTCCCGTTTAACACTTAACTCTTACGTACACACCAATAATTTTTTTTTACATTATAACTTTTTTTTAATAAAAAACGTGTTCTTTTTTATATATTTTGTTGCAAGTTGCAAATTATGTTGACTAATAATCCACATCAACTAACCTTAACCCCAACATCATCTTCGTCCTCTCCCAACCAACCCTCTCCATCAATCTCTTCCTCCACACCTATATCTTCTTCTCCCTCAACTTACGCCGAACATGGTATCGTTAAACCCCGCAAGCTTTTTAACTTACATACCTCATCTCAAAATTCAATATTTCCCTTAACTACAAACTCTATAGATGCATTACATGACCCTAATAGGAAAATGGTCATGAAAGACAAATATGATACTCTTATTGTAAATAATATGTGGGGCTTAGTTTCCCTCCGTCTAATGCTAATGTTATTCAAAGTTTGTGGATTTTCAAGCATAAAAAGAATTCAAATGGATCTGAGTGGTACAAAGCTCTTCTTGTAGGTAATGGAATGCACCAACAAACAGGTGTTGATTGCGGTGAAAAATTCAGCTTCGTAGTCAAATCGGCTATCATTTGCAGAGTGCTCAGTGTTGTCTTGTCAAAATCATGGTGCCTTCATGAATTGGAAGTCAAAAATGTCTTCTTGCACGACAATCTTAATGAAACAACATACATTCTCCAACCTCCAGACGTTCGTCATCCTCAATTCTCATACCATGTCTGTTTCCTCAAAAAGTCTCTTTATGGACTTAAACAAGCACCTCGCACCTAGTATCAACGGTTCATTGATTATGTCGCTACGATGAGATTCTCTCACAACATTTCTGATCATTGATTAACTATTTATCATAATGGCAATGACATGACCTATATTTTCATCTATGAAGATGACATAATCCTCACTGCTTCATCAAACTCTCTTTGTGAGAGTATATTATGTCCAAGTTGTGTTCTGAATTTGTAATGAAGGATCTTGGACCTTTGAGTTATTTTCTAGGCATCTCTGCTACTCTACATTCGGGAGGTACACTAGTGTAAAATTGACATAAGAATTATGTGTATTATACCTATTTTATTAAAAAAAAGGTGTGAAATATAAATAAGGTGGCAATTTTGTAAATATATTGTAAATTTTGTTTTTGTGAGTAAATTTCAAAACCTGATTTTAAGAATAAATGGGGTCAAATATGAAATAAAAACAAGGTGGCAAACTTGTAAATATTATTTTATATATGATT
>Ga0228710_1002177_pt1 | contig 30635 bp, 37 predicted proteins | sample MedpolnodulmetaG_FD_177995 | JGI IMG/M metagenome (GOLD analysis project Ga0228710, IMG submission 177995) | Root nodule microbial communities from Medicago polymorpha collected in Santa Monica, California, United States - pink nodules | ecosystem: Host-associated > Plants > Roots > Nodule...
GTGACGGCCTTCGAAAGCAGCGGCTTGAATGGTCTGGGCTATGCTCGCGGCGGCTACTTCACTCCAGGAGCCAATTCCTCTGCAGCGGGCGGAGAGATCGGCGCCGTCGCGGTGTTGGAGCGCCACGCCGCGCTTTTCCCATTGGGCGACCAAAATCTGGCTCTTCCGAGTTACAGCGCCGGGAGCGGTGACCCAGCAAAGACACTGGCGTCCCAGCTCGAACGATCGGGACTGAGCGTCCACGATTGGTTTTCTCTGCTCGATCTATGAGGAAAAGCGGACCGGCGACAGGTCTATTAGAGTCTGTCAGGTTTATGTTGAAACATATCCAGCATGCCTGAGATAGGCGGCGCATTCGTGCGGGCTGAAGGCTTTGAGGACTTCGCCGACGCGCCTCCATGTCGCGTCGACGCTGCGCTCGTCGGCTTTGCGCAGCAGGGTCTTGAGTTTGGCGAACATCATCTCGATCGGATTGAGATCGGGGCTGTAAGGCGGCAGGAAGAACAGATGGGCGCCGGCATCGCGGATGGCGTTGCGTGCCGGCTTGCCCTTGTGGCTGCCAAGATTGTCGAGGATGACGATATCGCCGGGATTGAGGGTTGGTGCCAGGCATTGCTCGACCCAGGCGGTGAAGGCAATTCCGTTGATCGGGCCATCGAGCACGAAGGGCGCGACGATGCGGTCGTGGCGCAGTCCGGCGAGGAAGGTCAGCGTCTTCCAATGGCCATGCGGTATTCTGGCGAGAAGCGGCTGGCCGCGCTGACACCAGCCGCGGGTGCGCGTCATGTTGGTTTTGACCCAGGTTTCGTCGACGAACACCAGGCGGCGCGGATCAAGTCGATGTTGATGGGTCTTCCAGCGGCTTCGGAAGCGCGCCACCTTCGGCCTGTCCTGCTCGCTGGCGATCAGCGTTTTTTTTAAATGTCTTGCCTTCACGGCGCAGGAAACGCCAAACGGTGTCATGAGAGACATCGATCCCGGCCGCCTTCAGATCGGCGGCAAGCGCCCGCACCGTCCAATCAGGCTTGGCCGCCAGCCGGCGGTGAACCTCATCGGCCGCCGCGCCCCGCAGCATGGGTTTGACATGGCCACCCATCTTGGCCGGCGCCAAACCGCGGCCGGACCGCTCGCGCTGGCCGATCCGCCGTCGCCGCGGATATTCCAAAGCGCAACGAGGCCGCCCGCACCGTCATGCCTCCGGCCAATGCGTCGGCGACGCGCTGGCGTAAATCCAAAGAAAGAGGTCGCGCCATCATTGCTGGCCTCCTCACCAGCAATGATCTTGAATCACAATCGCAGCAAAAAGGGAATCCCCAGGCGATTCAGCTTAAGGCTGACCGACTCGAGCAGGCTGTTGAAAAAGAAACTGGCCTTGAGGCTTTCGCCGTGATTCACTCGCTTTATCGGTTTTTGGAGTGATGCATGCGCGGCGGCGATGTGAGGACGGGCGAACTCTTCAGCTATGTCGATCTGGAGGATCGCGTTCGTAAAGATCATCCGCTACGGGCAATTCGGCAGATGGTGAACGATGCGCTCGTTTCACTGGAAAGGGAGTTCGCTGCGCTTTATTCGCCAATTGGGCGGCCATCGATCGCGCCTGAGAAGCTTCTGCGCGCCATGCTCTTGCAAGCCTTCTATTCGATCCGCTCCGAGCGGCTTTTGATGGAACCTGGGCGTCGATCAAGAGCTTCAAGCCGAAGGACGGCCCAAGGGGCGATCATGGCGGGCCACCGGCGGAGGCGGCGGTCGGAATGTGGAAGCAGACTTTCATGGCGAAAGGCGTTCCAACGAGACGCATGCTTCAACGACCGATCCCGATGCGAAGCTTTATAGGAAGGGAAAATGCAAGGAAGCCAAGCTGTGCTTCATGGGGCATGGGCTGATGGAAAACCGCCATGGCCTGCTGGTCGATGCCTATCTGACAGAGGCCAGCGGATATGCTGAACGGGTAGCGGCGTTGCATATGATCGGGCCCTTTACTGAGCGGACACGAGCGATCACGCTGGGTGCCGACAAGGCCTATGACACAAAGGACTTCGTCCACGATTTGCGGTCGATGAAGGTGACGCCCCATGTGGCGCAGAACATCAATGGTCGCCGCTCGGCCATTGATGGGCGCACGACGCGTCATCCCGGCTATGCGGTCAGCCTGCGCATCCGCAAGCGCATCGAGGAGGCGTTCGGCTGGATCAAGACCGTCGCGGGGCAGGACAAAACGAAGTTCCGTGGCCGCGACCGCGTCGGATGGGCCTTCACCTTCGCGGCCGCCGCCTACGATCTGGTGCGGCTACCGAAGCTGATAGCGGTGCTGTCATGAGCGTGGCGTCGAATTGCCGCCTGATTGACAGCTGGCGGATCGTCGAGGCCGATCTGTGGGATCGGGATTATCTCGACCTGGTCGAGCCCGCCAAGATCACCATCGGGGCTAACGGTCAGGCGAGATCGCCTTCGGTGCGATGCAAGCGGGACTCGATCTCGGCTACAGCACGTCCATGGTCTCCTTTACATGGGCAGGATGCGACGAAATGGACGAAGTCTCCGGTGACGGACATGCCGAATGGCTCGACGATGGCACCATCGAGATCACATTCGCATACCACAACGGCGACGAGGCCATCCTAAAGGCCAAACGGCAACACCCTCAAGAACGCCATACAGAGCGCCGGCATATCAGAGCAAACCTACTATCATTGGAAAGGTGCTGCGAAGATTTCCGCGCAAAAAGAGGATAAGGCCACCGAGTTCCTACCAGCCGGCGACGAGTTGGCAGATCTTGTCGAGCTGGAAGCGGAAAACCAGAAGCTCCGCAAGCGACTGGCGGAGAAGCTGCGAGGGGAAAATGCCGAACTTCGCAAAAGGCTCGGTCTGGACTAACCAGAAACGGGTGTGCGCGAGGCACATTTGTGTCCTGCGTATGTACCAGAGGCCTATATTTGCTCCCCGTTGATTCTCGCTGGCAAACGACGCCTGCCGTCCCAGCTTTTACTGGGTGAAGGCCGGACCTTCGACCGCGCCGTTAGTCGGAATGTCAACGGCTTTCGCCGGCCCGAATTTCTGCACGCTCATCCGCCGACTATCGCCGACGTCTTTCTGGCTCTCCAGCAAAACTGCCTGTACCATGAATGCTCTATCCGCTCTTTAGTCCACTCGTCAGAGCGCAAGATCACGACGGCGAAGACGGTTCACAAGGCGGCCTCCGCCGAAGGCACACGCGCCTGTTGCGCCGTCGCAAAGGGATCCTTGCGACAGCTTATCCTTCTCACCGGCCTCTACCAAAACTGACCCCTCTTAAGGAGAAGTGCAGCCGTTTCTGGAAATACCGTTATATGGCCTTCTCAATGTCAGGCAAGCGCCACGACTTGTCGAAATATGGCTCTAGCGGACCGAACAAGCGGAAATACACAAACCAAGCCTTACCTGGCGTTGTCGGTATCCAGTTCTGCTCCAGGCCATCCGGAGTCTGCGGTCCCATAACGATCTCAATCGAGCCGTCGTTTTGGACCTTGAGATTTTGCCGTGAGGACCGATCCACGATCTGTTGCTTGTTCTGAATGAGACCGCGCGTCTCGGTGTCGTAGAGCGTGATCGACCAAAAGGTCTTGGCGGGTACATTGGCTGGAACGCGCAACCGGTAAGACTTTGCGCCGTCGAAAGCGTGTCCGTCAGGATCACTGTAGGCGGTGAGGTATGCCGAGCCAGTTCCGGGTGTCTTGGTGAGAACGGCGGCGGAAGTGCCTGTGACCTCGTAGAAGAAGGCCGTCCGTTGATCGAGCAGAGTACCATCCGGTCCGTCCTGTTCGTTGACAAAGTCCTGAGGGATCAAATATTCCCAGTGCGTATCGTCCCTATAGCGCATCCCTGGAATGCGCTTGCTGAAAGCACTGGCCTTCGCCATCGCTTCGCCGAGGATTGCGGCGTTGTGAAGTAACCCCGTCTGCCGGTCGTTTGGCGAGAACGATCCGCCATAGGTGACGCCGAGCGGCTTCAACATAGCGGCAAAGAAGCGGTCTCGATCCTCGATCTGCTCACCATCCAGCGCCTGAATCAACGACTGCCAGTATGCGAGGCCCTTAGGATGAGCCATGCTGGTCAACTCGCCCTCCGTCTTGAATCTAAGAAACGCGGCCACTCCACTCCCTGTAGCGCCAAGCGGATAGACCTGAGTGTTAGAGAAAACAGCCTCGACCGTCTTGAGGTCACCATCGAGTCCCCGGCAGAACAACAGGACTTTGTTGGTGCGGGAACGCAGCAGTTTTGCGCCAGCCGGGGAATTTTCCGGCGCTTCATGCGCCGGACCAACCACTACGAATTTCGCTCCCTTGCCGCCATCTGGGCCCGAAACGCCGACATCAATGAGCGGACGATCCCACCAGTCGATCAGGGAGCCGGCCGTGGCGCCTTCGGGATATTCGATGACAATCGGTCCTTCTGTAAGATCAAACCACGCGAACACATAGGGCGTCGTCACATTCGACCCGAGCATGGCACTGACGTCCCTATACCCGGCAACAAGCACAAGATCGCCGCTCCTGGCTTCGGCGTTGTCGACAAGCATCCGGCGCGCACCTTCCATTCCGACGATCGGAACCGCCCAGAGATAGCCCTGCACTGCGCGTTGAAAATCCATCGTGTCGTAAAGCTTCTCGACCGTATCTTGCGTAGGAATTCCGAGGTCGAACTCCAGATCGACACCCTGCGGGACGGCTTTGGCGGCAGCATCGTGTGCTGCCGCCGCGCTAGCTCCAAGAATTGCAGCAGACGAAGCCATTTTGAACGCATCCCTCCGAGTGATTTCCATCTAAAATACTCCCTACTGTTCGATTTTCTGCATCTTTACAACAGACATGCTGCCACCATGGTGTCAGCATAAGGCATGCCGTAAGCGATCGATTAGTTGCACGGCCACGACGTGAGCTCGGCCCATCTCATTGGGAAGCAAAAGGGACGTTATGCGTAGAGCAGACAGACTACTTCAGATCATACAGATCCTGCGCCGCGAACGCAGACCGATCAGTGGCCGCACCATCGCGTCGGAACTGGAGGTGTCCTTGCGAACGATTTACCGCGATGTCGCAGCGTTGGAAGCATCCGGCGTGCCGGTTTTGGGCGAGCCGAGCGTCGGGTACGTGCTGCAGGATGGCTACGATCTGCCACCACTGATGTTTTCGACGGACGAGTTGGAGATCGTCATGCTGGGATTGCGCATGATCGGAGCGCGGGGAGACATAGAAATCAATACCACAGCGCGCGACGTTGTCGCCAAGATCGCTGCCATTTTGCCGGATGCAAAGCGTTCTGAATTCTTGACCGCCCCCTTACTTGCGCCTGGGCCGGAGGTCTTACCGGAGGACGGCCCCGTGCTGCTCCAATTGCGAGGTGCGATGAAGGCTAATCGCAAGGTAGAAATACTGTACCACGCCGCGGACCGTGAGCCTGGGTGGCGCGTTATCTGGCCAATCGTTATCGCATTCTTCGATCGCGTCCGGGTGCTCGCCGCGTGGTGCGAGCTTCGGGAGGCGTATCGTTATTTCCGGACCGATAGGATGGTAGAAGTCAATATGCTTCCTGCGAAGATCCCTCGCTCGCGAAAGCGGATCTACGCGGACTGGTGGCATCACGAAAAAATGGAACAAAGGTTAGGTATCGACGGCATGGGTGTTGTCGCTCGCGCCTAGCGCCACAGTGCGGCGCGGCAGACTTGTGTCACGACCGATTTTGGGTTGATTAGGCCGGAAAGTTAAATCCGTTTGGGCGTCGAAGGCTGACCCCAGAGGAGATGGCTTAATGTTGAATGTTTCCGGTTTTCAGAGCTATCAGGGGGCCTTGCCGGACGAGAACGCGAGGGTCGTTGTTGCCAGCGCCGGCGATCCTCTGGACGCTCACACCACGCAAAAATCGCGCGGCAGGTCCTCGCGGATGTGCTCAAGAATTGTGTCGGTGTTTTTTAGCGTTGTTTCGCGGTCCTGGATCGGCAGATAGGCCAGGTCGATGTCGACCGAGTGCCGCGGCATGTTGCGGTAGAAGAGGTTGACACGCCAACTGACTGAAATCACTTGTACAGCAATCTCTAGTTAAATGCCAAGCGACACCAGCGTCGAACGACATCAACCGGCACTTCTCGAAAGCGCGCCCTCGCCCAGACGATTGCGCACAATGCGTAGGTTGGGGTCGAGGATCGAAAGCCGCAGACCGGGACTGTCGACAATTCGATCTCCGTCGACGCGCGTGCCACGCTGGACGCAGACGACAGCGCCTCAAGCGGTTACTGGCTGAACGGCTTCGTGCACAGAACCTTCGGCTGAAGAAGATGCTGGAACGATCTGACGCCGAATAGCGAGGTCGCAACACTGGCGTCGGGGAAAAGAAACCAGCTGACGTCACCTGCCGTGTCGTCGTGGCGTTACACTGCTGAAGGGGTGCGGCTACTTTGAGCCAATCGGATGCGTCTGGCGTCATCCCACCGCTCTGCCGAATATGGCGACCCGCCGCCGGGTCCGAACGAACTCAATATCAGAGGCAGACACCCTTCAGAGGTCAAGAGAGCGGTTTGGGCATGTGGCCGCGGGCTCGCTTCTGGCGGGCCAAGAAAAGGAAGGGGCTGATCGCTTGGAGGTCATCCGTAAACAAATCAATGCGCTCCTGACCGCGAGTGCCGATGCGACCCCAGCGACGGACGAGCGCGGAGCCGCCGAAGAGATCCGGTTCGATCGACATGGCGTAAAAGCGTGCCATGTTTTTAGTGGTGTCGCTTCGTTGAGCATATAAGCGGAACCAGTGCTGGGTCATGCCCTCAAGATTCGTCGCTCAAGGTTCAGCTGTCCAACAACATTTATGAATCTATGATGGCCAAACGATGCATGAATTTGATGCGACGCTCGGAGTTCGGCGCCACTCGCTGTACGAATCCCTTCTCGCTCAGTGCTTTTTGGCGTGCGTGTTGCCGCTTCGTCGCATAGGGCGACTTCATTAAGGCCCGCAAAGACCAACTTCCGGCTCACTCCCGTTTTCCACTCCGCCGAAAGGGGCGGAGCGAAGCAGGCGGAGGCCTGAACGCGATGTTAGCAACGGCGGACCCGGTAATGCTCTTCACTGCCATCCGTGCGGCGCAGGAGGATTTGGGCAGACGTGTCGATCGGCGCGGAGCGCAAGTAACGCCTGAGGAACCTGTCGTCATCGACCTGCAGCGCTTCACCGCTAATCTGAAGACGGCTTGGAAAGCTGGGGAGGTGCGACCTACGCATAAAAGGTCCTATCGGCGGACCAAACCCTATCCGAAGAGGCCGACCATGCTTGGGCCGTATGAAGCTCAGATTCGGTCATGGCTGGAAGCTGAGCCGACACTCTCGGCAGCCGTCGTGCTGCAGCGGCTGATGAACGTCGATCAGACACGCTTCACGAACAAAAGCCTGCGGACGTGCAGATGGCAGTGAAAGCCTGGCGTCAGGAGTCGGCCCTTGAGAACCTCAATGGCGATTGGATGACGCCAGTTCTTCCACCCGCCAAATCGTTCGGTAACATTCTTCGGTGAGGCATTAGGGGGGGGGCAGTTTTTCATTTCGTCCGACAAAAGTCCAACTGTCGATCATAGTGGGTTCGGAGTTTGCTTGTTCGATGATGCGGCAAGCCTGTTCAAACAGGTAGCAACATCTGCTGACCGGTCCGCGCCAAAGGGAGGGGGTATCCAGCAAGTAAGGAGAACTTCCGTGCCAGATCGGAGGCGGCCGTCGGATCAACGTGCATTTCGTCCAGGAACGAGATCTGAATACTCTCGTCGACCTCGGAAAAGAAGGAAAATGCTGAAGGATCGAAAGAGACTGCGCTGGCAGGATCGGAAATCTTCGACGCCAGCTGCTCAGCCGAAAGGGTCGTCCCATAAGGGGCGTTGACAGTGGACAGAACCTTTCCTGCAACGACCGACATCTTCCTGAACCATAGAACACCCGAATTGTACATACCGCGACGATGTTTGCGAAATGAAGGATCGCAGGTGAGGAGGTCAACTCCGGCGAACTTGAGTTCTGCCGGGGCCGCACGCGACGGCCGCAGGCTTTCCGGATGATTTTTGTTTCGGCGTTCTGTTTAGAAGGAAGGCTGGCGGATCGTTTAGGTCGGTCCGGCCGGAACGGCTCTGAAGCTTCCTTTCCGACCGAAAAAGATAGCCGGAAATGTCGATGGCGACGACATGTCATGAGAACGTGTCGATGGAATCGCAATTTATCGACATGTCGCGTCGTCAGCAAATGCAGGGTGGCGTGCAAATTTTCGCTGCCGACGGCTTCGAAGCAAGCTGACGTGGCTCGGATGCCTGCGCCACGCAGCATCCCACTGGTAAAGCGGTGCGCCCGCTCCGACCCGCTCGGTTCGGCCGACAGCTCTCCTCCTCGCAGGCTGTCAGTCACTATGCAGCCCGGTGCATCTCTTCCCGCACCAGGCTTTTGTCTTTTTAGCAGGAGCTCTATCGCGATTTTGCCATCCTCATCGGTCAATTCCTCAATGAGGAATTCCAAGGAGGAGGGATCGTGGAAATCAGCGCCAGTAAGCGCGAGCTCATCGCGGTGATGAGACAGTATTTTGCGGCGAAAGCCGAGCTGGAGAGCTTGAAAGAACAATTGGAGACTGCACGACAGGCAGCTGGCGAGGCGTTCGGCGTTTTCTACGATCCCCGCCAGAACGCCGCACGCCGCCGACCTGCAACGCTCGCATCGCTTGAAGGCAGAGATGGCGTCGCTGATGCAGCGTGCTGAGGCCTGGGGCAGGGCAGCATCGGGTGCTGACGAGCACGATAGATCGGCGGCGGAAGCGGAGCCGGAAGAATAGGGGTCGTTTGAGAACCGAGCCGATGCTCTCTTCGGGCATAGTTACGCTTAGACGATCAGCCGGGCCGCTCGTCCATTCTTTTGTTCCGCATTGTTGTAATAGCTGGCCGCCTGGGTCACCGATTTGTGCAGCGACTGCTGCATCGCCTCTGGCAGTGAGACGCCTCGGTTTGCAGCCTCGGTCAGATAGCCGGACCTTAAGCCGTGCGCCGAAAACAGCGCCGCATCGAGACCGGCCTGCTTGCAACGGCGCTTCAGGATCAGCTTGACGGATTGCGGCGTGAGCGCCCGACGGTCGATGTTGCCCCACTGATCGATGCGCCGAAATATCGGTCCTTCCTTGATCGCAGCTTCTGCCAGCCAATGTTTCAGGGCGCTCACTGGCCGGCCGATCAGCAACACATGCTCGCTATCATCGCTTGTGGTCGTCTTGGTGCGACCGAGATGAAGACTGAGACAGGGGAGGGAAGGGGAATTCTTGTCGGCTGGATCGGCGCGCACCGGTTCCTCGTCAACGAGATCCCCGACGTGCAATCCCGCCACTTCGGAACGGCGACGGCCGCCGGAGGCGGTCAGGAGCAGGGCCCGATCGCGCACGTCAACCAGTCGATCGGAGGCGCATGTTTCGAGGAGCTTTGCGAGCACGTCGCCAGTAACTGCCTTCCTGCTCTTGCGTTGGCGCGGCCGGGCGCTGGCGCGAACGGCAAGCCGTAGGGCGGATTTCAGCGACGGTGCGCCGAAGGCGCTGGTCAGGCCCCGCCAGTCGGGTGAGGATCGACCAGGAGGTCAGCCGTCGCCGCACCGTGCCGGGCGCATGTGGGCCGAGGGCCCTGAGCAGGCGCTCGGCGCGCAACCCGGCCTCGACCGCCGCCGGCATGCCGTGCGCCGCGTCCTCGGCGCGCTTGACCGGATCCCAGAGGTGATGGGCGACGAACTTCAGGAGCAGTGCTTCCGGCGCCGGCCAGGGGAGGGGGTCACCGGTGGCGAGGCGGCACCAGGCCTCGAGGTAACCGAGGTCGGAGGCCAGCGCGCGGAGCGTATTCTCGCCCATGCCCTCCTGCGCCAGATGCTTGAGTGTGGCGACGTCGTCGTCGGTCAGCAGCGCGACGAGCTGGTCGCGCCAGTCGAAGGGCAGGATGGCGCCGAGCGCGTCGAGTTCCTCGGCGCGGCGCAGGATCGCATCCTCGCCGATTGTCACAGGACAGTTTCCCTTTGCCACAAGAACGCCTTTCCGTTTGGCACCTTCCTAACGGTCTTCACGCGTATGCCAAAGCCGCAGCACGTAGATCGTCGACTGCCGGATCTCATACCGTATTTCGTAATGGCCAACGAGAATTCGCCGAACCTCTCGAGGGTCGAATTCCTCCAGCCGTTCGCCGATACGCGGTTGTTCGAGCAGGCGTGCTGGAGCGCTCGTCAACGATTGCACAGTACGAGCCGCAGCTTGCCGATTTACCGGTGCCAGGAAATCATAGAGGCGCCCAAGATCGGCGACTGCCTTACTCGTCCACTCAAGCTTCATCACAGCGGCAAAGATAGCGGCTTGTCACTATCAAGACTGTCGGCCCAGGCCTGGACGGCCTGGTGATCGATAACGCGGTCAGCGTCGACGTCGGCAAGCGCTTCCAGCGTCAAGCGTCGGCGCTCCTCTTCCTGATCGACCCAAGCGGTCAGCGCCTGCTTGACGATCCACCCGCGCGAGCGCTCAAGCCGGGCCGCGATCTGATCGACTTTCTCGGCGAGCGGCAGAGGTACGTGCGCCGTCAGCACCTTCGTTTCCATGTTTGGCTCCTGCCGATTCATTTTCAATCACAATGATTATTATTGATTATCATTGAAGCGAAATCAAGGGTTGGGGCGCGGCCCGACATCGCTCGGGACAGGCCTCCATTTCGATTCCGTCTCAGAGTAGCATCAACCTTCCGGCAATTTTTGTTGGCACTGATACCTCGTTATCCCATTCAACGCGGCAATGTGGCGAAGCAGGTTTTCGTCCGTCTTTCCTTCGTCCTGGCACTTGGGACTGAGGCCGCTTGCCATGCGACAGGCATGGATATCGGCAGCAAAGAGGAAGGTGACATCCACCGGTGGGAGTGGCCGAGCTTCCTGCGCGAAGCTACGGGAAGGCACAAAACGCGATGCACTGGCGCCGATCGCCGCTGCCAGGATGGCGCGTCTAGAAAGCTGGCCGCGCTTGCTCATTCTTGGCTCGCTGATAGGGGCAACCTCAGTGTCGGTCGTCATTTAACCCCCGAATGGCAGTAATGGCCAGCCAAAGCAGGTGTGTATCGCCGCCTCGTGCCGCAGCTTGTTGAGGGCCACTGTAGTGAGTTCGCCAACCGAGCGCTTGCTTTTCATGCGTTGATTGGCAGCGCGAAGCTCGCTGAGAATCTTGCTGAGCCGTGGTGCACTCACGGCTGTGGCAGTTGTGGTCTGATATACCGGTGCTGCCGTGATCGTAACACCGTCGTCACCGTAGATCCCCTGGTAGTAACTGCCGTTCTCGGGGCCCCGCGCGGAAAAGCCGCGATCCTCGTGCCCGTGGTGGTTGGCTGCGAAGGCGCCCCCTGCAGCCAAGGACAGGGTGAGGGCTGCGATCGCCGATGTCTTGATGAACGAGAGCATTCTTGTAACTCCTGAATTTGGAAGCGGTGAGCTTCCTGTGGGGGCTGTCTCACACTGTCGTGTCGCGGCCTTCGGTCGCAGGCAGTATTCAGCCTCAAGAACAATAATGAGCGATGCTTATCTGGATGTCACATCAATAATAATTTGATTCTATTCTTCACGAATGTGACAAATATTTTCCAGTTGCTGTGCTTCGGAAGAGAAAGCCTTTCTCGGAAATAACTTCAGGAAGTAAATCTTTCCAGTTACATTTATCTCTGAGTGGGGAAGCGATGTTAAACTTTAGATATTTAAAAAAATATTATGGATTTGGATTTGGAGGACTCCCGGAAGTGCCTGCTTTTTTCAATGCGCTGCAATTGGTTTGTGAGGCCAGTTAATTGGTCCCGTATCTGCAAGATCTCTTTGAGGCGCATTTCATCGAGCTTGTCGTGCAGCGCCAAAATCTCTATCTCGGCCTTGAGATTGACCTGATAATCGTGCGCGGCATCCATACGGTCTCGTGCCGCCTGACGATTTTGCGACATCATAATCACCGGCGCCTGGAGGGCAGCAAGCATTGACAGCAAGAGATTGAGCAGAATGTAAGGGTAGGGATCGAACTGGTCGCGGCCGAGCAGCAGACTGTTGGCGACGGTCCATAGCAACAGAAATCCTAAGGCAGCGAAGATGAACATCCAAGAGCCGCCTATGCGGGCAATCCCATCCGCAACACGCTCGCCAACTGTCAGCTCCTTGTCGTAAGCCTCGTTGCGGTCTGTCGAAACTGCGCGTTTCGCGATGGCGCTTCGCAACACCCTTTGCTCGAGTTCGGTAAGGTCCCCGGGCTCCTCGTCCAACCAGCGGTCGGCCAGCTCGGCAATGCTCTCGTTTTTCAGCGGAAGATCTGAAGCTCGCATGATAGCTCCTGTCGGTAAGGGTTGGACCTTATCATGATCAAGCAAGCCACGTGCCGGTACAGCAACACCTTGTTCGTTTTGCCTTTTCCCTCATCCTCGTCTCCGGGCCGATCCGGATTGGGGGATTGCGCCCATGTCATGGCTGATTTCGACCAGCCTCACGGGCACTGTGTGCACGGCTTCCGGAATACCGGCCGATGCGGGCAGCTGGTTCGTCTGCGAGCCGCGCAGACCCCGGGGAATGCTGGCGATGAGCACGGCAAGGACTGCAGTAACGAAGATCCCGTCGAATGTTCCGGCCCCACCGATCGAGGCCACCGGCGCGCCCAGTCCTTGCAAGTTCCCGAGATTGAGCAGGTCCGCGCCGGCGAGCGTGCCAAGGCTGCCGCCGACGTAAGCTAGCGGCGCGGCATATTGCCGGGAAAGCAGCAGAGCCACGAGGCCGGTGCTGACCGCGGGAACGAACACCGGCAATGCAATGCCGAGGCCCGGCACCGGTCGAGCGAGCCAGTGGCACACGGCGGCGACAACGGCGGTTGCCAGCAAGCCGCGGCCCCACAGCCTATTTTTCGAAAGCAGATAGACCGAAATCAATGTCGGGATCAGTGCCCCGCCGACATTCACCGCGATGATCGTGCCCGGCCAATCGACGACGACTGGCACGAGGTAACGCATGCCGACGTAATCGACCACACGGTCGGATAGGATTTCCTGCCCAGGCAATTCCACCAGAGGCAGATTGAGATAACTGCCGAGCAGTGATCCTAGGAGAAGGAGCAGCGCAGTGCGAGCGCTGATGCCGAGGCGTACATACGCATATTGCAACATTCCCGCCTGGATCAGCGCCAGAACGAGGAACGACAGCCCCAGGATGGAAAAGAATGGCGCCGGAAGAGGAAGGTAGTGAAGTTGGCTCAAGTGCATCGAAGCCTCCACCAGTGTACGTCCGAGTGCTCTGTCGGAATGGTCGGCACCCAATTGCCTCCATCCAAGGTGGCGACCGCGACCGGACAACGGGAGCGACGCGCCACAGCTATGAGAAGCAAGCGCCGCACCAGAGGGTAACCTGTTGTTGGGACTAAGTTATTGGGAGAGACTGGAGAGTAGAAGGTGGATATCCACCACTCATCGGTGGCTTGCGTTCGCTCTCACCGTTGCGGCGCGTTCTGCCCCTGCAGGTCGTGGCGGGCCATGCGGTAGCGCAGGGTTTCGCGCGTGAGACCAAGCCTTCGCGCCGCTGCCATGACATTGTAGCCGTCACGCTGCAGGGCCGCCTCGACGATCAGCTTCTCCATCGTGTCGAAGTTCATCGAACCGTCCAAGGGAAGGAAGATGAGGTCGCCTGCAGCGGTCATCGTCGCCGGCGCACCGTCGGGCGCGATTTGCAGCCATTCGGCCGGCAGCTCTTCACCGGTGGAGAGAAGCACCGACCGCTCGACGACGTTGCGAAGTTCGCGCACATTTCCCGGCCAGTCGTAGGCGGCAAGGAGCGCCCGCACGGCTTGGGGAACGCGTTTAACCCGCTTGCCGGCGATAGCGTTGAACTCCGGGATGAGACCGGCGACGATCTCGTCGATATCCGCCTTGCGGGCCCGTAACGGCGGGAGATCGAGTTGGAAAACGCTGAGGCGATGATAGAGATCTGCCCGAAACGCCTTCTCGGCGACGAGTTCCCGTAAGTTTCGATTGCTCGCTACCACCACATGCACGTCGACCGGTACCATCCGCTCGCCGCCGACCCGGCGGATCGCCTTGTCCTCGAGCACCTTGAGGAGCTTTGCCTGAAGATCGAGATCGAGTTCGCCGATTTCGTCAAGAAAGAGCGTGCCCTCGGTCGCCTGTTCCATGAAGCCGCGATGGTTGCTCTTTGCTCCGGTAAAGGCACCGGCCTCGTGGCCGAAAAGCTCGGACTCTACCAAGTCGCGCGGCAAGGCTGCGCAGTTTACCTCGACCAGGGGGCCGTTGGCGCGCGTGCCGCTGTGGTGCAGAATGCGCGCGGCAAGGCCTTTGCCGCTGCCAGTCTCTCCCGAGATGATGACACTGCTGAGCGGGATTTGGCACAGCCTTTCAAGCGTATCGCGTACGCGTTCGGCATCCTTGCTACGGCCGACAAAGGCGGCCGGGCTGTAGCGGTTGCGTTGCTGCGAGGCTTCGTCGGCGATCCGCCTCTGGGCGCGCGCGCCGCGTCGCGCCGCGGTAACGATGCGCTCGAGGCGCTCGCGGTCCATCGGCTTGGTCAAAAAATCGAAGGCACCAAGACGCTTGGCTCGCTCCGCATCCGGTGCCTCCCCGAATCCGGTGAGAAAGATCCATTCGCGGCTGTCGCCCTCGCCACGGGCGCGTTCGAGGAGGTCGAGTGAATTGCCGTCGGGCAAATGCAGATCCGACAGCACGACGAGCCCTTCGTAGCCAGGCCCGAACACGAAAGAGCCAGCCTCCCCGAGGCTGCGGACGAGGCGCGTCCTCCAGCCTACGCGTTCGAAATGCCGCTTGAGATCGATGCCGAGCATGGCGTCGTCCTCGATGATCAGAAGCTCGTCACTCATCGTACCTCGACTTTTGGCGTACCTCGACTTTCGGCGCCTGCGCGATCCTGCCTGTGGTTACTTTACGCTTATCCCTTAGTGAGGTGGTTGAAAACCACCAAACTGGCTGAAGTGGCCCGGAACGAAGCCAACGAAGCCATCCACGCCGACCGATCCACTTGAACTGGAATGGCTGCAGACGCCTGTTTCCCTAGGAAAGCTGCCTCGTGAACTCTCGACCGTCGCTGTTGGCCCGTTCCTTGATTGGTGATCAAGGTCCAGGGCGGAAGGCCGATAGGCAAAAGTGCTGCCCGTCCTGGTGGAACCGGCGGCGCCGGGTCTACGCCGCACGATCGTGAGCGAATGCGCACCAAGTCAGTGACAGCGGACCGCCAGAGGCTAGGAGGAAACCATGCCCATATCCGTGCTATCAAATCTGCGCTCACTGACGTCGCCGCAGCGCAACGCGGTCGTCGCGAGTTTTCTTGGTTGGACGCTCGACGCGTTCGATTTCTTTATCCTTGTCTTTGTCATGAAATATGTGGCTGAATTCGGGGCCGATATTGCGCGGGTAACCATCGCTCTCACGCTGACGCTGGCCACGCGGCCTTGGGGGCGCTCATCTTCGGCTACGCCGCCGACCGGTTTGGCCGGCGGCCGACACTGATGGTCAACATCCTCCTCTATTCGGCACTCGAATTCGCGTCCGGCTTCGCGCCGACCTTGACGGTGCTGATCATTCTGCGAGCGCTGTATGGCATCGCCGTGGGCGGCGAATGGGGCGTCGGGGCGTCGCTGACGATGGAGACGATCCCGCCGAAGACGCGTGGCCTCGTCTCGGGGCTCCTACAGGCCGGGTATCCGGCGGGCTATCTCCTCGCCTCTCTCGCCTTCTTCCTGCTTTTTCCACTGGTGGGCTGGCGCGGTATGTTCATGATCGGCGCGCTGCCTGCGCTCGTCGTGTTCTATATCCGCTCACATATCGAGGAATCGCCTGTCTCCCTGGCGCACCGCCAAAAGCCTGATCGGAGCGCATTGTGGCGCACACTGCGGCGGCATGTTGGACTTGTGGTCTATACTGTGCTGCTGATGACGGCCTTCAACTTCTTCAGCCACGGCACGCAGGATCTCTACCCAACCTTCCTCGAGGTGCAGCGAAAGTTCTCAACGACGACCGTTGGAACGATCGCGGTTGTTCACAATGTCGGCGCGATCCTCGGCGGCATCACCTTCGGGCTCTTATCGGAACGGATCGGCCGCCGGCGCGCTATCGTGTTGGCATCGCTGCTTGCCATTCCGGTTATTCCGCTTTGGGTGTACTCTTCCGGTCCGCTGCTGCTGGCGCTCGGCGCCTTCCTCATGCAGTTCGCTGTCCAGGGCGCATGGGGCGTCATCCCCGCGCACCTTAATGAACTGTCGCCCGACGGAATCCGCGGCACGTTTCCGGGCTTCACCTATCAACTCGGAAACCTTCTCGCCTCCGCCAATGGAACCCTGAGGCCGGGCTCGCCGAGCACTACACCGGCGACTATGCTTTCGCCCTTGCCGTAGTCGTCGGCGTCGTCGCTGTCGCTGTCGCGCTACTGGCCGGCTTCGGTGTGGAGGCGAAAGGAGTCGAATTCGGGAGAGCGCAGGATGATAGTAGGAGCGGGGAGCGGCTGGATGGAAAGAGAGCCTGTTGTATCGCCGTGATCATGGAAACCGTTGCGCAACATGTTTGCTGTGCTTAATGCCCGATCTGGATCAGCAGTGAGCCGCGACAGCTTGCTGTCGCGCGGATTTGAAGGGCGAATGCCAACATGATATCGAGATTTTCTTCTTCCCTCGCCGCCAGTCAGCCCGCTCTTCTCGCGCTCGGCTTTGCGATTCTGGCAATGATCAGCGGAACATCCGTGTGGCTGGTCGCCCAGACGCGCGGTGACTCGAAGCAGGTGATGTGGACGCTCACCGCCAAGGAAAAACTCCTTGATTTACAGGGTCAGGTCTGGCGGGCCGAGAGCGATCAGCGCGGGTTGCTACTTACCGGAGCAGGACGCTACCGGGACGCATTTCTTGCCGACATAGAGGCTGTCAAAAATGCACTGGCTGAAGCCAAGGCGGCCTTGTCCAGTGATGTCGGGAAGGAAAGCCGCCAGCCGCTTGTCGCCAGGCTTGAGGCGGCCGTAACGGCAGAACTCGCTCTTCTCGAAGACACCGCTGCCAAAGGGCAAAACGGCGAGCTCGACCGTTCCCCCGCCCTTGGAAATGATGCGTTGGTGCAGTCACGTGCCGAGGACATTAGGATAAATATCGCGCAACTTGTCAGGCACGAGCAACAGTTGCTGTCAGAAGCAATCGGCGCTTCGCAAAGCACCGCGCACTTGCTCCTGATCGCCAGCCTTTTCGGGGCATCACTGATAATCGCTCTGGCGACCACGTCGGTTGCCTTGGTGCGTCACTCGACCAGCCGGCTGAAGATCGCCCAGAGAGCGCTTGAAGAGGCAAACGAGTCCTTGGAGGCAACGGTCGCGAAACGCACTGCCGAACTGAGGGAAGCCAACGAGGAGATCCAGCACTTCGCCCATATCGTCAGCCACGATCTGCGCTCGCCGCTCGTCAACATCATGGGCTTTACCGGTGAACTGGAGGTGCTGCGAAAGGAGCTCTTCGGACGCATCTCCTTGCTCAGAGCGCGGCATGAGGTTGACCCTGAGCCGGACGAGCGGCTTGCGGAGGAATTTGATGAAGCGCTTAACTTTATCAAGAACTCGATCACGCGCATGGATCGGCTGATCAAAGCCATTCTCAAACTCACCCGCGAAGGCCGCCGCGAGCTCCGCCTGGAACTGATCAATATGACCGAGCTGGCCCAAACGGCGGCGGACGGATTCAGCTACCAGTCCCACGAGGCCGGGGCTCTGATCATCATCGATTCCCTGCCGTCCTGCGTCGGCGACCGCCTTGCTCTCGAGCAGATCTTCGCCAATCTGCTTGAGAACGCTCTAAAGTACCTGCGCGACGGCATTCCCGGCCAGATTCAGGTGACTGGTCGCACGACGGCTTCCGAGGTCGTATATGAGGTGAATGACAACGGACGAGGCATCGATCCTATGGATCGCGAACGCATTTTCGAGATATTCCGCCGTTCAGGCCCTCAGGACCGCCCGGGGGAAGGCATTGGCCTCACTTATGTACGAACTCTTGTCCGCCGCCTCGGCGGCGCCATTACAGTCCGCTCCGGTCCCGGCGGCGGCAGCACCTTCACCGTGACACTGCCGCGTCGCACGGCGAGCGCCTTACAGGAGAAAACCCATGACTAGGCACGTCACGATCGTCATGATCGAGGACGATAAGGGTCACGCGCGCCTTATCGAAAAGAACATCAGGCGTGCCGGCGTACGTAACGACATTGTCGCGTTCCGCGACGGAACGAGCGCGATTGCTTACCTGTTCGGCGAGCCTGGAGCGGGCGGTTCGCATGCCGGCCGGGCGTTGCTCATATTGCTCGACCTCAACCTGCCGGACATGACGGGAATCGACATTTTGAAACGCATCAAGGCGGACGAACATCTGAAGCGCTCGCCCGTCGTGGTTTTGACAACGACGGACGATCAGGACGAGATCAAGCGCTGCTATGATCTTGGCTGCAACGTCTACATCACCAAGCCGGTCGAATATGAAAGCTTCGCTCATTCCATCCGGCAGTTGGGGCTCTTTTTCTCGGTCATACAAGTGGCGGAGAATTCTTAATGGCGTTGGGCAGGGTGCTCTACATTGACGACGATCCAGCCCTTCGGCGTCTGGTCGGTAAGGAGTTCGAGCGGCACGGCTACATTGTCCAGCTTGCTGCCACAGGCGACGAGGGGCTTCGCCACTTGCGCGCGGGCGGCATCGATGTTGTGGCACTCGACCACTACATGCCCGGCCAGGATGGGCTCCAGACACTCGCTTCCATCCGCGCCGATCCTGATCCGCCGCCGGTGGTCTATGTGACCGGCTCGGAGGAGGGTCGGGTTGCGATCGCAGCACTGAAGGCAGGCGCGACAGACTATGTCCTCAAGGATGTTGGTGGCGAGTTTCTCGCGCTGTTGCGGGTGGCGATTGAAGGCGCCCTTGCTCAGGCGGACCTGCGGCGCGAAAAGGAGGAGGCGGAAGCCGAAGTGCGAGCCGCGCGTGACCGGTTCGAGGCGCTCGCGGCTGAAAGAGCCGTGCTGCTTCGCGAAGTGAACCACCGGGTCGGTAACAGCCTGCAGCTCGTCTCTACCTTCCTCCTGATGCAAAGCGACATGAGCGATGAGCCCCATGTAAAGGCGGCGCTCGCCTCTGCCTATGGCCGTGTGCTTGCCATCGCCCAGGTGCACAAGCGCCTCTATACGTCAGACGATGTGCGCACAGTCGCGCTCGACAACTATCTCCATGCGCTCGTCGTAGACATTGGCGCCTCCGCGGCCGGCGCGAACGGGTGGCTCTCTCTCGCGGCCGATCCGGTCGCGATAGACCCAGACCGTGCCGTGGCAGTCGGCGTTATTGTCACCGAATTGATCATCAATGCGATGAAACACGCATACCCCCGCGGGGAGGGGCCCGTTCGTGTTGCGCTACATGCGCCGGCAGGAAATAGCGTTTGCCTGTGCGTGGAGGATGATGGACTGGGGAGCCGATTGCCGCCCGCAGAAGGCTCGACGGGGCTTGGGCAGCTCATCATCGAGGCCATGGCGGTGAAGCTCGGAGCGGTTGTGACCGTCCACGCACGCGACCCCGGGACGCGGGTCGTTGTCGATTTCATGAAAGCCGAGGCCAAACGACTGGTGGATTAGCCCTTTCTGAGTGGTTGATATCCACTCCTGTTCGCCCACTGTCCGGAAAACATCACGTAAAATCAACCATCTATCATCTGGCACACTGTGTGCTTTGCCCGTGATGCCGCGATCGGCAACTTCGACTTACTAGAAGGAAATATGTCATGGCCAGATCTGTAGAAGCCAAGAATTCGCGGGCTCGCCGATTAACGGCGGCTCTGGTGGCCCTTTCCTCCGTGTCCGTCTGAGGGCATCAAAGGCTTGTTCGACGCTCGAAGCCGCCATCCAGGCGACGCGGTAATCCACGGGTGAACGAGAGGAGGACTATTCATGACGCTTTTCTCAGGCAGGGCTGAGGCAAATCAGGTGCGGTTGGCTCAAACCGGATGGCGGCTCCTCCTGAGGCGCAATCAGAGCTATCTCACCGCCGTCGGCACACTGGTCGTAATCGCGCTCTTCGGAGCCGCGATCGTTCATCTGACGGCCGAGGTTCGGTATGACGACGTCGTGTCGGCGCTGGCCGATACGAGTTGGCGTTCAGTGGCGACGGCAATATTCTTTACCGGCCTGAGTTTCCTGACGCTCACCTTCTACGATTTAGGCGCGCTCGACTACATCAGACGCAAGCTCCCTTATGCGCAGGTCGCGCTGACGGCCGCCTGCGCCTATGCTGTCGGCAACACGGCGGGTTTCGGCGCCTTGAGCGGCGGCGCGATCCGATACCGGTCCTACTCCCGCCTTGGCCTGGAGCCGGACGACATCGCCCGCGTCGTCGCCTTCGTCACGCTCGCCTTCGGATTGGGGCTTGTGGCGGTCACCTGTCTCAGCCTGCTTGCCGTCGCCGAGTATGTGGCGCCGCTCACGAGACTTGATGCGTTCTGGCTGCGCACGATAGCCGCCGTCGTGCTCGCCGGCATGCTGGCGATCATGGTTGCGGCACGCAGCAGTCACGAGATCAGCATCGGCCGCATCACCCTGCGCCTGCCGGCCTCCAGGACGACATCCCGCCAGTTCCTGATAACAACGCTCGATCTCGCGGCGTCCGCGACGGTTCTCTATGTACTGCTGCCGACCGGAACGATCGGCTGGCCGGCTTTCCTGGCGATTTACTGCGTGGCCGTCGGCCTCGGCGTGCTGAGCCACGTGCCCGCCGGGCTCGGCGTCTTCGAGACCGTGATCGTCGCGACCCTCGGGCATGCTGCCGATGTCGACGCGATCCTCGGCGCACTCGTCCTCTACCGTGTCATCTATCACCTGCTGCCGCTGCTGATCGCTATCGTCGTTATCATCGGCATCGAGGTCCGCCAATTCACAGGCCACCCGGCAGCCTCCAGCCTGCGCCGCGCCGGCGGACGGATGACGCCGCTGCTGCTCGCGACCCTCGCACTGGTGCTTGCCCTCATGCTGGTGTTGTCGAGCGTAACGCCGACGCCGGACGAAAACCTGCTTCTCCTCTCGAACTATGTCTCGCTTCCGATTGTCGAAGGCGCACATTTCCTCGCGAGCCTTTTGGGGCTGGCGCTCGTGATAGTCGCGCGCGGGCTGGCGCTGCGCCTCGATGGCGCTTGGTGGGCGTCGCTCGCGATCGCGCTCGCGGCGCTGCTGCTTTCATTGGCGAAGGCGGTAGCGCTCGGAGAAGCCGGCATGCTAGCGTTTTTCATTGTTGCATTGCTCGCGAGCCGCCGTCTCTTCGTTCGCCCGGCCTCGCTCTTCGGCCAGGCGCTGACCCCGCCCTGGCTTACTGCCCTCGGAGTCATCTGCCTCGGCGCCCTCGTCGTCCTGCTCTTCGTTTATCGTAACGTCGAGTACAGCCACGAACTCTGGTGGCAGTTCGAAATCTCGGCGGAGGCGCCGCGTGGCCTTCGAGCGCTGCTCGGAGTGACAATCGGCGCGAGCGCGGTGGCGATCTGGAGTTTGATGCGTCCGGCCGCGACTGCAATAGCGCCTGCCTCCAAGGAGGATATGCAGCGGGCGATCGCCATCCTCGAGACGCAGGATATGTCCGACGCCAATCTCGTGCGCATGGGTGACAAGAGCATCATGTTCTCTCCCGACGGCCGCGCCTTCATCATGTACGGCCGCTGGGGACGCTCCTGGGTCGCCCTTTTCGATCCTGTCGGTCCGCAGGAAGCCTGGCCGGACCTTATCTGGCAGTTCATCGAGATGGCGCGATCCAACGGCTGCCGGGCCGTGTTCTATCAGGTTTCGCCGCGCGGGCTTGCCTATTACGCCGATGCGGGCTTAAGGGCCTTTCGCCTCGGTGAGCTTGCAGAGGTCGATCTCAGGCAGTTCGAGATGAAGGGCGGCAAATGGGCGACCTTGCGCCGCCAGGTGAGCCGCGGCCAGCGCGATGGACTTGAGTTCTCGGTGGTGGAGCCCACGGACGTACCGGCCATCCTGCCGGAACTCGCCGCCATTTCCGATGCCTGGCTTGCCCATCATAATGCACGGGAAAAAGGGTTTTCGCTCGGTGCGTTCGATCCGCACTACCTCGAAACGCAGCCGGTCGCGGTCCTTAAGTGTGAGGGGCGCATCGTCGCCTTCGCTAACATCCTCCTTACGGATGTGAGGGAGGAGGGCTCCGTCGACCTTATGCGCTTTTCGCCCGAAGCGCCGAAGGGATCGATGGACTTCCTGTTCGCGCAGCTGATGGAATACCTGAAGGCGCAAGGCTACCGGCGCTTCAATCTCGGCATGGCGCCGCTTTCCGGCATGTCCTCCCACAGCACGGCTCCGGTCTGGGATCGGGCCGGCCGGACTTTCTTCGAGCACGGCGAGCGCTTCTACAACTTCAAAGGTCTGCGCGCCTTCAAGTCGAAGTTCCACCCGCACTGGCAGCCGCGTTATCTGGCGGCGAGCGGCGGTCTCAATCCCGTCCTCGCGCTCATGGACGCGACATTCCTGATCGGCGGCGGCATCAAGGGAGTGATCAAGAAATGACGAGCACGGCAAGAATCTGGAATAGCGCTGCCCTGGCGGCGCTGATTGTCGCGGCGGCAGGCCTCCCCTCAGCGGCCGAAGAGGCGAAATTCGACACAGGAATGATCCCATCGCCGCATATATTTTTTCCGAAACAGGACGCATCCGGGCTCGTCGTGCTGCTCTCCGACGCGAACGGCTGGACGGAAAAGGAAGATGCCGTTGCCCGCACGCTTTCCGGCGAGAAAGCACTCGTCGTCGGCGTCGACCTCAAGGCATATCTGGCAGCGCTCGCCAAGGACGGCGGAGATTGCATCTACACCGTCTCGGATATCGAATCCTTGAGCCAGCAGGTTCAACGCGCCGCTGGAAACGGTGCCTATCGACCGCCGGTCGTCGCCGGGGTCGGCGCCGGCGGTGCCATGGCGCTGGCAATCGCCGGGCAGTCGCCGGCCGCGACGATCGGCAAGACCTTTGCGGTCGATCCCGAAAAGGGCATTACCCTGACCAAGCAGCTCTGTACGCCGGCGGAGAAGGACCAGGAGGGCGATCGCATGGTCTATGGCTTGACCGATGGCCCCTTGCCGGACCCGGTAAGCATCACGTTTTCAGCCGCGGCGTCCGCGGAGGGGCGCGAGCATGTTGGGGCCCTCGTTGCGAAGCACTCAGACATCGAAACCACGGAAATCGAGGACAACCCCTATGCCGCCTTGTCCGGCGCACTCTTGAGATATCTGGAGCAAAGCGACGAAACTGACAACCCGTTCGGGCTGCCGCTCACCGTCCTCGACGCGAAGCCCTCGCGCGATACCATGGCGGTGATCTATTCCGGCGATGGTGGCTGGCGCGATATCGATCGGGAAGTCGGCAATGCCCTGCAGCAGCGAGGTGTGCCGGTGGTCGGGGTGGATTCGCTGCGCTATTTCTGGTCGGAGCGGCAGCCGCAGGCCACCGCCGACGATCTCGTGCGGATCATCGCATACTATCGAAAGCGATGGAGCGTTCGCAACGTGCTGCTGATCGGGTATTCCTTTGGCGCCGACATCCTGCCGGGCACCTACAATCTGCTACCGCCCTCGACCCGCGCGAGCGTGCGTCAGGTTACGCTCATGGCGCTGTCGCATCACGCCGACTACAAGATTTCCGTCCTCGGCTGGCTCGGCGCTGAAGGCGAGGGAAGCGCCGGCGACCCCGTGAGCGATGTAAAGGCGATCGATCCTTCGCTCGTCCAGTGCATCTACGGCACCGACGAAGAAGACGATGCTTGCCCGGATCTGAAATCGTCCGGAGTAGACGTGGTCTCGATCGAGGGGGGGCATCATTTCGACGGTGATTACGCTGCCTTGACCCACCGCGTGCTCGATGCGCTCGACGGTCGGCTCGCGGCGGCGAAGTGACTGCTGCCGGATGCTAGCAGCGGGAGTTCGCGTTCTCTGCTTCTAAAATCGCACATCGCAAGGTCTACGCTTCGAATCATTTCGAGGCGAGGGATGAAAGTCGCCTCTGGGGCCGGAGTGCTGACTGTCCGCGTCTCAACTCAATTCTGGAGAGAGTTGCCGTCGGCAGAAAGCAGTCGGCCATCTTATCGTGGTTCTCACAACGCTAGACCCTGCCTTGCACTCACTTGCAAGCATCAGTTTGTTTCAGCACCGCGCTGGCGCCACCTGAAACAGGCTGGTACCGAAATTCCAGTCGTCTTCATGACTGCGATCGAAGATGAAGCGCTTGAGCGCGAGGCGGTGGCTGCCGGGTGTATCGCGTATCTGCGAAAACCGTTTCGGGCGGAACCTCTGCTCACCGCGTCAAGCGCTCGCTCGCACTCCCCTCGTGCGACTAGCATTGCATGGCTCGCTTCGTCGCGACTTCCGCAAAGGACAATAGAGAGGCTCGCCGACTCGCTCCTTTTCGCTCTTTCGACAACCCGCGCCCCCGAACGGGCAAGGACAAGCCGCATTTCGAGAGCATCGCCGCAGGGATCAACGCGATCAGCGCATTGCGCGACAAGCCTTCCGGCGACGTACGGGTGGTCTGCCCCGACGATGCGGTCGAGCTCGTGTTCCGCCGTCGGCTCTCGGCATTCCTGCGGGACTTCCCAGACGTAACGGTGGAGATTATCGTCGACAATGGCTTCACCAACATTGTCGAGCGGCAGTTCGACGCTGGCGTCCGTCTTGGCGAGGCCGTTGCCCGAGATATGGTGGCCATGCGCATAGGACCCGACGTGTCATATTCCGTCGTGGCCTCGCCCGACTATCTGGAGCGGCATGGGCCGCCGTCAAACCCGCAGGACCGCAGGCCACAACTGCGTCAACCTTCGGCTTCCAACGTCCGAGGGCTTTATGCCCGGGAATTCGAGCGGGACGGCCGTGGGTTCAGCGTGCGGGTGGAGGGCCAGCTCACCTTGAGCAACATCGCTCCGGCGATAGACGCTGCATTGGACGGTATCGGTCTTGCCTACGTGCCCACGGACCTCGTCTTGCAGCATGTCGAGCGTGGTCGGCTGCGGCAGGTACTTTCGGACTGGTGTCCAACCTTCCAAGGCTATCATCTCTATTATCCGAGCCGGCGCAATCCTTCGCCAGCCTTCTCGGCGTTCGTCGACGCTTTCCGGCATAGATAGCGGAATTAGTGGTGGGCCCCACAGCCCAATGTCTCCTATTGGCGGATATCGTTGAAAAACTCGGAGTTGAGCCTCCGCGACTGTCTTGCGAAGTTTTCAGGGGGAAGAAGGCTCTGAACCCGGCGCAGGTGGAGGCTCCAAGCCGCAGGCCATTATGCAGTCATGGCGGCTGGGAGGCGTGAAGGCCTAAGCTTTGCCAGCCTTCTGAGGTTTTGTGCGGTTGCTGCGAGCAGGAATTCATCGCGTGCACCACAGGGACCGCGCAGTCTCAACCTGGCCATCCGCAGGATGCGCTTGAGATGAGCGAAGAGCATCTCGACCTTCTTGCGACGATGCCGTGAACGCTCGTAATCGGGCGTGCCGGCAATGGCTCTGGCGACGTCACGGGCATCCTCATTGAGATCACGGGGGACTTTGCGAGCAACTGCGTTCGGGCAGCAGCGCTGTTTGAGTTCGCAAGCGTCGCAGTCCTTCTTGCTGGCCCGATAGAGCCGGGTGCCTTCACTGGTAATGCCCGATCGAGGCGTCGCGTAGGTGCGGCGGAACTGAACCAACTCCTTGCCCGCCGGGCAGATGTAGCGATCGCCCTCGCCATCCCAATTGAAGTCGGCACGCGAGAAAGTCCCGTCTGTCCGGTTGGACTTGTCGAACACAGGAATATGCGGAGCGATCTCCTTTTCCTTCACAAGCCAGGCCAGATTGTCAGCGGAGCCGTAGGCACTGTCGGCGACCAGATAACCCGGCTTCAGGCCAAAGCGGTTCTCTGTTCTGTCGATCATGGTACGTGAAGCGCCAACTTCGGCCTGTCGAATGGCACGAGTGGCTTCGACATCAAGAATGACGCCGTGGTCGGTGTCGATCAGGTAGTTGGTGGCGTAGGCGAAGAAGGCATGGCCTTTATGGGCACCCGTCCACTGGGCGGCCGGGTCTGACGGGGAAACAAACTTCGGCGTTACCGGCGAAGCCGCACCAAAAGCAGCGTCATCAAGCACCGCCAAATATTCCTGGACCGAGCGGCCTGCATTCTCCTTCGCTTCTTGCGCGCTCCATTCTGCGCCCGATACCGAGCGCTGTTTGTTGGCATCCGCGGCGATCAAGCTTGCATCGACGGCAAAGCCTTCAGCACCGACAAGACCCTGTACCAGACAGCGCTCAACCACCGTCTCGAACAGATGCCGAAGGATATCGCTTTGCCGGAAACGCCCATGGCGGTTCTTCGAGAAGCTGGAATGATCCGGCACCTTGCCGTCCAGTCCAAGCCGGCAAAACAAACGTAGGCGAGATTGAGATGAACCTCCTCGCACAGCCGGCGCTCCGACCGGATGCCCATGCTGTAGCCAATGATTAGCATGCGCATCATCAGTTCCGGATCGATCGACGGACGGCCGGTGCTGCTGTAGTAGGGCTTCAACTGCGCGCGGACGCCATCGAGGTCTAGGTGGTTGTCGATCCGGCGTAGAAGATGGTCGGCTGGCACATGCTCATCGAGACTGAAATTGTAAAAGAGCTGCGCCGGAGCCGCCTGCGTTCCCATCATTCGCCTGATCCCCTGCCAAATCACTCAGAGGATTGAATCACGCGTCCCAAGTGCCCGCAATGCCGAGTTTTTCAACAGTATCGGCGCAAACCTGCAGTTCGGCGGCATCTATGCATGTCCGCTTCTGGGATACCACCATGCTCTGCTCAGTGTCCGACTTGAGGGCGCGTTCCGGACGTGGCTAGCGTAGCGGACGGACAGCTGACCTGATTGGCTAGCGATTGCGGTTATATTCCGCAACGATGGTCTGCCACGGCCCGATGTTCGGTTGTTTCCATCGGCAGGTTCAGGGCCTCTGGGCCAGCCAGCTCCGGGATCCACTGACGTGGGTCGATAAACTTCGGGCCGATGATGAGAGCCGTGAGATAACCATCGAGACCGCTCATCGAGCAGATCGGCGACACAGGACGACGTGCCCTGATGAAGGCTTCGAACGCCTCATCATCGAGCTTCGGTCGTGTCGTCGTCCCTTGGCTGTTTCGTGTCATGCCGCCCGTCGCTCCCGATCTGCAATGGGCCTCGCGTTCCGCCTTGCCCACGGCAAGAGGCTTTCCATGCGGTAGGGCCTTCACTTTGCCGGAGATGAATGCGTTCCAGCACATCGGCAAGCATTTTCAGGATCCACCCCGTTCAGCTTCGCTGTGTTGACGAGCGATGCCAGGACCGCGAAGGACTTGTACCTGATCTGCTTCGGCAGGGAGTCAAGGCGAGGTACAAGCCAGGTGATTAGGCGCATCCAGCTCACGATCTCCGGGCCCGCGGCCACGGAGGCGAACTGCTCGCGTTGGTCGCTGGTCAGGTCGGGGAACCGGCTCTCGTCCAAGAACCGCAGGTCGCGCATTGCGTCGTTCGCACTGCGAGGATGAGGCGTCGGAGCAGGCCAGCGTTATCGCGGAGCAGGTTTTGAACGCAAGCGCGCGCCATCGCTCGCCAGGATGAGAACGCACAGCGGTTGATGACGACGCCCGGCGTTGGCGTCCTGGTGACGCTGACTTTTGTGGCGGGCGTCGATGCGCCGGAGCACTTCGTCGGATTGGCGCCGAAGAAATATCAATAGGGCAAGACCGATCATAGCGGTCGCATCTTGAAGATCGGCGATGGCAGCGTGCGGACCGCGCTCTACGAGGCGGCCAACGCCATCCTGACGCGACCGGTCAAAGGTTCCGATCTGAAGGGTTGGGTGTTGGCGGTTGCAAGACGTGCCGGCCCAGAAGCCCAGTCCTCCGACCAGTCGAACTGGAAGGCTTCGCCCGGTTCAAACGCCAAGGGCGACCGAAGCCGGCGCATTGTTTCGACCGCCTCCCGCGTAATGGGCCAGCTGGTGATTTGGGCTTCAACGACGCCAGGAGATCGCGAATGGAGTTCGCCTTCCGGTTAAACAACTCGCCAAGGCGTCTGGCGTGAGCATTAGGCCACCGCGCTTTGACCTCCATCAGGATCTGGTTCTGACGCGAGGCGATAGCCGCTCCGCGGTGATGGTTTTGCAGCAGACCCTCAACTGCTGGCAGCGGTGCTTGATGAACTCGTTCTGCTGATCGCGGGCGGATGCTTTCAGCCGGGCAGGCTTGATCGGAGCGGCGTGCCTCATGTCCACCGGATCATGACGCGCTTCAGCTCTCCCGTCAGTCGCGCTTTGACAACAGCGTAGTGGTGCGCCTGGCGATCGAATTGTGTTTGGTGGACGACTATGAAGTACCCCGTTGGCGATCGGCTCTTGATTGGTGGTTTCGGCAGTAGCGGTCCGTTGTTTCCGCGCGCAGAACATGTACGGGCCGCCGGTGTTGAGAGGCTAGCAGCATTCGCTGCCCAGTGCGCGGGTCTTCTTCCCAGCATCACCACGCCACGGGAATAGACCGCGGTCGCGGAAGGCCAGTCCGACAATGACGTTTCGGCTGCCGCCAAAGCGCTTGGCGGTCCGGGAGGCAGAGAGGTCATCCCCTTCCAGAGATTCGCAGCTGCTTCGATATCGACGGTGCGGTGCTGGATGGTCATGCCGCCCGCTCCTCTTCGATCGGCTCCGCCGCTTCGATGTCGGCCTCTACCTTGCCGCGATACGCCCTCTGTTCGGCGGTGACCTGGCTGGCACCGGGAAGCGCCGACATGCGGGCGAGATCGTCGGCGCGCTCCGGCGGCACCCGCGGGGGCTCGACGTTCAGCTTGGTCTGGATCCTGCTGCAGTTGACGCGGACGGGATCGGCGACCAGACCTCGTCAATTGCCCAGAGATGACGAGAACCGGCAGGCAGTTCCCGCGTTTTGGCGAGGTGGGCGAATTCCGCACCTCCGGCGACCCTGACGAAGCCCTTCTCCGCCAACTCAATGGCGCGCTCGCGCTGGGAGACGCGCAGGTACATGAGCCCATAAGAGCTGGCAGCGTTCGGCTCACGGAGTCCTCGATCGCCCTAAGCAAGCAACTGAAAAAAGACCCTGACGCCTGTCTTTGGCTCGCTGCCTGCTTGGCAGGAAAATCGGCCGCGTCCGGCGTTCGATGGATTGAATGAGGAAATGAAACGTCAGTCCAGCGAGGTATGAGGAAGAATCCTTCGCTGAAGCTTGATTTCGTTAACTTCAGGGTTCTCTAATGGTAGTGTGAAAATCGATTGTTTGGGAACAATCATCTCCGCTATGGATACCGCACATGCGTTTTAGGGGCCTAGATCTAAACCTCCTCGTCGCGCTCGACGCACTGATGACCGAGCGCAAGCTCACGGCCGCGGCACGCAGGCTCAAGCTCAGTCAACCGGCCATGAGCGCCGCTATCGCGCGCCTGCGCACCTATTTTGGCGACGAGCTGTTTTCGATGCAGGGCCGTGAACTTATCCCGACACCGCGTGCCGAAGCGCTCGCCCCAGCGGTGCGTGAGGCCCTGCTGCACATTCAGCTCTCCATCATTGCTTGGGATCCGATCAGTCCAGCCCAGTCGGATCGCCGTTTCAGGATCATCCTTTCGGACTTCATGACACTTGTATTCTTTGAGCGGGTTGTGGAGCGCTTGGCTCGGGAGGCTCCTGGCGTCAGCTTCGAGTTGCTGACGCTAGACGACGATCCCTATGAGCTTCTCCGGCGCGGGGATGTTGATTTTCTGATTCTTCCGGACTTGTTCATGTCGAGCGCGCATCCCAAAGCGAAGCTGTTTGCCGAGCCGCTCGTGTGCGTCGGCTGCCCGACGAATGAGCAGTTGCTTGGGGATCTCTCTTTCGAAAGATATATATCGATGGGGCATGTGTCAGCCCAGTTCGGGCGTGCGTTGAAGCCCTCCTTCGAACAATGGCTATTGCTGGAGCACGGCTTCAAGAGACGTGTCGAACTTGTCGTGCCAGGTTTTACCTTGATTCCGCCTTTGCTGCCGGGCACCAATCGTATAGCCATTCTCCCATTGCGCCTGGTCAAGTATTTCGAACAAACGATACCCCTGCGGATCGTCAAGCATCCGCTGCCGCCCCTCTGGTTCACTGAGGCTGTCCAGTGGCCCGCCCTCCACGACAAGGATCCCGGAAATGTCTGGATCCGGGAGTTACTCTTGCAGGAAGCCTCGTGCAGCGAATTTCAGGGAGAAATGTTTTAGGCGCCCTCGAACGACATTAACTGGCTTCTTCATCGAGACTGTACTTCATGGGATCAAAATGCATCCGCCGATAGGCGTGATGGTCAGGCCTTGTCATCTTCAAGGTCGCGGCCAGAAGCGCCCCAAGCCGGCTAGATGCCCCTGCGGAGGAGGCCGCCCGACAAGGGGCGCCACCGACGTGGGCGGGTTCTTCAGGCATTAAAATGGTAACATCCGAGATTCATGCTAGTCACCTGGAACTAAAATTCACTACATTGTATGCTTGGCCTCTTCATTGGAGGTTGAGGCATGGCAAATGCGACTGGCCGACCAACGCCCCCATTGGTTTTGAGCGAGGCGGAGCGGGAATATC
>Ga0228710_1002178_pt1 | contig 30611 bp, 22 predicted proteins | sample MedpolnodulmetaG_FD_177995 | JGI IMG/M metagenome (GOLD analysis project Ga0228710, IMG submission 177995) | Root nodule microbial communities from Medicago polymorpha collected in Santa Monica, California, United States - pink nodules | ecosystem: Host-associated > Plants > Roots > Nodule...
TGCTACCGCTTTTTCATTTGTAAACAAACTGTTGATCAAGCCAATATTAACACAAGTGACAGTTCTATATATAAGTTAGTTACCAAAACATTTTTTCTAAAGAGTTCTTTCCTTGCTTTGCCATCAAGGTATTACAAGAAGAATATCAACAAGATATGTCTAGTTGGAAAAACAACTTTAATGGTCAAGTTACCATGTTCCTCTCAAAAATGGTCAGGTTACCATGTCCAAGGGAGATGTGCTCATCACGTTTTCTATTCTGTGAGAAGTTATTGAAATTTAGGAAGGTGATTCTTAAAGCAACCAGGTCAACTAATCACCGCAACCGATACCTCGGTTGATGAACCTATGGCTAATGGTGCAAGAACTTCGGTTGATTTTGTTGATGATGCTCATGTTGCAGATACACCCCTGTAGGCTGAAGAGGTAGTTGTTGAAGGGATTCAGAGGTTGAAGAAATTGATGTGAACAATATGTAATGTAAGATCGCCTCAAATGCGAAATTCTCATTTTTTTTTCTTCAGATAACTAGTTCTTCTCTTGGTCACGAAGAGCCAATAATTGAATTAAAACATGATTTTTAGCAACAACAGGGGTAAGAGCTAGAATCAAGTATGTGACTTGAATTTCCATTGATACTACAAATTCAAATCACAATTTTATTCTTGATATGAAAATAATCCTTAGTAAGTGTTTCGAAGGTAGAATAAAACCAATTTAGATAACAACTTTATCTCGATCGATAATAATGTCGTTAGTGATGAGTTTATTATGGTTACATCTAAATCATAAAAGTATAAATTTAAGAAACACAAGAAACTGTTTGCAAGAAAAGAGAGAAAAAAACACATAAATTTTCTCCAAAGAGAGAGCACTAACTCTCAATTTAGAAGTGGTCTTTAGTTTGGCCATAATGGTTTTTAGTATTTTGTTCTCCATATTTTAATTCTTTTATTTATCAAAATTGCAAATATTTTTTACGCAATAAAAAGAAGAGTATTTTGAGTTCAATGCATCCCACTTTTAACCCGCCATAATTTGCGAGATAGATTAAGATGATGGGTATTTGAATGTTGCCCAACTCGTGAAATGTGTGGTCAAAGGAAATATATCAACAGTAGCACCGACAAATGGATCGATGGGTTGAAAGTGCCCTTAATGTGACTTCCACTAAGACATTCGTGTAAAGAAAAACTAGTGGAAAAACAAAAACAAAAGATATCCACTTATTTGATAGATGTATTTCATCTTATTTTGATACTTTTTTTATCTTTTAAACAACTATATAAAGAGAGTTTTGTTAACCATAAAAATTATCAAGATATCACATAAAAATTTACAACAAGAGATTTTATTAACAACAAAAATATTCTATTGAACAACGGTGTTAAAAACTATTTTTTTTACATTATCAATGCATATAATCATTCATTTAACTTTCAATCTTCAAGTTCAGTCGTTTATTTCCAACCTGTTTATTACATAGTTCTCATATAGTCATTACCAATCAGATTGTTAATTAATTCGATTTCAAAACCAACGGATGCAAACCCCATTTGTCATGTATTGTATGGTATCATGCTGAAATTATATAATTCCTTGTAATTCAATATATCGTATAAATTACGTGCATCATAAACCTTGCATAAGTAGCATTTAGATTATAGCCATTAGTACTAAAATATTGGCAAAATACAAAGAAAAAAACAATTCAGGTTCAGTGTTCCGAAGTAAAGACAAATCATGACTAATTTTATCATATTTTAATGTTATAATTTTCAAAATATTCTTCAATTAATAATTCCATGAAACAAATTACATAAAATTTAATTTGTAAGTTAATTGGATTCTTTGGAAGGGTTTCCAAGTTTACTGTACATAAATATTGCAGCACACATAGTGAAATGGATTTCTCATCACTCTCAAGTAGTAACTGCGAGAAGATCTTGATCATCTAATTTTGATCATTGATTTATAATGTTTTTTATTTACTAAGTGAGCTTCAAATATAAACCATCTCATTTAAATGAAACGAATGACCTTTAATGCACTAGTTGCATGACTATACAATTTTGGCGTGGCTAAAATAATAATATTAGAAAATTTGTCAAATGAAATTAAATATCATGTACTATTTCACCTAAACTAACAGTTTTGGCAATTTTATTCAGCTAGTTTATTAGCCAAAGTCCATTAATAATTCTAACAATTATTAATTGAAACAAAATAAATCGTTAAATCCCATTAATATTTCATTTCTTATAGACATCATTAGTATTTGGTAGTGCTAGTTAATCAGTCATTTCCTGGCAATCTAGTTTTAGGGGAAAAAAAATGATATTTTATGGGTAAAGTTTGGCTACTAATTTAGATCAAAAGCGATGTCCCTGCTATTTAGAGATTGCGTTTACATGATTTGTTTCAGGTAAAAACTAGAAGTTGAACAAAGGATGCCCAAATTGGTTGGTGTGTTATACTCGAGATAAAATTTCACACGATATGATAAGGTGGAACTTGGATCGAAGCTTACTGTAATTGAAAATTTTTGTGTGCTATGGAACATAGAGGATCTTGGGAAAAACTTATTTGGATTACAACTTTTTCTCCATTAGTTAACATTCAAGTTTTTTCTTTCTTTTAATAAACCAAATCTACACGTATTAAAATCAAACATGCACAACACATCGGTTTTTTACAACTTATTTGATGAGTTGGCAATCTCATTTTCAATTGAGCTATCACTATTTTTTTGTTAACAATGTTATATCTCACGAACCCTTTGTTCGTGAAACTACACGATGCGCGTTTTATGTTCAAAATCCTCCTCAAAACTGTAATTTCAAATCTGATGGAAATCAAGTGGGTCACAAATATTCATATCGTGATATATTCATGAACTTTACTGTCGTAATGTTTAACATTTCCTTTTTTTTTATATTATCAAAACACAGAGTTAAAATAATAATTCTTTACATAATTTCAATTACCGTTTCCACAGTTAACCATTGTAACTCTATTTTGCATTAAAATATTTTAAACCTTCCCTACAAACACTCACAGTCACTCCAGACATGTTCTACACCCATAGCCCCATGGATTACCTTCGGTAGTCACTCCTCTAACGATGTTTTACGTACTCATCTCCATTCTCTCTCTCTCTTTTTTGTGGAAATCTACATTCTATTTCAAAGGCTCGTGTTTTTTATATTAAGGTATCAACATTTCAACTCATGTTTTAATTTTAATTCTTGTTTCTAATGCAATCTTTTGTGATTTTTGGTTTTCTATCCTCCCATTCGAAACTCTACATGTTATTCTATCTTTATATGTCAAAGAGAATCTAGTACTATATTATATTAGGATTGTATTTTCAGTTCATAAAACCTTATAAAGAATTTTGTCTTTTTTGGAAGAAGCTTTGTACACGTACAATACAAACAATACTAGAAAAAGGGGCCGTCTCACCTATATATGTACGCAAGTAATTAAGAATTTGGTTGGTTTTAATTTCGACATATTTGGTGAATATACTTTTCGGCTAAAAGACTATTCCAATTACAAACGTCATGCAGTTTCTTGAGCATTAGTTAGTATATTCATATTATAAACGGAAAATAAAGTATGCATAGGACAAATTTATGTTTAGGAGTAACACTGTACATTAACAGCTTGACCATTTTTTTTTAAGTTGTATATGTCTGTTAATGTCCTAAACATTTTATGTACTATAGAAAATGCAAACACTTACCATCGTTACTTTATGCATGGCTTATATCACAAAAATGAAAATATCAAACGTAGTTTTGGTTGATTAAGAACTTAGAACTTAATAATCCTTCGTGAGATTAAAAAATAGTGACATGATCATGTAATTAGGAACTTATCAAGTCACTATTTTATGGATTAAATTATTCTAACCTTAAAGGCTAATAAAGAAGATTTGGACTTCGTCCGTAGATTCTACATGGAGAATGTTTGATATATTGGATTTTATGAACGAAACAAACTGCGCTTCACTTGCTGTCACTTTCCACACTTGATGAAGACGAAGTGGTATATGTAACGATATAATATGTAATCACTGGTGCACATAAGTCAGTCATATATGATTGATTATATTTTACACTGGTTCTTAGTTCCTACTAATTCTTATCTGTTCCATTCAAGTACTGGCTGCATGCAAAAATAGCTTCATCAACCTGAAGTTTGGTAAAAGCTCATTTCATCTACTGGTTTACTTTAAGGACCTCGTTATATTCACTTAATTATTTGAACTTTTCTACTTGCATAAGTACTTGTGAGACTGTTTGGGAGAACTTAAGGAGAGAAAAAAATTATGAAATGTATGTAAACTCTCCAAGATAGCTTATATGAGTCCAGTTTAACTGTATTTTATCTTTTGTTACAAAAATAACTTATACATAAACACTTTTATAAGCGCTTAGTTAATCTGTTTATCCAAACAGAATCATTGCTTCATGTAGAGGTACACCTAAAACTATAGTTCTTCCTCTCTATGGTACCTGTTTCTCTCTATGAAATCATCACAATGATGAATATAGCCGAAATATTGAACCAGTAACCTTTTGCTACAGCTGATTTTCATTTACCATAATTGAATTGGTGTTGTTACAGCAAATAATAGATGTCATCCAACATGAAAATGGATGAAAGTTTAGATGGAGAGAGTATTACATATTTACATTGCAGTCCACAATATCAGAAACTTTTTCACCAATTGCAATTCATGAAACTATCCAAAGAGAGACAGAGAAGCAGCAGGATTCAAAAACAAGCATACCAAAAGGCAAAACCACCAACGTAGTCCCATTTTACAAACTCTTCTCTTTCGCAGACTCTCTTGATCATGTATTGATGTCTGTGGGAACTATTGGTGCTATTGGAAATGGACTTGCCACACCCTTGATGACTGTAGTCTTTGGAAATTTGATTGATGCATTTGGAAGAGCCACAAACCCTAGAGAAGTAGTTCACGATGTTTCTAAGGTACTTAATTCCCTTCACTACTAGTCTATGTCACCTCAATAACTTCGAAAAATATCATGTGATAATGAACTAATTTTCTGCTTAGGTGGCCCTGAATTTTGTATACTTGGCTGTTGGTTCCTTCGTAGGATCATTTTTTCGTAAGTACTTCAGATTCTTTGTAAATACTTCTTGAATGTAAATTAGTTATATCAACTTAAGGCAGTATTTAAGTTGGCTCAATAGAGTTTCAATTAATGAGTTTTCAATTAAGGATAAATCGATTCGGGGTATCCGAGTTTGAACCTTGGTTGAAACAATAATTTATCAAACTTTACATACCTCTCATCTGAACTCTGGAGGGTTAAAACAAAAAATATATAACATTATAGCAAAGATATCTATGTCTAAAATATGCTAGAGGTGTCTTGCTGGATAGTCACTGGGGAGAGACAAGCATCAAGAATTAGAAATTTATACCTGAAAGCAATTTTGAGGCAAGATATGAGCTTCTTTGACATGGAAGAAACTAATACTGGCGAGGTTGTTGGAAGGATGTCAAGTGACACGATTCTTATTCAAGATGCAATGGGTGAGAAGGTACTAGAGGATCACTATTGAAGTATTAAATCAATTTCATAACTCAAAAGGTTTATATGTTTTGTTTTTTTCCATCTTTTATATTAGGTAGGACAGTTGATACAGTCAGTGGCAACCTTCACTGGAGGTTTTGTGATAGCATTCGTTAAGGGATGGCTTCTAACCCTTGTCTTGCTGTCCTCAATTCCACCTCTTGTCTTAGCTAGTGCTGTAATGAGTATTGTTATTGCAAAAGTGGCATCCCGTAGACAAGTTACCTATTCTGAAGCAGCAACGGTGGTAGAGCAGACACTTAGTTCTATTAGAACTGTACGTATGCAGAAACAAATTATTTTGTAAATCTAAGGAAAATAATATGTAAATAATACCCATTACTCCAATGCTGCAGGTTGCATCATTCACTGGGGAGAAGCAAGCTATAGCTAAATATAATCAATCTTTAACAAAAGCATACAAGAGTGGTGTGCAAGAGGGAATGGTTTCTGGTTTCCGAATTGGTTCAGTTTATTTTATTGTTTTCTGTGCCTATGGTTTAGCTATATGGTTTGGCGGGAAATTGGTACTAGAGAAAGGGTACGCAGGAGGGAACATTATGACTGTAATATTTGCAATAATGACAGGGTCCCTGTGAGTTGCTTCTTTGTTTATATTATACAATAACACGTTTTCCATCCATCCACACACTCACATAAGAAAATAGTTTGATAGTATTTTTATTCTTTTTTCAGTTCTCTTGGTCAGGCGTCTCCTAGCCTCAGCGCTTTAGCTTCAGGATGAGCTGCGGCATTTAAGATGTTTGAAACAATTAACAGGAAACCAGATATTGATGCATATGAAACAACAGGTCAGCAGCTTGATGATATTGGTGGGGACATAGAGCTGAGAGAAGTAAGTTTTAGTTATCCTTCAAGGCCAGATGAAGCTATATTCAATGGATTTTCTCTTTCAATACCAAGGGGAACAACAACAGCTTTGGTGGGGCAAAGTGGGAGTGGGAAATCAACAGTTATTAACCTGATAGAGAGGCTTTATGATCCACAAGATGGACAAGTTCTCATTGACGGAATCAACATAAAAGAATTCCAGCTTAAATGGATTAGACAGAAAATAGGCTTGGTCAGCCAGGAGCCAGTTCTGTTTACAGGCATCATTAAAGAAAACATTACCTATGGTAAGGATGGTGCAACTGAAAAAGAAGTCAGAGAAGCAGCAGATCTTGCCAATGCTTCTGGGTTCATAGATAAATTTCCACAGGTCAACTTTTTTCATTTAGTCCCTGAAATTATACAGACCAAACTTAGATCAGAGTTATACTAGGTATTATGTACTGTCTTGTTTAAAACTTATCTTAAATAACAGCTTATACTGGATGGCCCTTTAACCTTAATAATTTTGCAAAACAAAATTTAGGGGCTCGATACAATTATAGGTGAACGCGGAATGCAGCTTTCAGGGGGTCAAAAGCAGAGAGTTGCTATAGCTAGAGCAATTTTAAAAGATCCAAAAATTCTTCTTCTGGATGAGGCTACAAGTGCTCTTGATGTGGAATCTGAAAAAAAATAGTACAGGAGGCACTAGACAAAATCATGATAAACAGAACTACTGTTATTGTTGCCCACCGCTTAAGTACTGTAAGAAATGCCGCCACTATAGCCGTTATTCATCAAGGAAAACTAGTAGAAAAAGGTAAAAATACTTTCTCACTGAAGCTAACCAGCAGCTGGGTTGATTATTTTTTTTCCTTGATTTATTTTTCTTCTTTTCATTGGCATAACTTGTATTCTTACTATTGAGTGATAATAGTGTTCTAAAAAAATTTGGTTGAGTTTAATTTTCTTGCCACATTCTAATGATATTTCTGGATGATAACAAGGTTCATATGTGGAACTCACTAAAGATCCTGATGGGGCCTATAGTAAGCTCATTAGTTTACAAGAGACTGAGAAGGAGGCAGAAGTACAGAATGTTGCAACTGACTCTGTCAGACCAGAAAGTATTTCATATTCTTCAAATCAAAGATTTTCTCACTTGCAAACTATAAGCCAAGTTGGAAACAGCGGTCATCACTCATTCTCAGTGTCACATGCACTTTCTACAACAATTGTTCCTCTGGAAACATCTGGTGGGGAAGTTGAACTTCCTCCTTTAGGAACCTCACAACAACCACCACCTCCAAAAGTACCACTTCGCCGCTTAGCTTATCTAAACAAGCCTGAGATCCCAGTCTTACTTATAGGAACGATGTCTGCAGTGGTAAATGGAGCAATATTACCTTTGTTTGGATTAATGGTTGCCAAAATGGTCAATACTTTGTATGAGCCTGCAGATGAACTCCACGAAGATTCAAAGTTTTGGGCATTGATTTTTGTTGTCCTTGGTGTGTCATCTTTCTTAGTTTTTCCTACAAGGTCCTACTTTTTTTCCATTGCTGGTGAGAAGTTAGTACAGAGGGTGCGACTGATGTGTTTTGAGAAAATAATTCAAATGGAAGTGAGTTGGTTTGATGAAACTGAGAATTCAAGTGGTGCACTTGCAGCAAAGCTGTCCACCAATGCTGCTACTGTTAGAGGTTTGGTTGGGGATGCACTTGGTTTGCTGGTTCAGAATATAGCTACTGCAATTGGTGGCCTGGTGGTTGCATTTCAGGCAAACTGGAGCCTCGCTCTTATAATTCTTGGTTTGCTACCCCTGTTGGGTCTAAACGGATACCTTCAAATGAAGTTCATACAAGGATTTAGTGCAGATGCAAAGGTTTGTTCCCAACTTTTTCCATTGAACTTTGGAGTTTAGATACGTATAGAAGTTATCATATGACCTACATTTTCATATTTTATGTAAGAGAACATGGAGAAATGCTTTAGAAACATTTATCAAAGAATGCATGTTTTTGTTGTTTCAGAAGTTGTATGAGGAAGCAAGTCAAGTAGCAAATGATGCTGTGAGTAACATTAGAACAGTTGCTTCTTTCTGTGCTGAAGAGAAGGTTATGAAGTTATACCAAAAAAAATGTGAAGCACCAATTAAGGCAGGCATAAAACAAGGGATAATAAGTGGAGTTGGTTTTGGGATGTCATTCTTGTTACTGTTTTTGGTCTATGCATGCAGTCAAGGTATATTACTAAATTATCAAAGGACAAAGCAATATTCTCTTCAACCAAAAAATAAATAACTTCAAAGTTGAAACTATTATTTGAGAAGTAACTAACAATCTGTATACCGATGAAAATCAGACAGTTGCACTGGCAGGAGAAAGTGGAAGTGGAAAATCAACTGTTATCTCATTATTGCAAAGATTCTATGACCCAGATTCAGGTCACATTACAGTTGATGGAATAGAAATCCAAAAGCTTCGGGTTAAATGGTTAAGTCAAAAAATGGGCTTGGTAAGCCAAGAGCCTGTGTTGTTTAATGATACCGTACGAGCTAATATCGCATATGGAAAGGGAAAAGATGCAACAGAAGCAGAGATCATTGCTGCAGCAAAAATGGCAAATGCTCATAAGTTCATTAGTAGTTTGCAGCAGGTAAATAACTAGGGAAACAATAGGCTCAACAATCTTCCATAAAAGATTACTAGATTAGTCACCCTAAAGCCAAATGTACATAGATTTGAGTTCATAGTTAAAATATATGCAGGGCTATGACACCATTGTGGGGGAGCGAGGATCCAGATTATCGGGTGGACAGAAGCAGCGTGTGGCAATTACAAGAACAATATTGAAGAATCCAAAAACATTACTACTAGATTAGGCCACCAGTGCCCTTGATGCTGAGTCCGAAAAAGTAGTTCAGGATGCACTGGATCGAGTTATGGTTGACCGAACCACAATTATAGAGGCACACAGGTTATCCACTATTAAGGGTGCAGATTTAATTGCAGTGGTGAAGAATGGGGTCATTACAGAGAAAGGAAATCATGAAACATTGATCAACAAGGGAGGTCACTGTGCTTCCATAGTAGATATAAATCACTGAGAGCAGAATTACAAAATTGAAAAAGACAGAGTACATTAAGTGTAGATTCAGAACACAACCAAGTCTTAGATGGAAGGAGAGAAACTAGTGTGTGTGTGTGTGTATTGCTTGTACATTAACTTATATTTCACAACCTTTCCCACCTTTAGAATCCTTAGGGTCCGTTTGGTTCAATGAAGGGGAGGGGAGGGGAGGGGTTTTAATGGAGGGGAGGGAAGGGGAGATATATCAATTAAATATATGGTTGGTTCAAACGATGAGAGGGAAGGGGAGGGGAGGAATTTTAATTAAATATATGTTTGGTTCACAAGGAGAGGGGAGAGATTTTAAAACCAAATTACTTTTTTATCCCTCTAATATTAAAACAATGTCATGATTTTTAAATTAATCACTTCATAAAAAATTAAACATGAAAACTCAGTAACCAAAAACTTCATAAATAATCAAACAGAAAAGTTCTAACACGATATTAGGTATTCATAAATATTAGAGCACTTCTAAAATAATCTAGGACAATATAAAAATTTTATTGTTAGAAATGATTTATAAAATATATTTATAAAAAAATCTAGTACAAAATTTATTGATAATGTTTTGATATATAATACAATTAAAAACTATAAAATAAAATAAAAATGAGAACAACGTTATTAAAAAAAAAGAATTCTCGTAAAAAAATTAGAAGATAAGAATATGCGGTTCTCCTAAAAAAAGAAAGAAAAGGACATTGGCATGTTACAAAAATGAGGGTAATAACCAATATATTGAAAACACTTAAATTTTTAATAACGATGATTTTGTCATTTAAAAATAAATATGAGAATAATTATGTCAATGTAATTAAAATTGCATTAAGTCATCTCTCTTTCCTTCCCCTCCCCTCCAAAAAACTCCAATTTGAGGGGGAGCAATAAATGAGCTTATTAGGGATTTTACTCCCCTTCCTCTCCCTCCCCTCCCCTCCCCTTCTAAAAATTGAACCAAACACAACAAATTTAAAATATTCCTTCCCTTCCCATTCAAAAATCAAAACCCCCGAACCAAAAGGATCCTTAAAGAGACTGCAAATTTTCACAGCAAAAGAAAGCCTTAGAGTGTTCAATATCTAGACCAAAAGTTCTTAAAAAGCTCAGCAAGAACTACTTGCAAACACAATATTCTAATATTACTACAACGTACAGACTAACAATAACAAATGGATATAGTTCATCATACAACATTGAGAATTGAAAAGAATGTAAGCAATTTTACTGGCTAATGGTTATAAGAATATCTAATCAAATAAATTTGCAGTGCTTGGTAAAGGAACCCCATCCTTACATCATTTCTCCAATACTAAATGCAATGTTGTGTACGAAGAATTCCATTGAAAAAGGCAACATGATTGTACAATGCCTTTTTCGATGCTTGGTTTAAAGCAAAATACATCCTTGACATTTTTAACCTTTCAATAACAAAATCTACAAGTGTTTGTTTTCAAAACTAATAAACTCTTAGTCTTCGAAACTAGAAAGGAATCCTTCTCAACAAAAATGTTTCATTAACTCAAGCTCCACCAAGGAAATTTTAGGTAAGTAGGTTCAGGTTCAAATACAAATACCTTTGTCAAGAATCCTAGGCCAAATAGCATTTTTGGAAGGCTTAGCCCACTAAACATCGGTATAGCTTGAGTGTGCAAGTGCTTCGAAGCAAAATGTCACGTAAAAGGGAATTCTGGTAAGTGAACAATTGAAAACAACATTTAGTGTAGCTAGCCAACCTGAAGATTTTCCAGTCCAGAAAAAGTCAATTGGAAAGAAACCCTTCTGACCTTGATTGTCAAAACCAGAACTATTCATAAGTTGCATTTCCACTGCAATACAAAGATATCTTTTATCAAATAAATATATACCAATCAATAGCAGTTAGAATCGGACCAACTTTGATTGGAAGGCAAGTCATTACATATTTCAAATAGGTTAGCCTGTTTTCATATTTGAACAATTTTCCAACATCTTTGCAAAATATAAGGTAATATATATAACATTATTAATAAATTAATAGAGTAATTCGTTATGCAAGTACATTTTGTAATAATTCTTATTTTTTTGTACTTTATTGCAACTTCCACTCTTGCCAAATCAAAGTCCCAATTTTAAGCTTGGAAAAAAAAAATTAGATGCAGAACAACATAGAAGTACAATTAAGATGAAGGAGAGTACCTTAGAGGGAAGAGGAAAATTCAACAGTTGAGATGGAACAAATTTTTTGACACGTCGATCAGCCTCATTGATTTTGCAGAGCATGTTGATCAACAACACAAAGGCCAGCGCTTGTAATGACAATGAGGCGCGAGACAAAATCTAACAATAGAAGTTATTTAAAGCGATCTAACAATGACTCAACCAAACTGTTCCATGATTTTCATCCTTGTATCAACAATACAGTGGCAAAATGAGAGATGAGCAAGATTCCTTGCGGACACCTCAACAGCATAAGTGCACAGCCTATCCAGGCATCAAATTGCCTTGCATAATGATTGTTTATGCACATCTAAAGTTCATGCTTCCACCCAACTACAACCCGGATTTTTCCTTGCTCCACTAGCTAACATTGCTTGCCTCATCTCATTGGCTTCTGCAGTCCGGCCGGCAGCAACATAGATATCACGGAGGAGAATATAGTATCCCCCTTCATCTGGTTTCAACTCCAACAACTTCTTTATAACCCTTTCCCCCATGTCAACATCGCCATGAATCCTACAGGCTCCAAGTAAAGCTCCCCAAATAACATCATTGCTTGGAATTGGCATGTTTATAAGCAGATTATATGCCTCCTGTAATCTCCCTGAACGTCCTAACATATCCACCACAGCACCATAATGCTCAATTCTAGGTTCCACACCATAGTCCCTCTGCATGCTCTCAAACAATCTAATCCCTTCATCTACCAACCCCTTATGTGCATATCCAACAAGAAGAGCCAGAATTGTCACCCCGTCAGGCACAACACCATAACCAATCATCCCTTCAAACAACCTAAATGCATCTTCAGCATAGCCGTGATTCGCACACACCATCATCATCGCGTTCCATGTGATCAAACTCTTCCTCTCCGTCCTATCAAACACCTGCCACGCCTCCTCCAAGCAACCACACTTCCCATACATATCAATTAGAGAATTACAAAGCGCAACCATCCACCCAAACCCATTCTCCTCAATAAACCTGTGCACCATCCTCCCCATTTCCGCATCACCTAACTCCGCACAAGCTGAAATCACACTCAGCACGGTAACCTCATCCGGCCACACCCCAGCAAGCCTCATCTCCTGAAACAAATTCAACGTCTCACGAGGCCTCTTTGCCTTCGAATAAGCAGACAACATAATAGTCCACGAAACCACATCTCTCTCCGGCATTCCATCAAACACCTTCCGTGCAACATCCAATTCACCAGCCCTTACGTGTGCAACAAGCAACCCAGACCAAGACACAATATCAACATCCAAACCCACTCTAACAGCATCCTCAAAAACCCTACGAGCTAAAATGGTCATACCAACAACAGCATACAAATGTATCAACGCATTCTGAACGTGCAAATGACGGCAAAATCCGAATTTAATAACCGCAGTGTGTATGTCATGGACTAAAGGCGTGGTAAAAGAACGTGACTTGAGCAAAAAGGTGAACGAAAACTCATCCGGGGAGACGCTGTTCCGCCTCATGCGGTTGAAGAAGAGGGAGGAGAAGGAAGGGGTGGTGGAGTGAGAATGTGCACGGATGAGGGTGTTGTAGAAAAAGGTGGTTGGTTGGGGCATTTGATCGAACATGTTGTGTGCGTAGGATAAATTGCCGAATGGAGAAACGGCGGCGAAACGGAAGAGCTTGCCGAGAACGACGGCGTGTTGGTGGAGGCACGTGCGGAAGGCGTGAGCGTGGATGAGCTTGAAGTCTCGCATGGAAGTGCATTTCTCTGCCATGTAGATAAGTGTTGATGCGAGATTGGCACTTCCCATTATCGTTGTCGTTGTTGTTTCGTTTCAAAGTACTACTAATTGTTATGTTGTTTCGTTGGTGTAACATTTGCCGACTAGGTATACCTAATCCATTCATACATGAACACAATCTTTTTCATTTTTCATAGAGTGTGTTTGTTATAAGGTTTGAAATTACGTTCCTTGTAATGATATTATTAGGAATAAGATTTCCAGAAATAATACTCATATTTATGTGTTTGGTAAAACTTTTGATTTCCTTAGAATATATTTAAAAGTTGTTAGAATTAAAAAAAAAATGAAAGTGAGTGATAGTAGGAAGTTATAGTTATTTAGGTATTATTTACACGAGAATGTTAAATTCTCACATTTAACTGAGAATAGAAAGTTAAAAATAACATGTAAAATAATGGAATAAAAGTTACTTAAAAATAATTTTTTAAAGTTTGAAACAAACATTAGAACGTTACATTCCAAATTTCACACTCACAAAATAGCATTAAAATCTTTGAAACAAACACAACCACAAATATGATAGAACTTTGTCAAAATTTTGACAGGATCGCACCACAAATTGGACATAAACATGTACTATAACTATGCATATAAACTTGTATATGATAGAATTTTGTCAAAATTTTGACAGAATTTCACCATCAATTGGACATAAATATGTACTAACTATGCATATAAACTTGTAAACCAAAACTTATCCATTTGCCACACATATTGTATATAAACCTATAAATGATAACTTATCCATTTACCACACATATGTGTCAATATAAATCTTAATTTAACTCTGATGATATAAACCCATGAGTCTTGCATAATTAAGATTTTGAATAAAATGTCGTAAAATCTATCACCCTTTACCACCTTCAACATCCAACTCAATGGAACGTTAATCAAGCTCGACCATCCTTAAGAAATTAAAGACTCAATTTATTGGATATAGACAGAAATTAGGGAATAATTTTTTGAAGGGACAAATAAGAGAATTGAATATAGAAATAATAATTTAAAAAAATTGGGTTTGAATCCTTTAATTTTATTTTATATTATATATCTCATAAATCAAAAGTTGATGGTGCATGTTTTTTCAGTTTTGAAGAATGATGAACTCAATTGGTTTTGTGTCCTCAGCGATCATCTCCACTCACACCAACCTCAAACTCGCATCCTTCTCCAAAATCAAAATCAAAATCAAAACCAAACCTTACTCTCTCAATTTCAATTCCTCCTTTCGTATTTCTACGCTGAGAGTTTCAGCTACCAAGGATCAGAATCATTCAGAGTCAGAAACTAGTAACAATGTTGCAGATGATGAAGTAACAGAGCATCATCCATTGGATGAAAATGGTGGCGGTGGAGGAGGAGGAGGAGGATTTGACCTTGGATGGTTACCTGCTTTTCCTCACGTTCTCATTGCTTCCTTGTCCAATTTCACTTTTGGTTATCATATTGGGTCAGTTACTTTCTATTTCCATTTCTCTACTAGCTTATAGCAGATGATCTTATAGCTTACAGTTGATAGTGGATAAATAAGTTAGCTGGTTGGTTGAATTTGCAGTGTTTGATAAAATTAACTGTTTAACTAGCTTATAAATATTATGAAATGACATAAAAAATATGTTTAATCAATATATAATTTTTTTTTCAATTAAAATATCAAGGGTAAAATTTTGAGAAAAATGATAAGCTATAAGCTACTTGGTCTTGAATTAGCTTATAAAATAAGCTAATAAGCTTTTGAGAAAATGTTACTTAATGAGCTGAGGCATAACTTAATGAACTTTTGAAACCTGCGTGGTGATTTAATTTTTGATTTTTTAGCCTCTTGGAAAGTGTTTCAAACTGGATTACATATTTTGCAGGGTTATGAATGGTCCCATCGTTTCCATTGCTCGGGAACTTGGATTTGAAGGAAACTCCTTCATTGAGGGACTTGTTGTAAGTATATTTATTGCTGGCGCATTTATTGGGAGCTTAAGCACCGGTTCTTTGGTAGATAAACTTGGTTGTCGGCTCACATTTCAGATTGATACCATACCTTTGATCCTTGGGGCGATAATAAGGTAGCATATATGGTTAATATAATTTGTTAGTTTTGTCCTTTTTTTCTAGAGATAGTCTAGCTTTTCTGTGAAGATTTTTAAAATGAATCTGTGTAACTGAAGAAAAGCTTCTCATAATATGTATGATTTTGATAATGGATTCACTTGCATGATTTTGAAAATACACAGTTTCTTCCATGAAACATCATACGCTTCAACGACTTACTGGCTAAGGGAATTTTTTTGTTGGATTTAAATTTGATCCATTCATTTTATAAAATGTTAATGTTAGACTAATCAATCTGGTGTGCAAACATTTTATAAAATATGGTCTACTTATTTAGAACAAGAAGTTTGAAGTTCTTACTAGAAGTCCAAAGTTTACTTGATGCCGTGGGATGAGATTAGTAAACCCTTTTTTGGAGAAGTAATAACATTTTTATGGAGTTTTCTGATGAAGCCTTTGTTTAGAAAGTTATTATCCGTGTCTATTTGTCCTTTTCATCTTTAGTCAGCGATTGTTCAGCATCAAACATGTTTCTAATAAATAATGATTAAACTTTTGTTCCGTAACTTGCCTAAACTTATTTATTTCTAATATGTTGAAGAGTTTTTAGTTCATAATGTTTCTCTACTGTAGTATTTTTATATGCCACTTTTATCATTTTGTTCTAAATTATGTTACTATTATTTTATGCATCGATGATTTATGATTATAACAAGACTGGCTGAATTGATCATCAGTGCTTGTATTGCCCAAAGACTGCAAACACTTTTGCTAAGATTATAGTTGATCTGTCAAAGGATATTATTGTCATATCTGTTCCATTTTCTGACAGTGCAAATGCCCACTCCTTGGATGAGATACTTGGGGGAAGATTTCTTGTTGGTCTTGGTATAGGTGTAAATGCTGTTCTTGTTCCAATTTATATATCTGAGGTACTTATTGATATCAACGTTAACTTTGTGATTAATTCTTATTCTCCAATTATTATAAGATGACATATCTGATTTCTGAGATGCCAAATCCATGTAATATTTTCCAGAAGTGGTGCTTATTTATGGGGTTCCCTCCCATGTTGAGAGAGGAAATAAATTTTAGTACAACAACAGCAAGTCTGTTTCTCTCATGTCTATTCACTGTCATATGTGGTGTAGGTTGCTCCAACAAAATATAGGGGTTCCCTAGGGTCCTTATGTCAAATTGGCACTTGCCTTGGTATTATTACTTCACTGTCTCTTGGAATTCCTTCCGAGAACGATCCACATTGGTGAGTTTCTTTGTATTTTCTTCTTTATGGACTCATGGAGGTTTAATCCAAAGATTTCACTTTTGTTTGTATGGTTTTATTGAGGTAGATAATTAGTTTTACTGGGAATATAAAATATGTTGAATGATAAACAAGGATGACAGGTTTATTTGATAAATGATTTTTATAGATTTCCAGAGATTTTCTGCCGAAATTTTCTGTTGATGTGCTGTAAGTTGTAATAGATGTGTGTTTGACTGCTTATGTAACCTCCTTTTGCTCCCTCAGTCCCTCTATACTTAACAGTATTTTTTTTCTTTTTTGTTTTAATACATGCAATATTTGTTTGGTAACTGATTCATATAGCTTTATATTGGCAGTATAATATCTTTTTTCTATAAAAAACTAATTTCCATATTAGTGTTATGTCATATGAATGTCTTTAATCCTCTCTTTTAATTTTCTTAGAATGTTAAAAATGAAAAATGCTAGGAATGTGGCTCATATACTTCCAGTTATTTCAAATTGGACTTCATATATATAGTAGATCCACAGTCCACAGCCACAGGCTTGCAGCCTTATTTTGTAATTTTAAAGACAGCTTTAGTGAAAACAATGTTTCCATAAGACAAGTCTTGATTCCAATACTTTATCCACTTTGAATTTAATGTAGCAGGAACATACTTTTGTAATGGTTACCGAAATCAAACCTGAACCTATAACATAATTCCATATATATGGGATTGTTTTTGAGTCTCGTTATGTTGTGATTCATTCCATTTGTATGTTATATTCTTTAGAAAGAGAATATTATTTTCCATATAATGGCTAACCAGTATCATCAAATATATATTTTAGGTGGAGAACAATGTTATATATTGCAAGCGTCCCTGGTTTTATTGTTGGTCTGGGTATGCAATTTGCTGTTGATAGCCCACGCTGGCTTTGCAAGGTAGGACTTTGTTGTTTCCTTATCTGTCCACTTTTCCGCTGTTTTCAAAGCTTTGACTTTTCTGCCCAGGCTGGGAGAATAAATGATGCTAAAAAGGTAGTACGGGAGCTTTGGGGTGCATCTGAAGTTGAGAGTGCAATTGAAGAGTTTCAATCTGTCAGCAAGAATGATGGCAGTGATTTGGACGGCAGATGGTCAGAGATCTTGGAGCAGCCACATTCTAGAGGTTGTATCAAGGTGGTTTTGGCTTTTACTTTGAAACCATTTTGTACATGAAAAAATATTCTTTTCCCTATCTTTATAGATCAAAAATCTAGGTCAGCAGAATATAAGCACATTGAAGTTGAATTTAACATCTTAATATTTTATTTTTCATGAGCAAGTACATATTCACAGTCATTACCTACAAGCCACTTGAAGCAAAAAATTAAGTATGCGTTTGTTCTATGTTTACAGTTGCCTTCATTGGAGGGGCTCTTTTTGTACTTCAGCAGTTTGCAGGCATAAATGCAGTTCTTTATTTTTCATCACTGACCTTTCAAGATGTTGGAGTTCAAAGCAGTGCTTTAGCAAGCTTGTTTGTTGGGCTTACAAATTTTGCAGGTTTGTAGTATGCACCGAATTTCTTTATCTCAATATAAACTTCTTCTTGGACTCAGACCCTGATTGCTGTGAACTGATGATTTTCTTTAGGCGCACTTTGTGCTTTATACTTAATCGATAGGGAAGGGAGGCAGAAGCTTATTATAGGAAGCTACTTAGGAATGGTGAGTGTGTGCAAGATGCTCATAACTTCTTTCTTGGTATATGTAAATAAGAGTATCATGCATGCATTGGAACACATGATTTCATTTAGATCTTATTCTTTGGTAATTTATAATTTTCATTTCTGCTCAATTGTAGGCAATTTCAATGTTTCTTGTGGTCTACGCCGTCATTTTTCCATTGGATGAGCAACTCAGCAACAACTTATCAATATTAGGAACTATCATGTAAGCATTTACTTGCTATCAAGCCTTCTGCTAGAGCAATTGCTTTTTCTTCCTCAACTAACATAGATGACAATGCTTAGTGAAATTCATGTGAATCACACTAAATAAAACTTGTGGACCCCACTTCCAATTTAGCAGGACCTGTGGAACTCATGAATTTCACTCTATTATACTGTGTTAACAAATGTGTTTATCAACATTCCTCATTCCTTCATTGTTAACATTTTGATAATAACATTAGATATTATCACTTTATCAGTTAGTTTCCAGTATTTTATATTTTCTTTTGTAATTTCCTTTATGCAATGTTATAGGTATATATTCTCTTTTGCAATTGGAGCTGGCCCTGTAACTGGCATCATTATACCAGAGCTTAGCAGCACCAGGACACGAGGGAAGATCATGGGGTTCAGTTTCTCTACCCATTGGGTGGGTATTAAGGCATCTTCAGTGAATTTTCCTCTATGAAAAGCTCTTTCTGTGTCACTTTGCATTTCTTACCTGTGATGGAATTTTTCAGTCTAATAATTTTTATTTTTATCTTTTACATAAAGGTTTGCAACTTTGTGGTGGGATTATTCTTCCTTGAATTGGTAGAGAAATTTGGAGTTGCACCAGTATATGCTAGCTTTGGAGCAGTTTCCCTGTTAGCCGCGGCATTTACCCATTACTTCCTGGTAGAAACCAAGGGGCGCTCTCTCGAAGAAATTGAACGGTCCTTAAACCAGAAAGCTTGAGTCCAGGATAAATATTACAACGTACCAATTCATGCATTGCATATAGAACTTATTTGTTTTGTGGTTAAGCATCAATAAGAGCATAACCAATCAAAATAACAGGATGTAGGAGACTACATTCAGGCTGGGATCATCCGTAATGCAATAAGCTAAAAGAGCAGCATGAGTCTGCATCTCAGCAAACTTGGTTGTGTCTTATATTTAACGTGTAATGAGATTTTGATTCTTGAATAGTTTCCATACCTTATGTAAATTATATGTAGTATTGTTTTGTGTAAAAACTACTATTGTTGGTTTATGTTAGAAATGGTGTATCTTGATTATTGAACTTGTATAAGCGTGCAATTTTTTAATAATGCTACTTTTTGTGTATGGTAAACTATCTTTGAATCTTGATTCTTGAACTTCTAAAGTGTACCATTTTTGTAATTTGTAATAAAGCTTCGTAGGAGTGGAATGAAAGGGAAAAGGAGGGTAGTTTCTCCCCTTCTCATGGAATTTTTTTTATAGGGCAGAGCAGAATACATATATGACTGAATTTTATTTTGTTTGTTTTGAGTGTAGAGAAACTATTTGAATAGAAAAAAAATCAGAGTTCTCCAATATGGTATTTTTTGAGTTTTTGTTCTATGGATAAAAATAAGTCCCCCATGCAATGAACCGAACCAACTCGACAAACATATCTTCAACTTCCTTCTTCTTCTTCTTTCAGAGTCATCTTTTAACCTTCCTTTCTAACTCCTGAACCACTATCTGTCGGTATGTTTGGTATGAGTAATAAAGATGAGATAGAGATTGCTTAGAGATAGGGCTGGCAATGAACCGAACCAACTCGACAATAGTTCGGAACTCGATTCGACAATTAACTCGTTGAACTTGGTTCATGAACCAAATGAGCTGAACTTGAGCTGAAAATTAAGTTCGTTAAATAAATGAGCTGAACTTGAGTTGTATATAGTTCGACTCAGTTGGTTCATGAGCTAGCTCGATATATATATATATATATATGTGTGTGTGTGTGTGTGTGTGTGTGTGTGTGTGTGTGTGGTGTGTGTTTATATATTAGTTTGATAAATATTAATAGATTACAAGCTTAAATATTAAAGGAAAAAATACGTAGTTTATAACAAACTTCCTCTGATGTTTAGAGAGAATAATACTGATTTAATTAAAAATTAACAATAATTAAAATAAATGAGAGAGAGAAAAGAAGTTAATAACATATATATATGCAGGCATTCAACAAATGATATGCGTGCTAAATTTAGTCCCACATCGGAGAGTTTAACAGCATTAGAGATGAGAAGTGGATATAAAAGTGAAGTGTAAACCATCTGCGCTACGGTAGTAATAATAATCAAGTGCTACTACTTTATTTCCTTAGTGGTCTTAAGACCAACAAGGTCAGTGGTTTTATTTTAATTGAATTTTTGTTTTTATTAAAAAATTAGGTAAGTGGTCAAGACATTTTCGACAAAAAAAAAAAAAAACCTATTGAATTAGGTTATTTGAGCAAATGAGTCGAATTGAGTTGTTTGTGAACATTCAACGAGTTCAACTCGAGTTAAAAAAAAAGGTTCGTATCAAACTCGAGCCGAGTTTCGAGCTGACCTGATTCTTATCGAGTTGAGCTCAGACAAGTTCAACTCGACTCATTTCCATCCCTACTTAGAAAGAAGTTGAAGAGAGATAAAACTTACTCCCTCTGTCCTGAGCCAAAAGCTCATAAAGAAAAATATCCCTAAAAAAAAGTATTAAGAAAAATGTATAAATAAAGGAGAGGGAAAAATAGTTTTAGTGCACTCGTTAAGTATTGGTGCATTCTCCATTATCATAATGGTAAAGTGGAATATATTGAATTGAGAATGATAAAAGTAGTAGTAGAGTTATAATGGAAAAAAAATAATTAATATTATATTGAAAAGTGAAATGGCTAAGTTATTTTGAGACATTTTTTTTGTGTAAATGGCTCAATTATTATGGGACGGAGAGAATATTTTTATTAAGGAAATGTTAAACAGTGCCCTCGGGCACTAGTTAAGAGTTTTAAATGGTAACTTATCATGAAAATATGTGTAATCAATGTATTGGAAATCGAAATATTTAACTTTTTAATAAAATAATTTCTTTCTACCTCTCAATTTTTTCTTCTTTTAGAATCCTTAAAGAGTGTCTCGGAAGCACTCGTTAACAAGGCCTTTTTTTTTTTGCAGTGTTGACATTATTCGTCTTGCAATAAATGACAAGCATTTGTTTCTTTTTTGGTAAATTTTGAATTTAGATCAGAAGAGACATAATCATAAAATAATGTCTAACATCAATGAAAATTTCAAACTTTGGTGAGTATTTGCAATAAAATTTATTTACTTCGGAATGACCAACTTGAATCTACTTCTTCCGTTATTAATTATAAGTAAATTTGACTTTTTAGGTTCATTTAACTAATGATGTATGTAGTCCATATTATGAATCACATAATCATTAATTGAATGAACTTAAAAAATAAAATTTGTTTATAATTAGAAACCGAGGGAGTAAATCATAACACGCATGAATGAGAAGGTTCATCCATTCATGCAACCACAATCACAATTGCCCCAAAAATATGTATTTATGTTAATAACATATGTTAGATAAAACGAGGACACAAGAGAATAAAACCAAACGTCCACGTGAACTTAACTTAGTTGGTATGAACAATGCATAATATATGTAACGTCTGGGGTTCGAACCCCGACCACCACTAAAAAAGAATAAAACCAAGCATTCTACTAAAAACGTAGATCCTTATGCTCACATGCATTAAAAACATATTCAAGGTTTAATTTAAGCATAATTATGTTTAAACACTTGATCAAAGACAACGAGACCTTTAAATCATGGTTCATGGTCCAACTCTTCAACCACAGTTCAACAAGTTATTATAAAAAAACCAAACAAAAAATTAATATTTTAAAATATTATTTCATAAAAATAAAAGGATGAAACAACTGATTTTTCTTCTGAATAAAACAATTTGGTAAATTGACTATTTTCTCCATCTGGTTGAATTGGTTTAAAACATTCAAACATGACGACTTATTTCTTTAAAAAAAATTTGTCAAATATGCTAGTGGCTAGAATTCACCTTTTCAACGTGAATATGTGGAGTGTCCGAGGTTCGAACCCCGACCCCTGCATATAATAATCTTTTATTTGCATTAATTTAATTTTGAAGTAAAAGAAATATTTGCATTAATTAAAAAAAAAAGGTATTTTCGATAAATTAGATAAAGTTAAAAAAAGAAAAGGAAAATAGTGATTTTGATTTTGAATGATTGTGTAATGTAAGAAAGAAAAAAGAAAACAAAAAGACAAGGCTAGCTAATCGGGTCTTCTGTCTCAGTCAATCCTTCTCCCATCTTTCTCTCTCTCTCTGACCCTTTCTTTGTCATCATCACTTTCACCTTCCTTCAATCCGACGTCGTTTCATTCCGTTACGACTTTTCCAAATCTGAATGAAATGCACGCTCCAAAATCAACCATGGCGTCTCCCGAATCCAACGGTTCAGATCACGTCGTTGAGCTCATTGTTCGTGACATACCACAACCACCACCACTTCCATCTTCTTCTTCTTCCGATGACTCTCGTGATAATGTTCATGACCAAATTGCCCCTCTTCTTTCCCATACTGATAGACCTAAGATCAATATCTTTACCGCTTCTTATCCCAGAAGAAAACAACCCCGAGTATGAAATCTTTCATTTCTTCTTTCAATATATAAATAAATATATATCATAAATTTCAATATATATCATGTTTTTCATATCTTTACAATGACACGTCAACATTGGTAATAATGTGAGAAAATGAATTAATTGAATGTAATCACTTGTGTCGGTGCGGTGTCTGGTTTGGACGGACACTCGCATTGACACTTTGTCTCACGCTGTCAGTGTCCTACCCCAAATTGATTGTATTTGAAGGTAGAGATTGGAGATTTTGATTCTAGAATTAATTTTAATACTCAAATTTATTGTTCAACTCACTTTTACATGAATGAATCCAAACATGAATCATTTTACCTTCAACTCAATTTTAACCAGAATCAATTCACTCAAAATCAATTTTCGTCAACGCAGAACCAAACATACATTCCATTCAATTTTGTCATTTCCACAAATAATTACCGGCGTCGACGTGTATGTGTCGTGTTCGTGTCTGTGTGAGTGCTTCATAGGTTGGACACCAAATACACATTCAATTTGAGGTGTAGGTGCTACAGAGTGATGTTGTAAAATTCAAGCTGAGTTGTAAAAAGGCAATGAATTGAGGAAAATGTGAACAAAATGTGACAGATTTTTTTCTTTATGTATTTGGTTGCAGGATGAAGTAACAAGACTACTTGAGTCTGAGACATCTCCATTCACTCAATGTATATTGTGGATATGGAACGGTTCTAGATACTCTGGTTTACTATGCATGGCTTTGTCATCTTTCATTTACTTTCTTATGGGAGTTCTTTCCAATATTTTTTCTGGTAATGTTCTATTATTTACTTATTTTGCATAGTATGTCATTTTCTTTGATTATCATTATGCATTTGCAATATATTGGAAACAACGAAAAAGCTTTAGTTCAAAAGCATTTCTGGTCGTAGTTAGATGTTAAGAATTTCTGTGATGTTGAACTTTTATGTTTTATGTTTTTATTTTTGAGAGGGTTCATAATATCCTTCCCTATTCGTTCCATTGACATTTACGTTACTCTGATAGTTCTTATATGTCAAATATTGGCTTTACTGCATAGGGACTTAAGTTATTTAGCTTAAGACCAGTGTTGTTAAATAGCGGCTATAGCGGGCGCCATAGCATGATAGAATTGGAATAGATTGCTTTTGTTCTGCAGTCCGATATTCAGTACAAAGTAAAGTCAAATAGCTGGAATTGTGGCGTTATAGGCTTATAGCGCTGTAGTTTAGCGGAGTATGAACAAACTGCTATTTTTTGCAATCCGTGATTGACAACACTGCTTATGACCTCTGTCAAACTACTAAAACCCCTCAATCTAATGGTTTAATTTGCCAAATATGTGATTTAAGCCATCTAATTTTGTTTTGAGCTAAATTTTACCATCATACAATGTTCCTTGAATGCTGAATTAGCTACTTTGAATTCATTTTAGGTAGACTAGCTCTATATGTCATTGTACATTAAGCATAATGGATGTTCAGTTAAATTTTAGATTTTTTTTTCTTTTTTCAAGATCTACAATTATCTTTTTTGCTTGTATTCTTTTTTTTTTGGGTTCTCCTTTTAATTTTTGCAATAACATTTTTGACTTGGCAGTTCAGGCAATTCCTTTGTTTGAGACTGCTTTTTCAAGATGTACAATTATCTTGATACTGTCATATTTGTGGTTAAGAAGGAGTGAACAACCACTGTTTGGAACATCCAATGTTAGAATCATTTTACTTTTAAGAGCCCTTGCAGGTTGTATATCAATGTCAAGTTTTGTATATTGGTAAGTAGTCTTTGAGGTTTTTTTTTTTTTGGGTCTCGATATCCAATCTTTTCTGCACTTAATTTGTCATTTTGGAATTGTATTTTCTCTAGTGGACCTTTTCCCTTCTCTATTTATCTTTGAAAGTTTTTCAAATATCATAGTTTTAGGATAGTACTCGATAACACTGTTCTTCAATGTTGATTGTTTTTCCGTAGGGCATATTTTATAGAGCTTTCTGGTTTAAACAGTAATTGCACTATTGCCTACTTTCTAGTTTAATATTCAATGAAGGTTTTAGAAATGTGATTTACATTGCATTTTTGTGTAACTGTGAAGTTTGTAAAAAAGAAGAAAAGATGGTGGAAACTAGGTTAGGTGGGTTGAGCATGTAGAGAGAAGACCTGTAGATGCTTTAGTACGGAGAGTAGATCAGATAGAGGGTAGTCAGATTACTAGAGGCAGTTGTAGACCTAGTAAAACTATAAGAGAAACTATTAAGAAAGATCTAGAGATTAATGAGTTGGATCAAAATATGGTTTATGATAGGACATAGCGTAATTTGATCCATGTAGCCGACCCCAATCAGTGTGATAAGGCTTGGTTGTTGTTGTATCAAGTTTGTAAAAAAAAATGATTTAATATTTTATATGGAACGCTGTTAAAAAAAAATAAAATTATATGGAGCGAACTCCATGCTGACATAATCAATGATTTGCTTTAGTAAACTGAGCTTATGTTCAACTCATTCATCCTTTGCAACCTTGTGTTCTTGAGTAATTCCCAACTATTGTTATAAAAGAAATCTGTTCTTTTTCAGCTTTCAGAAGTTGCCTTTTGTTCAGGCTGTTGTGTTGAATTCAACGACTCCAATCATGGCTTCAGTAATGGCACGGTTCTTTTTGCGTGAGAAATTGAAAATTGCGGATATAGCAAGTAAGATTTAATAGCTCTGTTCATACACTATCTGCTATTATAAAATTATGATGTAACGCGAAGAAAATTTTAGTTCTATTTTATGCTTAATTACTTGTCTATATTATGAATAATTTTTACTTATTTTTGCTTAAACTTTTTTATGAAGTTTCATTCAGTCTAGAAAGACAAGGTAGTAGTTTGTGAGCTGTTAACTGTATTCTATGAATTCTAACTGCCATTTAAGATCTTTTGTTTTACTCCATTTTTATGTTTATACTGGAAACTCAACACCTCAAAAATATTATGAATGGTTTCAATGATAACTGCACTCTACTGGCATACTAAACCTTGTGTAGGTAACCCAAGTAAACCTCATACTACCCGGACAAGAAAGTGGAACTTAAAAGTTAAAGCAATGCTGACATACGTTAGGAACTAGAATCCTAAACAAACTAGGAATAAAATGTACAACATAAACAAGAAACTTAGGCTCTTAAAATTCTTGAAAGTTAATCATGATTCTTGTATTACATACAATTTTACAAACACTAAAATTCCATATTTTATGTACAAGAAGTAATTTAATAATTATAAAAATGTGTATTCATTATCTATTACAATTTGCAAGTACTGATTATTTTTTTCAATGCCGTGTATTTTTCAGGTCTTGCTTGTAGTTTCTTCGGCGTGCTCTTTTTCTTCCGAGAAATGCTTGCTACACAAGGTACAGTAGTTCCTAACTCATTTTCTTTTAGGTGCAGTATCATCTGTATAATTTACTAGTTGTTTGTTCCCGTTGATTTATAGTAAGCTTACAAGATCTAGAATAAAGAACAGATTTGTTGTTTGTAGGTAGTCTCATGTTATAATTTTGCCTTTGTATGATTTCAAGGCATATAATTTGCATTATCTAGGTTTGGAAGAATAGTTGATATACTTTAACTAAATTTCCAAATGTGGATTTTCCAGGACAGTTAGACAAAGTTGATGAAGCAAGCAATGCAAATGCTAAGCCAAGTCATCATATATTTGCAATCCTAGTGGGCATATTTTCATCAATAATTGGTGGGACTAGTTACTGTCTTATAAAGGCTGGAGCTAAAGCATCTGACCAGCCACTGTAAGATTACACAGTTGTTTGTTCTGATGTGTGCCCCATTGATCAAACACATAAATATTATGCTCCCGGTTTATGCTTTGGTTTTGTTATTCTGGTTATTTCTATTTTGGTTATGGTTAATTGTTAGAAACCAAGAGAGAATATGTATGTCTACAAAATATTTCCCTCTTTTTGTTTTAGAATTTATTCCTGTTCCAATCAGTTTATCTGTAATATGGTATCAAAGTAAATGGGATGCCACCACATAATTCTGCGCTTTTCTTTTTAGTGCACAGAGGTGCAGACTAATAGTCATTGTGCAATGATTGCTGTAACTAGAGAATCAAATGTTCATAGAACTTAGAGCTGGCATGTGACAATACTATAGCGTAATAATCCACAATTTTTTTTCCTTTGTAGTTTAGAGATGTAAATTTATCTTTAACTTAGTTCTATGAATTTCTATTTCACTGCAGGTTGACTGTCTTTTCATTTGGCATACTGGCTAGCCCTGCAATGGGAATATGTACTTATGTCTTTGAGGTAATTTTGTACTTGTAATGGTTGAATCTCTTTTTCTATCATTTGTTGGTGCTTTAATAAATTAATATTAATGATGATCTATGTGTATAACAGTCTATATACAAAAGTTTTGGGTTTGTTTGGTTTTAGAAATCATTTTTTTTTTTGCTTAGTGTTTTCACAAATTTATAAAGATGCTATATTTTTCTGACTTGTTTTATAAATATTTATACAAAAAATGACAAACAACTTTTCATTATGTCATTTGTACAACTAGCCTAGCTTTCTTGTACAAATACACCCCCATGGGTACATTTTTCTCTTTTTATTTTTTCATTCATAAATTCTTTATTTTCAATAATAAGTACAAAAGACCCTAAAGTTGTGAAAAGGGGTAATTTTACTAGACAAGTTAATCTCTGAAAGAAAGTGTTGGAACCAAACAGGATACTCTTTATGAATAATATTTTCTTGCAAGGCTTGGACCAGTAAGATATCAGATGTTGCTTGATTGAGTAATTTTCATTAGCATTTTTTATCTTCCACAATTGCTATTAAGGATTAGTCTGGAATCTGGATCATATGCATGATATTTTTTTTTTGGCATGCACCAGTAAGATTTCAGATGTTGCTTGTCTAAGTAATTTTGTTAGCATTTAATATCCTTTACAATGCTATTAAGGATCTGTCCATAACATACTTTGTTTTATTTGTACAGGATTTTGTTCTACCAACAGTTCAGTCAATTTTACTTATGGTTGTCCTTGGTATTCTAGCCTTCTTTGCTGAGGTGCAACTCTATGCTGATTATGATATTTTTATCTCTATATTCTAGCTTATCTTCATTGTTTTTCTCTGGTAGTTGAAACAATGAAACATACTTTAATATATGATGGTGTTAATATTATACATCAATCTTATACAGGTCTTGTTAGCACGAGGACTACAACTTGAGAGGATGGGTAAAGTTGCCAACATCCAGTACATGGAGGTATCCTCACTGTACAGCTGTTTCCTAGATGTTCTCTTTATGTTCGTCAATTTAATTTTGACCACAGTATTAGGGACGCTAACTAGTTGGAAAATCAACAGAAAAGTTTGCATTTCGTCACTAGCATTTTTGAAATTGGAAAGAGAACTAAAAAGAATTGCACTATATAAATATTCAAGAATTGTTGGATTATGATATTGCAAAAAATGAATAAACATGTAGGAAAATGTTGTAAGGAGTGTATCACTCTGTTGTGTAGTTTTTGTAGTCATGATGGAAGTAGGTCAGGGATGATGGAGAGACCTTGATTTATAATATCTCAAGACCTTGCTTTCTAATCTCTTTGTTGCATTGGTTTTTGCATTTAGTCTCTTCCTGGTTAAACATGTTGGAACTAGCCTTAACTTGAGCTTCTAGTAATTTCCCTTGATCACATAGTCTACTAAATAGATTTAATGTCTTAACATTGTCAATTATATGAATTGATCTGATCGGTTATTTTCTGCCACGTGTCTTTTTGTCTAATCTTATGCACTACTGTCTCTTAGCAACTAACTTATGAATACATCCTTTTCTAGTGTATTATTTATTTTTCATGATACTCAAATTTGAATACTAGTCTAGGGACTGATATAAAGCTATATATTTCTGTTTTTCAGGCAGCACTAACCCAATTTTGGAGCCTTACTTTGACATTAGTGTCCCCAGCTTTCGATCACCTCGTTGGAATTTTACTTATTGTTGTTTCTGTATGTTGTACCATGTACATCGGACCTGACAAGGAGATGGAATGATATGAGTTGATTTGAGCGATGTATCTGTGTTGGGTTTGCGGCTAATATGCTTTGATTCATTTGTATTACTCAAACTTGTTCATATCAAATATAGTGTTGTTATTGCCTTTTTAACCGAAAAGCCATTTCACTAAGTTTTAGATCCTAGTTAGCTCCTTCAGAATTGATTCACCTTAAACCAACCGATCTAAATTGTACAAAGCAAACATGTCATGATTTCACTGGGTTGTTAAAAATGATTTTAATTATAGAATTTTAAGCATAGAATGAACAAAGAACAAGAAAATGATGTACTTATATTCATAGTTTCAATGGTAAGCAATGTATCTGTCTCGAGAGTGCACATGTATACCACCAGTTTTGCATCTGACAAAATTTGCAAAGAAAGTTCTTAATGTTCCAGCTCTGAGACTTATGTGATTTTGATACCTACAATCTCTTATTTATTAAAGTTAACCGGAAGCTAACGTTTGCCCTAATTTAAACCTAACCCTAATGGTTAATTTTACTCTAATACCCCTGTTTAATTATTAACTCTATTTTTTCCTTCTCAACAAATCACACCTAATCTCCTATTTTTTTTGAACAAAACAAATCTGCCCTATTTTTTTAAAATGTTCTCAACAGATCACACCTAATCTCCTATTTTTTTGAACAAAACAAATCTGCCCTATTTTTATTTTATTTCATGTTTTCCTCCATCTAACTCCTGAATCGCACAGGTTAGTTCACCGCTTTATTTCTTTTGTTTATTTCAACACTTTATTTCATGCTTTCATCCATCTAACTCCTAAATCGAAAGCAACATCGCACGGGTTAGTTCACCGCTTTATTTCTTCTGTTTATTTCAACACTTTATTTCATGCTTTCCTCCATCTAACTCCGTTCATTTGTGTATTAGGTTAACAAGTGAAGGATTTTTTTTTTCTCAACAAATCTATATATTATAACGTCAAAAAAAAAAATCTATACTATATGTTCCATTTTTTTGTTGCAGCCTTGGCAAATACTCATGAGAACAAGCAACAACTAGATGTTGAAGACATAAACTACAAAAGGTAAATATAAATCCCCTTTTTTGAATCAAATTCTCTTCTTACATTTGCTGACCACCTATTTGATATATTGCTTCTATGAATTTTCACCTATAATTTGGTCTATTATTTAAATTTTTAAAACCCATTTCACATTCAAAATACTTCATATATCATTTTTAGTTTTAAAGTGTTGAGTTATGGTGCTTTACAGATTTGGTTAACATTTCTATTATATTTTG
>Ga0228710_1002179_pt1 | contig 30607 bp, 9 predicted proteins | sample MedpolnodulmetaG_FD_177995 | JGI IMG/M metagenome (GOLD analysis project Ga0228710, IMG submission 177995) | Root nodule microbial communities from Medicago polymorpha collected in Santa Monica, California, United States - pink nodules | ecosystem: Host-associated > Plants > Roots > Nodule...
CGTTATTTGATAATTACTTAAAAAAAAAAAACAACGTTATTTGATAAATTACTTTAAATAGTATTTAAGATTATATCTTACTATAACCTTAAAAAAAATTATATCTTATTATAAGATATTATAAATACAAAAAATAATAAGTTATAAATTTTCTTATCCGTAAATCGTAGAATGAAACATAGACATTCTTCAGATTAAGTGTGTCTTGGTGTTGAACATGTATCGTATCTGACACTGACACGACACTGACACTGGCATATAATTACACTGAATTATTTGATTTTATCAAATTATTAGCAGGAATGGTGTAAGAATGTTTGTGTCGTGTTTAGTGTCCATGTATGTATTCGTGCTTCGTTGTACCAAACAAATACTAAGGGACCGTTTGGCCAGACTTTTTTTGGGTCTAAAAGCTACTTTAAAACAAAGTTAAAATAAAGCCCTTTAAGAAAAAAGTTAAAGCTGTTTGGTTTCTTTATTTTTTTTTTGTTCTAAAGTTATTTTTAAGTTAAAAGTTGTTTGGCAAAATATTGTACAAAACTTTGAATTTATTATATTTTTGTGGTGTCCGGGGCTCGAACCCGGGACCTTGCATATATTTATGCATTGTCTATAAATAAAAAACTTTGAATTCATTATGAATTAACATAATAAATAAAAAAATGCTTAAAATATTTTTTGAAGGGAAAAAATGTTTAAAATATAAAAGATATTTTTTTTACAAATACTATATTTACTCAATGACGTTTATTTTGTGTAACATGAATACAAATTTGTATCATCATATAAAGGACTTGTTAAATATTTGAATAGGAAAAATAATTTAAGGAGCCTCAAATAATAACATAAATAATATCAAAGTAATTTGAAAAATTAAAAACATAAATCATCTTGTTTAAAAAAAAACATAAATCATCACAAATTCAAACATTTCTACCCTCCACCAACGCAACTCCTATTTGATTTCTAACTCTATTCGTGTAGCCTCCATCTTGTACTCTTCTTGGATTATATGAATCAATTTCTTCATTTATATTACTTTCTTTGTCACGCTCAATCATATATTCAGAGATAACGTTACATTTTATTAAACTCTTCATCTTCAACTCCACACATTTGAATAAAGTTGTGGAGTGAAGAATATATCTATAATATGTATATGGTGTGTATATATAAAGAGAATAGTTTGTTTTCTTTTTTCCAATTATAATGTATAACAAATTTTGTTATAAGAATACCATATTTTTGGTGTCATTTAAAAAGATAAGAATTTATATTATATAATATTATATTTGTTATATTGTTGGTGTCATTGAAAAAAATATGTTTAGTTTTTTTAATAAGAAAAAGATATACATAGTTTGTTATTCCCTCCCTTCCTTTTTAAGCGTCTTTTTAGAAAATTAACACCAAAATAGCGATGTGTATTTTTGCACATTTTCTTCCTTTTATACCCTCATTTTAATCCACCAGTAAATTCCTATTTTTTTTTGCATACACTTTATCTTTCCAATAAATTTAATATGTTATCTTTCTCTAGTAGCAAATAATTGTCGGTTTTTAACTTTGTTTAAAAAAACAAACTTTAGTTTTCCAAACAGATATCATTAATTAGTTTTACTGAAAAGGATAAAAGTAATTGATAAAGGTATAATTGACGAATCGTACCCTTAAAATACCAAAAAGACACTTAAATAGGAACAAAACATTCACCCTAAAAAGACACTTTAAAAGGAACGGAGGGAGTACAATATAAATATAAATGTGTAAAATATATATAAGTATAATATATATACGCATTAACGTAACAAAAAACATACATACAGACATAAAGTATTACTCTAAACGCTAATGTGTGTGTATATTTGTGAGGTTGAAGAAAGGGAATAAAAATATTTGGTGTCTTTCAATGACAACATGAATAAAAATATTTGCGAGGTTGTGATAATTAAACGATATTGAAATTAAATATATAAGTGATAAAAAGATAATAAAATTCCTTCAAAAATATATTATAAAATTAAATGGACCCTCCTTCAAAAAAAAAATTATATGGACCGGTTCAAAAAAATTAAATAAAATTAAATGGAAGAAAAAAAACAAATTAAAATATAATATTAAAAAATAAAAGAAAAGGTTGCCAACGTGAGTTGAAGAGAGATGCTTGTGAAATAAATTGGGGAGAAGTGATTTTTTGAAGTAGCATTCAACAACTTTTGGTTAAAGCTCATTTCATTCGATTTTATGCATTCTAAGAAAAGTACTTTTTTTCGAAGGTACTTTATTGATATTGTGTTTGACTTAGCTTCTCCTTAAAAACGTAGAGAAGCTGGAAAAAAAAAGCCTGGACAAACGGTACCTAATTCTAAGACAACATTTTCCATGATGGCCGATTACAAGTTACAACTTAATTAGTCAGAAGATTTGAGAGTCTAACATGAATTTCAGCCATGTAAGTTTACCTTGTTGGCGAAGAAGATTCTCTTGTCTGGGTGAAGCCTATTTGGTTGGACCCAAGACTTGCATGTGAAACAAGTACTTTGTCCGATGTCTATGCTTTCCAAGAAGAGCTCGTTGTCATAACAGCTAACAACTGTGACAGCTCCTGCAACACCAAAATCTGGGTCCACAATAAATTCCACTTCGTAGATCTTTGTTCTTCCCTTATCTTCAAATTTGTGATCTTTGGAAAATTCCAACACAGTTTCCTTGCTTAACTTTGGTTCCATACTCCCTTTTATTCAACATATACAGCAAAATAAGTTGATTGTACGTGTACGTTATTTTTTCATAATGAACTAAAGTCATTTCAGGAAATCCTCCATGATTTCAAATATGTGTTGAATTTATGTTTGTATATATACTTTTGACTAAATAAATTTTCTCTAATGTGATTGATGTTTGAAAATACATCATTGTTTCAAATAAAAGTTTTACAAAATAAAGAATTTGTTTAGATTATTATATTAACTAAAACTACTTTTAAATATGTAAGTTGATACATATATAGGTGTGTCAGCCAACATCTTTACAATGAAAGAAAGATTGCAAATGGAAACAAGCCAACTTTTCAATATGAACAAATTTTGCAGGAATTAAACCAAAATACCAACGACCAAAACCATGAAAAAATTGGTAATCCGCCAGGACTATAATTGAATGTTCTCTTTTCTCCTCAAAAAAAAAAACAAAAGTAGAGAGTCTTACTAGGATCAAGTTTTGTGCTAACTAGCTGCAGAACAACACAACCTCTACTATGGTTTTGAGACATGAAAGTACTTAGGAAATTGTTCACAAATGCCTTATCATTATTATTTCTCACGGCAACCAGCGCAGTTAGCTTGGTGTTGGTGATGTCCCCATGACCCACGGTTTCTTCATGCTCAATAATGGTTTGTGGTGCAATTTGCTTCCCTTTCTGATTCACTCTGAATTTCATCTTACTCTCACCATTGATGCTCCAAGAATAAACTAATTTGTGCTCTTTGATGGAATGGCTGAGACTAAGAGGGGTGCGTCCTTGAAACCCATGAATTTTGTTATGCGGCATGCAGTTCATGGCCATCACAATTTTTGTCCCAGCCATTTCTTTGATTTGCCTACTTACCAAACCTCCTCGATGTCCCTATATATAGCCCCACAAAATGTTCAACTGTAAAGTATGTTATCGTGATTAGGGTACAATTGCCATCCTGTTTTTTAGTACATGCATCCTTTTTTTTATTATCAAAAAATATATATAATTTGTATATAATTTTAAATATTTTGATTGGTTGTGTGTGCAAAGTTGTTTTGAACGTCAATCCACCACCATTAAACTCTAATATTTTTGCTATGGAGACCAATGCAAGTTTCATAATCTTATTATTACTTTGACAAGTGCTCTTAGAGACTCCTCCGTATTTTATTATATGTCATTTTGTGACTTTCACACATATTAAAAAATCTAGTTAATTTTGTATGAGAAAAACAAATTATGAATTATTTTATAAAATTATCCTTTATTAATGACCCAAGAAAGAAAAATTAAAAGAATTAGAAGAGTGAGTTGGGCTAATGTTAGAGTGTTAAAAGTTGTCCTTATTCTTTTCGAAGTTATATAAGGTCTAAAAGTAATTTTCCATAAAAATATGTTGGTAGGGGTCAATGTAGCAGTCTCTTGAGGCGACGGTAGTAATGAATTGGAAAATTGGGTGTCTTCCTTTCTATATTGGGGGTCGTTTATTGTGGTGATTCGCGTAAGCTGGATTTCTAGTATCCTTTGGTTGATCGTATTGAAAACAGTTTGCTAGGTTGGAAGAGTTGTAATATATCTTTTGGGAGTCGTTTGATTTCTCTGAAGTCTATCTTTTCCTCCCTACCAATCCATTTTATTTCCTTCTTCAATGCTACTGCAGATATTATCTCTTCTATTGAATCTATATTTATTTTTATTTTGTGAGGATATTAGGAAAATTTCTTGGTTAAATTGGGACATCATTTGTTTGAAAAAAGAAAATGGTGTTTTGAGGGTTAGGAGGCCAAAAGAGATCAATATAGCATTGCTTGGTAAACGGTGTTTAAGGGTGTTGGAGGAAAGGGAGACTTTATTTTATAGGATGATAGTTTAACGTTATTGTGAGGAGGGCGCGCCTAAGGTACGGAGGGGGAATAGGTTTTGTTTGGTGGAAGAATCTTAATAGTGTGAGAGAGGGTGTTGGTTTATAGGTGAGAAGTTGTTGGTTGCTTGATAATATTTAAGATAAGGTGGATGATGGGTCCTCTACTCTTTTTTCAAGGGATTCTTGGTTGGAAGGAGAACCTTTAAATACTAGATTCAGTATTTTATGAGTTAATTGATAATAAGTTGGCGATAGTAGCTGATATGCACTCTTTATGTTAGGAGTGAATGGAGAAACGTGGAAGTGGAGAGAGAGGTTGTTTGCTTCTGAGGAGGATCAGGTGGGGAAATTTTGTGAGTTCTTAACATCTATTGTTTTGCAGGTTCATGTGGATGACTTATGGGTTTAGAAGTTACACTCTTCCAAATGCTACTCGGTGAGTAGTGCTTATAACTACTTGACAATGGTGGACATAACCAATGCTTCCGACAACAATCACTTTTTTTTTTGCTTAAGACGGTGTCGCTCAAAGTAACTCTATTTTTCTAGCGGTTGCTTCTCAATCGCATCCTGACTAAAGAAAATATGATAAGGAGGGGCGTTCTTTCAATCAATGACCAAAATTGTACCGGAAGGTGTGGCATGAACGAAGAAAATGATCACTTATTTGTTAAATGTGACTTTTTCGTAGACTTTGGTCATTGGTTTTAAACTGGTTAGAATTTGTTACGGTGACTATGATTAATCTTTTAGACCATATCGTTCATTTTGGTAGTCTATGAGGAGTTTCGATGAATGTTACAATGGCTTTGAAGGTTGTATGGCACTCTACGGTGTGGGTGCTTTGGAAGAAAAGAAATATGCGAGTTTTTCAGCACAAGGAGGAACAAATACAAAGTTTATGTGAAAAAATTAAGTTTCGAACAGTTTGATGGTTGAAATTGACATAGGTTGACTGAGTCTGACAGTTGTTACCTTTCTTTTTTATTTCTTCTTCTCTTAGATTTTGTTATGTAACTTTGTAACTCTTTTGAAGTCTTGTATGGATATAAGGACTTATTGGTTTGAGTAATATATTCCATTTTAGATAGAAGGACTTTATTGGATAGAATAATGAGTAATAAATAATCGACAGTATGACAAAAAACAATATTAATGTTTTAATGATATTATAAATGGATATATATATATATATATATATATATATATATATATATATATATATCACAATTTTTTCTTCTAAAATGACATACAATAAAACATGGATCTTTTTTCTATTATCATGGTCGGTATGTACTTGTTTAAAGTAGGGAGATATGTGTGTTACATTTATATCTCATGTTTGCATATTAATGTTAATATCTCCTACTTGAAACAAGTACATAGTGACCAGGAAAATATATGTTCGAGATTATTTATCCCTTAATGAGTTATTTGGCATCTTTGTTGTTGTTTTTTGTGCTCTTTGGGTTTTGTCCTCTGCAGACTTTGATTTTGCCTTGTAATTGACATCTTTATAGCATATATCTTGTGCCTTGAGATGTTTTTTATTTAATATAATAAAATCTTCGTTTCGCTTCTTAAAAAAAATATGACCCATCAATTTTCAATTTGGAAAATTCCCCTCAATATTAGAGAATAAAACGTATGCGACCTAATACAGCCAAAAAAAAGTTGACTATAATAATAACGCTCACTATCAATATTTATCAACTATCACTGGCAATTAACAACAACAAAAATTAATAACAAATGTTAGTATGTTAATTATTAGATTAGTTTTCTCTTTTCTAAAACTTGGATGCTGAATATTTAACTCTTTAATACGTTTAATCCCCTACCTCAAACGAATTGAGCTACTCAACCCCAAAATTAAGATAATTGTTGTTGACACATTTCATAGGGTTGAAAAACACAAGTAAATTACTCAAATGCCCCTCAATAGTTAACTGCCGAAGTTCTGTTATAAGAACAGACCAGACATAGGAGTTTCCAAAACTCCAATGTTACGTTTTTGGTTCTCCTATGTGCGATTTTCAGTCATTAAAAGTCATTCCAAGCCAATTTCAATCATAAAAACAAGTAAGTTTTTTGAATCCTATTGCATTGTTGTTCTATGGTTGAATTTTTTTTTTGTGTTAAATTTCGATTATATAGCTTTTATTGATTTTATGATATGTTAGATTTATGTTTAGGTTTTATTGTTTTGACGATTTGTTGTAGAATTGTTAGGTTTAGGTTTTGATGAATTTTTGTAAAATTGTTGGAATTGTTTAGGTTTAGGTGTAGGTTTTGATGATAGTTTAAGTTTATGTTTAGGTTTTGATTTTATGATTTCATGGCATTGTTGTTTAGTTTAGGTTTTGATCGCCAATTTTTTTTTATGGAGATATGTCTCAGAATCAGAACCAGGGTAACGTTCAGGGTGATGACAAGAAGAAAGAAAAATCGCCTATGACATGGCACGGAATTGTCTGTGATGGTTTCGAAAAGAAAAAAAAAGAAGGGTTCGAAATTGCCGACGTACAATCAGTCGAGGTTGAGGAGGAGCGGGAGGATATGCTATTTTGGTCATCAACCAAAAGAAGGTGCCCCAGGGACCGTAGCGGGCAACCCGATTGACTTGTGTGACGACGAAGAATGAATGTAATGGCTTCTAATCCCTAATTGTTTTGAATTATTTTTATGTTTTCTTTTTGTGTCGTGCACATTTTACTTGACATTATGGTATTTTAAATAAAATCGTGTTTTGAATAATTTCGATTAAAAATCGCGTATTAAAATAACTAAAATCACGTATTGAATAATTTCGATTAAAAATTGCGTATTCGAATAAACACTAATTAAGTCCAACGTGAATTCGATTAAAAGTTGCGTAATGAATAAATAAATTCGAAAAGTGGTAAATTCATTACATTACATTACATTCGAAAATATTCCTTCCAACTACAACAATTATCTTACCACTGAATGAGGTAAATTCAAACTTGTTAAGCAGCAGTACTCCATCATTCGTCCGACATTTCTACTGTTCCATTCAAAAGATTAAATTCTTGTTAGTTTTGGTTTAAATGACGGTATTCAAGTGTCAAAAGAATGAGGTCCAGTCCTTGACACTTCAATACCTTCATCTAAACCAAACTAACAAGAATTTAATCTTTTGAAAGGAACAATAGAAATGTCGGTCGAATGCTGGGTGCTGTCGTTTAACAAGTTTGAATTACCCCATCTAGAGGAAGATAATTGTTGTACTTGGAAGGTGCATTCCCTACCTAATCACGATCTTCTGACGGAATCAGGCACCTGATAATATCTTCAGTTGACCTCAGGTTACCTACATATCTATCCACTGGAACATGTTGTGCTCCCAAAACATGTTCTTCACGTTTTCGTCGTTCGTTAATTTCACCCAAGTGAATGATACTCTCCCCTCGTCGAGCGTTGGACGTTTATACTGAATGTATTCCGCCCTCCTTGTGTCTCTGGGGTTGACTCCTTGGTTGAATTCATTCAGTTGATCCTTTAGACCTCTTAACGTTACACCAAGGCATCGAACCTTCAACCTCTGAGGTTCTCCGCCGTTGAATTGTGCATGAACGTCGATCCACCCGACCATTGTTTCAAATCTACACAATAAGAAATTAAAAATAATCAATGAAAAACTCATTCAAACATTTCATCAAATACGTAGAGTGTAAATTATACATAAACCCTAAAAATAAAAAAATAACCCTAAAATGTTTTACCTAAAAAAATAAAAAAAATAAAAATAACCCAAAAATGTTTTACCTAAAAATTTTAACATAAAAATAATAAAAATAACCCTAAAATATTTTACCTAAAAAAACATAAAAATAATGTAAAATATAACAAAATTATTCAACTTATATCTACTCTTAAAATAAATCATATACTCTTCTTATATGTAAATCTACTTAAAAACTAAAATAAAAAAATAAATATAAAACACCAAAATAATGAATAACCCTAAAATTATAACATAAACATCATGCAAACATTTTAGCTACATTAATCAACTAACATCTACACTAAAAATGAATTATAACATGTAAATCTACTCAAAAACTAAACTAAACTAAACAAATTTAAATCTACTCAAAAAAAACTAATTTAATTCTACTTAAAACTCAAAAAAAAAAAAACATTTATAACAACTAAAATGTAAGTTAATAGCTTTATGATGACTTACTTGTGATTTTGTTGAATAAATTTGGTAGGATTTAATTGGGTTTTTTAGAGAGATTTTAAGAGAGATTTGGAAAATTTAGGTAAAATGAGAGTAATAATGGATGAGAGAGCTTCTGCTAGATTTGTAGTAGAAACGCATCGGCAGTTAACTACCGAGGTTTTTCTCGGTAGTTAACTGCAACCGGTTTCTTCATTCCTCGGCAGTTAACTGTCGAGGGAGCTTTTCATCTTTTACATGTGTTTTTCAGCCCTATCAAATGTGTCAACAACAATTTTCTAAAATTAACAAAACATTAAAACAATCATGTGAAACAAAATAACACAAAAGTACATTCCAAACTAACAAAAAGAGAATTAAAACTATTAAAAAATATGCTAATGACCACCTCAATAATAGGAACAAATTGAAACTAAAAACGTTTGTCGAACACACTTCAACCATCAAAATCTCAACAAAACAAAAAAAAAAAAACTCTTCTCTTAGGCTAACTACCTTAATTTTGTTTTCTTCTAAATCGTGCATCACATAGCGTTCCCTTGTTTGTATGTACACAAGTGCTTTCTGAATTCACTCACCCTTGCTTTTCACGTAGCCACATTTCTCACATTCAGCACTTTGGGATTTATCTCCTTTGGTACCACACCTAACACGAAAGTTGTTTTTCTCACAACAAAAATTGATCATTCACACCTGAAATAATACACTAATACGCACAACACAATTAACTGTCGCTCGCTAAATATACTAACGGTAGTTACTGTCGCTGCAACCAACATAATTACTTTATGTTAGAATTTTTTATGTAATATTTCAACGGCTGCCGTTCACACCTCCTCTAGCAATTGAGATTTGCATTTCAGAATTGCACCAAAGTGTTGGGACCAAGGGAGTAATTGTGTGGCTAGGATTCAACAAGTTGACCGCATGGCATAAGAAGAAAGAATCACATCTATGAAATAATTGGCAGCGGAGTCAATGTGGAATAGTCATATCTTCTGAATTGCAAATCTCAATTAGGTGTGAACTGCACTTTTAAGTGTTGTTGAACTATTACATAAAAAAATTCAACAGTTAAATGTCGTCGGTTATCAGCGATAGTTAACTATCTTTAAAGGTATTAGTGTATATTTTAGGTGTGAATAAGCAATTTTTGTTGTGAGAAGAGCAAGTTTCACCACACACATAGGCTTGACCCATTCACACACGTTTTTTTCTTTTTCATTTTTTAATTTGTGTGTTGACTTCCGTTTAAGAGGACCCAGCCAATAATTTATATCAACTAAATTTGTTTTTAAAAAATATACGATTGATTTTGATATATTTAGTTGTTTTCAAGTAAAATTAATTTTATCTTTATAATTCATTCTACTTTTTTTTTTAAGAAAAAAGAATTAAGTTAAAGGATCAGATTTATAATTCATTCTACTTGAAACTAAAATTTGTAACTTTTGACTTTATAATTGATTTTTACAAAACCTATCAATTCAATTTTAAAGAGAGACTTGGGCATGATTAGGAAATATATGAGTTTGTTTTGCTAAAACACAAGCCAGACTATATTTTTTTTCTTTTATGACTAAAAATAATGTATTCGTCCAGATCGATATATTACATTGGATGTGACATGAATTTGCAATCAAATCATTCAAGTTAATAGTACATAACGATAAAATGTATGTAAATGTGACAACATTAAAGTGATTGGAGTACTGATATCTCCATATTTGCAGCTTTGGTTGTAAAGTTATCATTGTTTGATTATGTAATGAGTTGAAGTTGATAGGCCAATTCAAACAAAATAAACATCGCAACAAGATGAAAAAATCAAACTATACGGCACAGAATGACGAACAAAACAAAAGCGCCGCATTCAAATGTGGAAAGAAAAAAAATTTCAAATATTTGAATAACATTTATTTAGATAAAAGAGAAAGAAAAAAAAAAAGATGCATATGAGTGGTTCCATGTCAAAAAATGAGCTAAAATCACTCACCTATGATGGAAGAATATGAGAAATTAGAGAGAAAATAAAGTTTCTTTCGTAAAATAAACTAGGACAGGCTCCCGTCAATAACAATATTATATTACTCTTTCTATTAAAGAAAAAAGAACAAAATTTTAAATAAGTCGTTAGTGAAATTTTTCAATACTTCATGATCCAAACTTGTCTAGTCTGATCTCATAAATTATTATTTTTTTGACAAATATCTCACAATTATTAAAATGTTCCATTTATGTAGTAAACCTCCAAACAAGTATTTTGGAATAAAAATGTTAAAGACAAGTAGTATCTCTGTTCATTCACATGAGTTTCCAGCAAAAAGACATGACTCTTTCTCTCGCCTCATTTTTCTCAAAAAAGGCCAAAACTAGCTTTCATTGAAGTCAATACCAGAATGTCCTCTCATTCATTGCATCAAATACCAAACAGCTAAGAGGAGAGGAGGGTATGTGCATTGACTTTGTGGCTAAAAAGTCATGAAAATTTTAGTGTATTTTGATATACTTTACGAGAGAAAGATGAAAAAGAAATGATAAAGAACTTATGGTGCTTCTTCGGATCCTCTCTGAAGTCTTAGATTTTTTGTCCACCTTAAATGCATTCTTGTTTATAAAGTTGTTCGTCTAAAATTGTAGTTTTTGTTTTGTTTTGTCATTTCTTCTTAATCAAGAAAAGAAATAAAAATATATTTTTTTAACTCGCATGCGCCAGACGCATGGTTCTATAGGTGCCTGGTGCCTGTTCTTTGCGGGCCAAGACATTGTTTTGGAACTTTTTAATGGAAAAAGCCTGGTATTTTAGCCCAACTTCAGGTGAAAACTTTCCTTATAAATACTTCTCTCTTCATTCACAATTTCTCATTCATAACGAAGTGGTTCAAGAGGAAGACAAGCATTAGAAGCTTCAAGGGAGGAGTTTCAAGTTTTTCTGGGGTATGTTTTATTTCTTTTGTAATTTGTCCTTAATTACCGAGAGTAACTAAATCTTTTTAGACTAGGGTTTTAAGATGAACCTCTATTTTGGTTGTTGGATAATTTATTTAATTTAAAGTCTTTATTTAGTTATTTTTCTTTATGCTATTTACTTTTAAACATCTATTCTATTCTATACTATACATACAAAAAATACACAGTTTTGAGTTGATTTTTTTCTTCCAATTATACCCTTAATTTAAAATTTTCAAACTACTATTTTATCTTTTCGATGATATTATTTAAATTTTGAATAAAAAAAAAACCAGTTAAATCCCATTATAATTGGAACAATTTCACTATAATAGAACCAATAAATTTGTTACAAAATATGATAATATAAACATACAACTAAGCGTAATAGAAAAACGGAAAGGTGTGCAAGGTGGTGTCCATCTTGACGCTAGTTTTAATAATTATGAATCACTCTTCTATCATATGCCAAGTCTTCACAAATTTTCAGATGTCTTGTTTTTCTGATTTGCATGATTTCTTCGAACTACATCAAAACACCCTAAAATTGCTATGTCTCGAAAAGAGAATTACATACTCAAATATACAAAACATTACAAATGTCCTGAAATCATAAGCAATTGCTCTAATACTCCTTTATTGTGGATGTAAAACCTACAGAAAATGTCGCTCGGCTTTTTCAGCATTCACCTAACCTTGCATTTCCCGGAAGGTTTCTTCACCTAAACTTCAATCTTCTCTCAGTCGATGTCGACTAACATAATATTTATTTTTACGTGTAAACACCTTTAAAATTTGACGGACAACTAAACATGTTTCGTCTCAGCATGCCTGTGTATGGACTAAAACTGATTACATTGTGATTTTGTAGGACTAAAAAAATTGATCTCTTTATAGGGACAAAAAACAAAACTTTGTAATTTTATAGGGCTAATATATAAACTTTTTTCCGTACTATCTAATTTATTTTAATATATTATGTATTTTAAAAATATGTAATAGAATTGAGCCTAATGTTATGAAATCCAGGATAATTATGCAGTCACTATTTAAAAAAACTATTTTTAAATATTTGTAGTCACTATGAATTCAAGGATAATTTTGTAAATTTTGACCAAATTTGGAGTAGATTAGCAAGGTGGTGTAAATTAAGGTGGATATTGATGGTCGGATTAGGCTAGTGTACTAAATCGTTTACCAAGTAATAAAGTGTTAGTAGAGTATCGTATCCACAGGTATGTCGTTTCGTCCAAACAACTCCTGTTACTTATTTTGTTTGGCAATATAATAATAAAAGAGTTAAGGGTTTAGAGATTGCAATTTTTATCTGTTTGCAACAGAGCAAGTTACTAATTTTGGTTGCAAAAAAATAACAGCGGTTAGGACTCTTTGAATCCCCCCTATTTATTTGTAGGAATTAAGTTACATTCATGTCGCGTTTACTTATCTTAAGTAGACTATACAAGTGATGAGGTCGTTGGGATCTATCTAACATAGTCGGTTTGTTGAGTTGCACCTGCTGATCGCACGATGATCCTTACATGCGGGGTCTTACTCCCTCTATTGATTTAGGTATGTCCCTCTTATGATTAGTTGCACTTGTTGATCACACGGTGATCCTTACGTGCAGGGTCTTACTAACTCAAAGGTAATTGAAACATAGACTTAAATTGACGTTCCTCGATTTCCAAAGGTAATGAAGACAAATGTTCCTGAAGGTTTCCCCTTTTGTATATGAATCTTAGCACACTCTCCCTCTCAGTAGTTCTACAAACGGACAGCCCTATCAGCGTCTACCTTCCCAAGGTTCGAGGAGAATGGTTCTACTAGGTTTGGTTCACTCCCTAGAGTCGCTTGTTTCCTTAATTAATAACTAGTTACATCCTAGGTTCGGCAGATTTTACTCAAAATTAGTAATGTCACCTCCTAAGTACTTGCTACTAGGGTCAACTCTCTTTCGGTATCTTTCGCTAGTTACTAACTAATTACTTCCTAGATAGGCAGATATAAATATCAAGATATAAGCATCAATATTAGGCCCTGTCACAACCTCAGTACTTAAACTAGGGTTGCACTCCTTTAAAATAAACTAAACCTAACATAACTTAATAGCAAACAGAAAATAACTAAATAAACGATATTAAATTAAATAATTGTCCAACAAAATAAACAGAGGTTCATCTTAGAACCCTAACCTATAAATATCTAGTTACGCATGGTAACTAAAGACAAAATACAAAAAGATAAAAACATACCCTAGAAAGATAAGGAGAAGATAGAACTCCTCCTGAAGCTCCTAGAATCGCATTCCTCTTGAACTGTTCTAGTTCTGAACGAGAAATTATGAATGAGGAAGACGGTATTTATAGGGAAAGTTTCCACCTAACTTGGGGTAAAAATATGGGCTTCTAGGGGCAAAAAAACTCCCAAAAAGTGACTTTTTCACAACTCTTTGGGCGCCTAACGCTCTAGCCATGTGCCGGGCGCATATTCCTTGCATATATGGGTGCCTGACACCCCCAAACCTTACGCATGGGTGCTTCAGTGCAAATTATGGGCGTTTGGGTGCCTCGTTCTGCGTGTATGGGCGCTTCTATGCTGAAATGTTCGTTTTCTTCGTCGTTTTAGGTGTTTGCTTCAATGTGAGATGTCTTGGAACTTGGGAATAGAATTGCTTCTTATGTAAAGTCTTTTGATGCCTCTTGAATCTTCATTCTTCATCTTCCCAGGTACCACATAAATCTTAGGATATCTTGCTCTGTCGATTTGCATGATTTCTTCATGTATTACATCATGAACACCCTAAAATTGCAATATTTTGAGAAGAGCATAATTGCAGACTTAAATATAGAAAACAAAATAAATGTCCCAAAATCATAGATAATTGATCTAATACTCCTCTGTTTTGCTGGTAAAACCTACTAAAAATGACTGAAAAACATGCTAAGAATAACGTAAGATGACTTGTCATCAAATATTTATGAGTCGACTTTTAGTGAAGAGAAATCCTCTGACATTCAAGGACTAATTGAGTAATTCTAACTAGGTAAAATCACTTGCAATCTTGAATAAACAAACAAACACACACAAAACTAAAATAAATAAATAATGTAGGCACAAATTTTAATCTCTCAACTAATTTATGTTTTTTTTTGTCTTTGAATTATATGTGCAGCTAAATAATTATCAATTTGACCTTGAAATGCATTGGCAAGAGCACTAGAAACCACAACTTGATAATTGTAATCACAAATTTATTCAACTCAAAGTTGTAGTGTTAAGAAATTTTAAGTGTCTGCCTGAGTTGGTAAAGATGGTTTTGCAAAGAGCAATAAATTTGGAGAGGTTAGTGCCTATATTGTCAATAGCAGTCGAACGCGGCGCGATCGTGGCGTAGAGCGGCCAAAAACAGCAAAACGCGACGCAACGCTCCAACGCAGAGCATTTGGAGAAAGCGACTGAAGCGGGCGCGATTGCAGGTATAAAGCGGGCGTGATGCGGGTCAACGCGGGCGCTTACTTAAAACCATTTTAAGGGTCATTTTTGTAATTTTCAAACCCTAACTATTACTCTTCTCGATCAGAACCATATACACAGCCACAAACACAACTTCTTCATCATACAAACAAAACAAATCCATCTCATCTCATCATCTCTTGATCGCATAACCCATCTCTCCTCTTCTCATCTCATCATTTTTTATCGCAGAACCCAAATTTATTCTCCTCTCTTCATCTCTGGATTTCACACTTTGTTAATTTGTTAATTGGGAGGATGAACTTGTTTTTTGTTAATGTTTTTCACTTTTGTTACTTTAACCTTTAGAGGCTTAAAGTGTTGGTTTCCTTGAATTTTATTAGTATTTTTTGCAAGTATGTTTTATGTTTTGCTTAAGACTTGTAACTTTTATTTCAATCAAATTAGGAATACTTCATGAATTTTGAGTAATGTTTAAGGTATTTTAGTATTTTTTTTTTTTTCAACAGTATTGTATTTTAATATTAAATATATTAGTGTCCGCGTCACCGAAATAGCGTCCGTTACGCGCCCGCACCCCGCGCCGCATCAATTTTTAGGGTGGCCGCGCCGCATTCCCGCTTTGACAACAGAGGTTAGTGCTAATTCCACCAAGGATTAATGGTCGCAGCTAGTTCAAAAGAGAAGATACACCAATATATGAAAAACTTTTCTCTTCTTGGAAAGCATCAAAGATGGCCATAGTAGAGTTACATGAAAAGTATGTTAAGAAGAGTTGCACCAATCCAACCCATCCAAAATGCTGGCTCAATACCAATGCAAGTTGAGTTTTGAATTATGTTAAAGGATGTGTTTATTCATTAGTAGTTTACGTTTCTTTCATGATTTTGTGATTTGATAACAACAATGTGGCAATTTTCCATTATGTGCCCTTGTTTTCTTTTATTTGTCTTTAGTATTACCAACACTTTTATATTTCAATGTTAAATTTGATTGAGTATTCTCCTTATCTGTACTTTGGTGACTTACTTTTTTTTTTTTATCAATAGTTTCCCCCCATTGGGGCTACAATGATGAAACAAAAGTCACAAAGATAAGGTGTATTTATAAATTCACTAATGCACACATATACAACACTCTTTTTAACTAAGCAGTTGAAATAAAATAATTAATGAAATTAACGTCATATCATTATCTAAAATTACACACACACATATCGATTGTATTAATACTGATATTTTGAAAATATTCATGAATTTTCAAAAAAATTATCATATCGACTTCATTATATCTTGACATAAAATTCATTTTTGCATATATAAACATATAAAATCTAAATTCGGAGCAAATATTTATATTTATCACCCCTGCTACTACTATAAAAAAAATCAATTACCATCATTTTCCCATAATTACTCTTGATAAATCTCCTAATCTCCCTAATTTGATGGGTTTAAATGTCATTTTCCATTAAATTATTACTCCTTCCGTCCCATATTAATTAAGTGACACAGTTGACTCTGTCACACATAGCAATGCATTTTTTTAAGTGACACAGTTGACTTTGTTACACATACCAATGCATTTTTTTTTTATCTTTAATTATCTATTAGAAAAAATTATAAAAATTTAATATTTTGAAAATATTTATTGAAACGAATCCAACATCTTATATGATATTATTTATCTTTGTATATTAGTAGAAAAATATGATTAAGGTATATCAGGTCATTAATACACATTGTCAAATATGTCATCTAATATGGGATGGAGAGAGTATTGAATAACATTAATTAGTTTTTCGGCTATGTTTTTTAACATGATTTTCACTTAAATAAATTGGTTTTCAGCTGATTTTTGTTTCTTTCTCTTTCATAAATCATTAGTAACTTCTTAAAAAAAAAAAAACAATATACAAAAGTCTTCTATCATTGTATTTTATTTTATTTTTAGAGAAAAGTGCTTATAGCATTTCATTAATGATAATGTGTTCAATACAAATTGGGATTACATAATAAGTAGTGGGACTAGCTAGGGAAATGGCTTCTCTTGTAAGAGCATGAGCCGCCGAATACGCTTGTCACCTAATAAACTCTACCCGGGAGTTAGGAAAAGAAGTAGAGAACATCTCTCTACAAGCAGTGATGATGCTTCCAAATTCAGTAATATCGGTATGGCGAGAATGGAAAGCATCCCTAGTAACCTTTGAATCAAGCTCAAAATCAATATAATCAAAATGCATATCTTGCATCCATTGAAGAGCGTGAAACAACCCCAAAGCTTCACCAACTGCTACGGGAAAATAATGATCAAATTGTAACGCCTTAGCAAGCACAAATGTCCTGGTATCATCCCAAAGACACACACCAATACCTGTTCGCTGAAACTGATCTGAGAAAGCCACATCAACATTACATTTGTATCTCCCAAGGCTCGGTGGCAGCCACTGCTGCGTGACAGTACCTGAATGTGAATGGTGCTGGTGCAAGGCTTGCTGCAGATGCGTATCAGCTTGCACCTGCTGTCTATTTGCGTGCAGCAACATGCTTTGGTGCACAGAGTTTGCATCCTCCCAATCTTCAATCAGCGTGCGAGCTCTATCGACAATAGTGGCACAACTCTCATCAATATCCTCCCAAACTTTCAGATTACGGTGTTTCCATAAGCTCCAACAAAGTGCAGCAAAACGTTTTTGATGATTTGGAGACAAATGTTGTAATAGATGGAAGATAGTGTCGATGGCAGAATCGATATGAATGGTTAACTTCATGCCAAATCCCAGCTGATGTCCACACCTAAATAGCAGCAGAACATTCAAAGAAGATATGATTTAAATCCCCATGGTCCGAGTTACAACTTACACACCGTGTCGGACACGAAACACCCTTGTCTTGCAAACGAACTCTAGTAGGAAGACATCCCCTGCACATACGCCACAACAAATGTTTTATTTTCGGCAGTACCTTCAGACGCCAAATATCCTTCCAATTACCCGGACGACGAAAATGAGAAACATCAATCAATTCCTCCTATCATTGTATATCACGTTTCTTTTTGTTTTCATTTGATTTATGTATTTAACATTCTCTGATACTTATATTTTTTCGTTTAAATATTTTTTAATACTTTATTTTATTTGATTAATACTTCAAATATCACAATAAATGCGGCGTAAATATTTAAAGGAATTTTACATGTAAATTAAAAAACATATACTAAAAATACTACATTAGTGTAGGTATTTTAAAAATATTAAAAGAGTTTTTGAAATTTATCATATCAACTTTATCATATAAGAACATAAAAAACTATTTACACAAATATAAGCGCAAAAAAATCTGCAACTGACACCAGTGGCGGAGCCAGGAATTTTATAGAGTCTGGGCAAAAATTTTATTGCAAATTCATGTGACATAATATATATAAATAGTCATAAATCGATACGCATGAGGGTATAGAGTTTCGGTACTCGTCGGTTCGTTGAGTTAACAATAACTATAAAATAAACAAAAAAATAACCCAACTAAGAATAATGAATAATTATTTTACTTTACTTTACTATTCAATTATTCTATTATTACTAAATAATACAAATTTTATTTAACTATTTATTTTTTATTACAGTTTTTTATTTGTTACTTTATTATTTTATTTTTAATCATACTATTATTATTGTTTTTCTAAACTAATAAAAGGGACTTTATTTATAAAGTCAGGGTGGTGTAAAAAAAAAGTCAGGGTGGTTTCGTATTATTTTTGCTTTGACTTAAAGGTCCTATATATGTATTTGTTGAATTGGGCATTTAAAAAAAAAGTTTTCATTGGGCCATATTAGGAACAAGAGTCCATTGGGCTTTTTGACCCGGTCTTATCTACTTCAACATTAGAAGTAGGGGTGTGCAAATAATTTGGTTAACCACAACCAAATCAATATCCAAACCCTTCCATTTTGTTAAAGCCCAACCCACTTTATAAGAAAACCAACCCAGTCCATTTAACACAAACCAGTTTACCATTAGTTTACAACCGGTTTATTCCAAATCATAAATGCATCGTATCTTCTGTAAAACTGCTTCACAATTCTCTTTCTAGAAAGTCGCTTCAAAATCTCAGAACGCGTGAATAGCTTTTCTTGTTCAATAATTGAGAAAATCGCTTCTTCCTCTTCTCACAGATCGCAAATCTTCTTCTCACAGATCACAAATCACTTCTCATAGATCGCAAATCACACATCGCTTTCGGATCGCATTTTGTATAGATTCAGTTGTTGTTGCAACGTGTGAACCTTGAATGGAGACGAATTCATCAATGTGAATTACTGAACAACAAAGCAAAACAAAGATAACATGGGATAGAAATGATAATCAGAAACGCAGGTCAATAATAATGTTTCAATCATTGTCAATGTATCTTGTAATGATAATTGGAAATGCAGGTCAATAGTAATGCTAAGAACAATTTGGAAAAGGCGAATATGGTAAGTGGATTTTTGAGCCTCCATGGAAGAAGATCAATGAAAGAAGATGTGACAGAGATGAAATGGTGGGTGAGGGAGAAACGCAGGTTAAGATTAGGAAAAAACCGATTTTAAAACTTGTTAAAAAAATAAAAAACATCTTTCTGTTGAAAACCGGGTTTGAACCGGTTTTAACTAGTTTTAAATTAGATCCAAACTGTATTTACAAAAAAACCGGTTTTTATTAAAATGGGTTTAGAAACCAAACTGAAACCATAAATATGGTTTGGTTTAAAACCATGCACACCCCTAATTGGAAGCAGAAGCGCTGCATCTGCACTGCCACCGTATTAGAAACAGGAAAACAATAGACCGGACAAAGAAAACATTAGAAGCAGAAGCGCTGCATCTGCATTGGGCTTGCTACAAAGAAATTAGAAGCGGAGTCTGAGCTAGTGCACAGGATAGCTGGGGGTGGCTCCGCCCCTGACTCACACGGTGCAAATCTTAATAAACTTTTACACATAAATACTTCATCTCACAAAATTATCATTGTAATTATCTTTTTCTAGTGTTTTTGAAAAGTCACAATCCTGTATATTATTCAGCAATTTGAATGGAAGAAAAAAAAATTGTTTTTATAAGGTCTATATGATAAAAAATAGAGTTTTTTTTTTTTTATCATATGTCCCTGAAGGAACAATTAATTTGATAAAAAAAATAGTGATTTTTTATAGGATGTCCCTGAAGGAACAAAAAAGAAAATGAAAAAAAAAAGTGTGTTTTAATAAACATGAGAAAATTCGTCAAAAAAAATAAACATGAGAAAATAGAAGTATGAAAGTGATCATGGAACATTTTACCATATACCCCTACTCTTATACTTTCACCCTTATAATTTACCAAATAATCCAATTTTGCTCTTTTAACCATTTTAACATTTTACACCCTCACAATTGTCCAAAAAAAAATAAAAAAATTACACCCTCACTTTTAAATTTTCTAGCTTCAAGTTCACCCCTACTTCGTCTCACTTCCGGGTAATGCTTTTCCTTCGTCGCAGAAACCACTTTCTGCATATTGTTCACGGCCGGAAAAACTATGATGAAGATGCTTCGAGAGATGGGACCCAAATGTTAGCTGCATCACGAAGTACACCATCAAAAACTTGGACTTTTAGTTTTCTTAAATTTTTTAGATTAGGGAGTTTTCCTGCTTTAATTTAGGATTTGATATGCCAACATCAATTTTCTTGATTTTTGTTATTTGTTTATTGAGAATGAAACGTTCTTTAATTAATTACTATCAAGTGTCAACATCCAAGGGGATACATATTCATCTTTAAGCACTCATTGCAACCTTATATTATTCCTTCTTAGCTGTTTTGGAAGGATTTTCAGCCAATTCGTTAAGTGGTTTCATCTTTAAGCAGTAATTGTTCTTTGTCTGTCTCAATGAGTTAGTGTATATTGAAATTATAATTTTTCATAATGAGAATACACTATATAGACTAGTTTAGCAACTGAATGGAGAACCAATTCTAGCAACCTATAACAGAAAACTGACAACAAGAGAAGAGCTAACCATACACTAATAGAATGACTTCAAAACGGGTGGAAAACAAAGGCGTGATATCCTTCATGTGTCATAAAAAAACGTTTCTTAAAATAAATAAGGGAAATACTCAGGAATGTTTTTGGGACACTTTAAAGTGCATCTAATGCATTGAAAATCGTAGTATGTAACTTTTTTAGAAGTAATTTCTTATTTTAGAATTCTTAAAAAGTGTTCTGAAAGCATTGTATATGATCAAAATACTAATATATGAATGAAAATGTTGATGATATTTTATTTGATTCTTATGCTTTTCCTTATCCTCTTTTTATATTTGGGTTATGAAATGTTTTGTTTAAAAGGATTTATGGATGATGAGTGTATTAGGTAGGATACCCACTTTGATAGCCATAAATCTAAAAGAGATGGGATCATTGTAAATCATTGGTTATATCTAAACTTGGGACTGGTACTAAACTTTGGATATAAGATAATGACTAAGCTTTATATTTTTTTTCATAATTTTCTATAGACAACATAATTAAGGCTCAACATGTCCACAATAGAATAGACAACTATTTGCTTCTTACTATAGTACTTTCTTTGATCCTATACATACAAAAAAGTTGAATCAACAAAAATTAATGTATCTGATTCAAAACTTGAACCACATGGATCAATTTTTATTGATCAACATTTCTCTAATATACAAAGGAGGGAGTATTTGATTATTGTTGTACAAGTATTAATGTTGATTAAGGGAATTAGCATTCATGTATCCGCATCCCATGGTTGACCTTGGATTTGAGCACTAATTAGGATGAGCTTTCTTACCTATATGTCCATGTTTCCCCCACCACTAGCTCTATATTCCCCACCCCCAACATCAGTCTTAATGCCCATTCAAAACAATTATAAATTTGTGCGGTTTGAATGCATGCTTATGTATAATTTGTATGGTCTGGATATGCACTTATGAAAATTAACATGATAATTTTTTAGTAGGCTTGGGGACATAGTTTAGAGAGACAATTATCTAAGGCCCTGCAAACTCATATACTGTTTCTTAAACGCTTTTCCAAACAGGAAAGGCATGGTTAGTACACATCATCAATTTGAATTAATGCTTTATTAATAAGCATAAATGCAAAAAATGAGGATAATATGCAAATAAACAGTGATTTGATGATTTTGGCCCCCAATTTAAAAATGAATTATTTGAGTCCGTGATGATGATGTTTGTCTTAATTTCTTATATGTGAATTGTGAACAACACACTTTGCATAAGAATTTTTTTAAAGTCCCCTCCTGTTTTTTTTTATTTTTATTTTTATTTTTATTTTCACAACACCCATTTTTCATCACAATTTTCCATTCCCCTTCCTCATAAACACACAATCCTAGTTAAATTTGAAATTCATCTGCATCATTCCTTCATCTAAAAACGAACAAATTAGATGCATCAATTCTACTCCATCCATCCTTTTTTTATAAGCTCCTTTTGAGAAGAAAAGAAAGATGGTCCTAGATATAGGTCTCTTTTTTAAACGACTACATACATTTATTGTTTGATCGTATATAAATTCGTAATTAACAAAATGACTTCAAATATGAAAAGCTAATTACATAATTTATTTTTTTTGAAATAGAATAAAAATAAAAATATATTTTAGAAACATCCATTCGTAAAATAGACATATTAAATATATTAATATATTTTCCTAATATATGTGAAAATTACAAAAGGCACTTGTAGAAAATGGAATGAAAGGGTCCAAAAGTCCCAACACAATTTGTAAAATGTTAAGATCGATGTTCGAACCCCAATACCTTCATTTTTTTATCATTTTGTCTATTTATAAAAAATAAAATAAAAAATGGACAGAGGGAGTAACATCTAGTTATCTAGTTCTCTTTTGATAGTCAAAACCTAGTAAAAAAAAAGAGCAAAGTACCCCTTGCTATCCCCATCTCACTCAGAGATTGTTATTGACTTTGCAACTTCATCCTAAGAGGTATCACGAGTATTTATTTTTCCCTTAGACTTTGTTTACGAGTTTGGAGGGGAAGGGAAGGTTTTGGAAAAATGTAAGGAGCAAGTGGAAGAAATAGTGGACGTTGGGAGGGGAGGACTTTGGGGGTTTAATTTTTCTTCATAATACAAAACCATCTTCATTTGGGGGAACTAAAAAATTGTATTGGAGGATGGTTTATATGAATTCTTCAAATTTAATATATGTTGTTATAATATTCTTAATATTAAAAATATATGAATCATAAGCATTAGTTTGTCATTCTCTAAAGAAATACTCTTTCAAAAAAATGTGAAAGATTTTTCTATATTTCTCACCCCTCAAACCCCCTCTTCTTCTCCCCTCCAAACTCTCAAACAAAACCTTAGAGTGTATTTGGATGAGGTAATTGAGAAATTTTAAAGAATTTAGAATTCTAAGCAATTTAAATGATTCAATTAAATTACTTTCATTTCTCAATACTTTTGTTTGGATGGAGTAATAAAAAAATTCATCGTCATCATTTTTGGGCAACTTTTATAAATTTTAAAAATTGAAATTAGGGGTCAATTTGTAAATTTCAAAAAATTTGAGGGGTCAATTTGCAATTTTTTGAAAATTTTAGAGACCAAAATTTGAAAAAAATATATATAACAGTGAAGAATTTTGAAATTCTTAACTTTTAGGTGTCATTTGAAATTCTCTAAATTTAACATGAACAAAATACTTCATAAATTTCATTCTTCAAATTGTTATCCAAACAATGGAATTCACCTCAAAATATTTGAATTCCCTCAAAACATTACATTCCCGCATCCAAACACACTCTTAGAGTGATGGAGTCCACAATTCTTTGTTACTCTTATGAAACATTCAAGATGTTGAACTCTAGGTACCACACAATGAGAATGACAAAGAGGAATACACCGCCGAAAAATTCAAGATGGAGGATACGAGACATGGGGAAGAAAGAGTGTTATTATGGTTCATATGCACAAAAGGATGGGAAAGGAACTTAGCTATGGTAGCATTGTGAAGCTCCCTCCGCCTACGTCCTTATGTCTTGCCCAAACATGTGTAGGTCCAACTGTTTTTTGTGGAGGTGTGACTTGTCCTTCTCATATGTGTTTGATACGTTAAAAGATAAGTATTTGATAGAACTACGCATCATAAGACAAAATAGTATTTAACAAAATTTTATGGTATTGTACGATGGTTTGTCTTATACGATTTTTTATGGATAATTATTTTGATTTTTTAGACAACTTATACTTGTGACAAAAAAAATTAAAAGTTATGTTTAGGTTATGGGAGAGACAAGAATTTAAATTTTGTCATATCCCTTGCTCTCTCAAATTGTTCAATCTCTAAAAAAGTTTTACAATTAAACAGAGTAAAACTAGAGTTGCTCTGTTTAGAAACTTACTTTGTTAGCAGATCAAACTCAGTTAAAACTATAGTTAAGCCTAACTATTTTACCAATAGCTTTAATTTTTCAAGTCCTTCTGATTTCCAACTGATAGGTAACTTTTTTGTGTGTTGTATATTGGTCATTCCAACTCGAAGGGTTAAAGAGAATGATAAATGAAAGAATATCTCCTTCCATTCAAAGTGGTTCTAAGTGGACTCACTTTCTTTGTCCCATACCTGTCTCTTCTATGTTCTAAGGAGTTGGCAAATCGTAAAGCACTTTCTTACCTCCCTCCCACTTTCGGTTTAATGAATTATTATATGTATAATTATGTTAATGAATTCTTGCTTACAACAGCTATTCCACTTCTTGCCACTATAATGTCTTATATAATTATAAAACATTTTAAAGACTGAAAAATTGATGTTGTCTGATTTACTATAATTGTCTGAGGTTGAGATTAAGTTGCTGCATGTGACCATTATTATGCTTTCACTGTGCACAATGTGGAGATATCTTTCACTTCTTAATTTGATGGTGCTTGATGGATTTGGATTAGACTTGTATCACTTCTTCCCCTTTTTCATATATATATATGGCAAACATGAGCCATTATTAGGTTTTATTTTGGAGTAATTTTGTGTGTGGACACAAGATTTGAATATGTAACTTCTTTTTTTTAAGAAATTTAAATATTTAACTATACGTTGTGTATTTTTTTTAACTAAATAAAGGGTTCAAATCTTTGTGTCCATTTAAAAATCATCATAAAAGATTTGGACACTTTAGGTTTATGTCCTTAAGGACATCGAGCTCTTTTATATCTTTTTTTTAGCTAAACCCTAAATCATAAACTACTTGGACCAACAAATGTTGGTATCCAAATTCTAAATCATTTAATTTTCTAGCTAAACCCTTATTTTATGAGCAATTTTCTAGCTAAAACCTTTTTTTATGAGCAAAGCAGTAAATTATTGGAACCAAGTCCTTTCAAGAAATACCACATTGAAGCTTCAACTACTCCATTTGTCCCTTTTACCAATATTTTAGATTACCTTGTTCTTCGGTATAAGTTTTTAATTTCCCTCAAAATTTTACATGTATTAATGATTTTTTTTTACAAAAATTACCCTGTTTATTTTACCATTGAAATTTGTAAATAAAAAAAAAAATCCCTTCTATGATATTAATAATCCTAGAGGTAATTATGAAAAATTACAACTAATTTAAGCAACTTTTACTCTAAAGAACTATTTCTTCCTGTTGCATCAGAGTGGCTTTAGATGGTATCAACCATCATGAAGAGACTTTGGCATCCAACTTGCATGTAAGCTCTATTCACTATATGATGATTATGGACAAGAAACAACAAAAGCTAGACGTTTTTGCAACAGTTTTAGTATAGATCATGGTTTCTTTCCTCATATAAGAAGCAAACTTGGCTTTTGTTCTCAACCATGGAAATTACAATGTTACATTAATTTTTTTGTTGGCCACTGACTTGCCTTTTTTTTAGAAAATGCTCATAATATTACAATAAAATGAGTGGAGGTAGTATTTAATTGTAAATTGTAATGGTGCACAGGTGGCTCAAATTGTGATGTAGTAAATCCCAATTTGGAGCTTTCACCAAATTCCAATTGACATCATTTAATTATGCCAATTATATTATATTGCATGACCTAAAAAAGTACCATACCTAATGAGAAATGAATGTGTGAATATTCGAACTTTGTACCCTTTGAGGGATTTCTTGCATTTTATTTTTGTGTGTATGTAAGTGATCCACTAAGTAAATACTTCATAATACGCCTCAGCCAAATTGGGAAAGAAATTAATTAAGAGCATTAGCAATGACATATTCTATAGTAGATCCTTGAGCATGTGTATCATTTTGTTTTGGAAAATGCTAGATATCAAGAATGATTTTATCAAAAAAGATTTAAGAATGACATGGCACAATAATCACCCTTAGATTTCAGTCTCATTTATTAACTTTTCATAAAAAAAAAATACATAACATCCACCACCCCATGATTTCCAATCAGATAAAGATTTTATTGACTAACATTAATTTCAGGACAATTTATTGATAAAATCTAAGGGTGATTATTCTGCCATATCATTTTTGAATTTTTCTTGATAAAATCTTTCTTGATGTATAGCATTGCTCTTTTGTTTTTATAATGGCCAATAGCACAAATGAACAAAAGCAAATTAAAGTCGCACTAATGCTTGGTTAGTGACATTACTTTGACTAATACCATTTGTACAAATTAAATTAAGAAATCTCTTACAAACACTTAAAATAACCTCATAGAACACTCTAAGCATTGTTGTTGTCTTCCAATGATGGTCATTCTGACGTCTTAAAAGAAGATTGTAACTTTTCTTTGCTTACAAATGTATAGTAAGTAGCGTATACTCAAATATACCACGTTCGATTCCTATTGATTAAAAAAAACCAAGGTAGTGGTTTTTCCCTCTTGACTATTTAACAAGAAAACTAGAGCATTATTTGGTAGGGTTTGAAAATTTGAAGTCCAAAACATTTCAACAAGTGCTACTTTTAAATGCTTGACCAATGACTATTAGAGAAGAACCTTCATATCCCTATAAGTTAGTCTCGTAATAATAATCAAAGGTCGCTGGAATTTGGAATCAAATCTTGGGCACATGCATAACATAAGAAAGTGCAAAAGCACTCTCAATATGGAGTCCACCCAACAAAAAGAAATGGTTAAAAATTCTATATGGTTATAAGAAATGAGAAAAGTTTTTAGGAGTTAGTCATTTTCAGTTAGTGGCATAATGTTCTACCTTTCCAACTAGACATTAGTGTCTTAGTGCTTTCCTCAACAAAAAAAAAAATAGTGAGTGCTTAGTGACATTCTTTAAAATTGACAAATATGTAAATAAATTCTTCTAGTTTTTGGTTTGTCCTAAACATAAAATTCTCTCTGCTTTTTCCTCTGTCTACTATAGGAAAAAAAAGATATAGAATCACTTACTTGTCTCCACAAACATTCTTAATATAGTGTCCCTTTGTCTTTAGATCAAAAACATTCCACTAAGTTTCAAAGCATCGAGGATATTCTTTGTATTAGGTAGACACGTAACATATGTAAACAAGTATATCCAGAAGAATAAACTTGAGAAAACCTTGCTTAATGGCAAGAAATTATCAATTGTAATGGACAAATTTAATGTTTTTATCACTAAAAGCATATAAAGAGATAGAATAATGATGGTATTATGACAACAAATGTTATTGTCTTTAAATTACTTTTTGAAATTTTTTAACAAAGTTTCAACAAAAAGAAAATGAGTGATTAAAACTTTCTTCTACTTTAAATTATTGTGATTAATGCATATCATATGAAATAGACCTACTTTGATAAAGTTAAGCAGAAAATGAAAAAACATCAATATGAATGTTTCGCAAAGGCAATATAAAAAAACTTCATCTTGTCTTTCTATCTGAAATGAGAATAATGTGTCCTGCATGAAAAAGTCCCTCAGCATTATTGACATGAAAATTGGAGAACTTTTTCATTATATGTTCATCAAACAATTGACAACCATTTCATATTTTTACTTGTTTTTCTTCTCTTTTTTTTCCACTTTTTTTCTTAATTCATTCTTTTCAAAATCCAAAACAAATGAAATAGCACAATATACAAAGTTCTTCAAGAAAAAAGATTAAACTATAATATACATATAGGGTCCGTTTGGTGCACATGATAGGATAAACACAAGATATGATAAGAAGTTGGATAAGAATATGATATGATAGTGAGAGGATAGTAACTTATGCTATCATGTGTTTGGGGTACACATGATAAAAAACATGATAGCATTACTTTATCATATTACGTGCTTGGTGGACCATTTGATAGTGATAAGATAAAATATATATTATATTAATGACGAAATAATCATGTAAACAAATAAGCAAGAAATCAAAGAAATTAAGAAAAGGCTTTTCTAAAAAATAAATTGCAAAAAGAAGTAGAAAGGAAAGGGAAAATAATATGATAATTGAAGCTGCAAAAATATATTGAAGCACAAAATCAGAAAAAATTGAAGGATTTGAAGGATGAATAAGTAAAAGAACCGATAGAGAACAACAAAAGATGAATAAGCAAAATTCAAGAAATTGAACGCAAAAGAAATTGAAACAAAGGATGAATGTGTTTAGGGGAAATTAGATTTTCAAATGACAATATTATATTAACAATTGTATAATAACCGATTGAGATTGGAGAACAACAACACAATCGAAGCACAAAAATTTGAAAACTATTAAGAACAAAAATTGAATCATTTGAAAACTGCAGAAGAACAAGTAACACGGTGAAAGAGAAAATGGAATGGAATCGTAATCTAAGAAGTGCAGAGAGTGGGAGTCGAAGACAGTTTTTGAGAAATAGAAAACGCGTTTGTCATGTTTTATCCTATCATGTTGCTAACCCAGCCTAAACTAAGGATAAAAATAACAAAGAGAGAGTAGAATATGATAAGTAATTGGTTTATTTTATCATTTTCTATTGGTGCACCAACCAAGATATTCAAATAGGATAGGATAGTATTATCATATCCTGTCTCTCTATCATGTGCACCAAACGAACTCATAACGGTGATAACCTAAAAAAGATTGGTTTACAAAAGTCGTGGCTAGAAGTTTTACCCAAGTAGAAATTAATAAAGGAAACAGCAAAACATCTTTGAATTAATCCACAAAACGCCACATCATGGTTTGATACGACTCAAGTAGAGTTTATTGTGACTTGACTTATGAGACCAAACAATTTCTTGGTTCAATGGGTTAATGATTATGTATTGGATTTAATTGAAATCAAGCCACATCGTAAAAAGAAGTACACTCTCAATTAATCATAATTGTTGGACCACTAAAAATATAATACTTTCTTGAACAAAAAAATAAATATAATACTTTAATTATATATAGACACACATATAAACACACACTTTAAATGTCAATTGAATGGTAATTGTGATAAGTTGACAATGTTAAAAGTTTTTAAATAGTATATCAAAATTAATTTTTTTTTTGTTAATTATGCTATTGATGTGAAGTATCTTAGGCTATGTTTGGATTGATGGTGAGTGGTGGAATGGAATGGAATGGAGTGGGATAGAGCCACATTCCATTGTTTGATTTTGTAAAAAAATAATAGAATGGAATGGGATGTGATGGAATCCATTCCATCAAATACCACTCATTTACTCAATTTTCCATTCCCCCTAATTTGTGGTGTATCCAATGGAATGGAACACATTAATAATACAATTACAATTTTTTCCTTGTTTTTTTTCTATTAATTTTTAAAAAAAAATTCAAACAGCTTCGTTATTTTTTATATTATCTTTTTCTATTATGGAATGGTGGTAGTAGTAAGTAATACAACTATCCATAAAATTGTTGTTGGTTATATTGTTTATCTATACAATGGTAAAGTTTCAATTTTGATAAAACAATATAGGCTTGTTCCTTCTTGTAAAATATATATATATATATATATATATATATATAGGCTTGTTCCTTGTAAATCTCATGTTATTATATCCTAAATGCAACCAGTAATTTTTGGGGATTCTATCAAAACAATATGCTTGTCATTTAAATTGTTTCCTCGATGCAACCTTCCAAAGGAACAATTTAGACTTGTTGCTAGAAATAATTTAGGCTTGTTTAAATTGTAAGGTTGGATCAGTTCCGTTTGTGTATCTGGGTTTGCCTTTAATTTTTTTTTTAGAGGGGGCGAGTGAGGACCACAGAAAAATATCTTGGGTTGATTGGAACACAATTTGTAGGAGTAAGGAGGTTGGTGGTTTAGGGGTAAGGAGAAATAGAGAGTTTAACTTGGCGTTATTGGGGAAGTGGTGTTGGCGCTTTGGGGGGGGGGGGGGGGGGGG
>Ga0228710_1002181_pt1 | contig 30596 bp, 21 predicted proteins | sample MedpolnodulmetaG_FD_177995 | JGI IMG/M metagenome (GOLD analysis project Ga0228710, IMG submission 177995) | Root nodule microbial communities from Medicago polymorpha collected in Santa Monica, California, United States - pink nodules | ecosystem: Host-associated > Plants > Roots > Nodule...
TAGCAATCAACCATGAGAATAGGCGTGGTTGCTAGAGGAACACACTCACTGCACCTCGAGAGAGGCTTTGATACGCTAAAGAGAAACTTGTCTTTAGAAAGTAGGTCGAATATAAAGTCATGGTTTAAGGTTTGTTTGTGAAGGATTCGTCACTACGACGAAGCAATAATCCCAAGGCACCTTTTTATTATTATTTTTATTTTATTTCAAAAAAAAAACTAAATCTTTTTACTTCCAAAACTTTCATTCTAATCATTGTTAAAAGTTAATTAAATTCATAACTCCCTGTCGAAACGATACTCTATTTTTACTACTTCGGTAAAACCGTACACTTGCGGTTTTGCTCATCAAAAATCATACCTCTCTATTGCCTTATCCAAGTTGTGCTTAAGATTTGATCCGGTAGGGTCTGTTTCTGTTTCGATGTTTGTTTCACCTTTCGACATTGAGTCGTTGAAAACATATAATTCTTGTTCACAACGATTAAGTTGGAGTAGTGCTTGATCAACCAATGAAATGTTGTTATTGTAGAGCATCATAAAAAAGCGTAGAGCAAGTTAGGATGCTAATTGAGCATGGTTAAGATAGGGTTCCATAACACGAACATCAGTGATCAATTGGTTTAAATGTTTGATGAGGGAACTATCTGACGTTATGTTATCAAAGGTAAGGGACAATAAGTATCTTATTTTGCCAAATAGTTCCATGATTTTCATCCTATTGGTGTCATTATTGATAGAATTGACAGAATTGGTGGAAAAGTTGTAATTATCTCCTTGGCTTACTTCGTCGCTCATGGTTATGGTTGTTATTGTATATGAGAGATATGTTGTGTTACTATTTATAGGTGTTTGATGGTGGCCACCTAATAAAAATGAAGGGATATGTTTATTCAAACTTTGAAATATAGTTTTTAAAAACCTTTTCACAATCAAAGCAAATTGGCTTTCCATAAAACATTTAAATTTTTTAAAGAATTTTCGTTTGTTTTATATTTTTTTTAAAGTCAAAATTAATTATTGTAAAAATTGGAAAACTATGATGGTTTTATAATTATCCAAGTGTGGTTTATTTGTCTTTGTGGGACAAAAAGCATATTATTAGATGTGTCCAATTCAGGCAAAATACTATGAAAGTACAAAAAGGGCAAAAAGACCAAACATGGTAAAAAGACAAGCACGTGGGAAGGGAAAAATAAGATTAAGACACCATGCAACATAACAAAGTTCCAAAGTTACATCACCATTTAAACATCAGTAGTACATGTTAATGAAGCAAAATATTAAAACTATATGACAGCAATAGATGACCAAAAATCCTTCCCAAAAATAGTTATCCAACCAAACCTTCAAAGTCCATCAGGCTTGTGACGGACCACCATTACAATTACATGGTCCACGGGGTTCTCAACACCTAGGGCAATCCGGTCGAGTGGAGTCAGATTCTTTGATCTGACAAACTGATACCAACCCATGGTGAGGTACTTCTCAACATAGCCAGAACTTCTTGTCAAAGTCTTGAGGGTGCACTTGGTTGTCTCACCAGTTTCAGAATCCAAGACATCAATCTCAATAATCTCAGCATTAGATTGCCATCCAAATTTGTCTACAACAAAAGCAGGGAAATGCTGTATAAAATACAGAAAAGAAGGAGTTAGATAAAGGGTTAATTGAATACAAGTTAATTCAAATAAGTTGCAGAAATTCATTTAAACTAACCATGACACTTTTTCCCTCAGCAATAGCTTTAGTAACCTTTATGGTCCGTATGTACTCTTCAGGTTTTCCGTTCCCACCAGTAACATGTATTGGTTCATCACCAATTTCATAAAACCCAGCAATAGCCTCTTCTTCAGCCTGCCTCATACAATCCTTAAACAACTCATAAGGAAGTGCCATAGTAGTCTCCCCCTCGTTTTGACCAGGTTCCACAACAAATATAAAACATATAGGGACAACAAAAGTTGGATCGGCAAGCTTCATTTCATGATAATTTTCTGGGTGATGGGCTCCAAACCAAGGAATGTCTTGACCTTCATCATCCACTATCCTCATATAGAATAGATTGTCCACAACCTGGTAGCATAGGCTGACTTTTTGAGGAGCATTGAATCCACAATGCAAAGCTATGGCTTTCCCTCCTGGTATCACGTTTTCAGTGATAATCCGGGTTGTATCAACCCTTATGTAAGTACCAGCTGGGTCTTTGAACCAACCATGTTCCTGATCATCCAGATCCAATTGCCAGGTTTCAACAAACAGTGGTGGGATTTCAATGTCGTCCTGAGTAAACATATAAATGATTGAGTGCATTTTATGAATTTTCGAATAAGTTAATAACATTTATTTTCACACATAGTATTGATTGAGTGTCTTACATTGTCAGGAGAAATGATGGTTTGAAAAGTCCTTTCACCTTCATTGCTAGTTCCAGCACCGTTGTTCCTAGCATTGTACATTTTCCAGAATTAATAAATTGACCAAAAAATTCCATGAAACCCTAATTCCATGAAACGCTAGTAAAATTCAAAAAATTCCACATAACACAAGCACCATTACAGAACAAAATTTGTCACTTTGATCAAATTGTTCTCATGAAAGTTAGGCAATGTGAACTTAAGTCTATCTCCACCTTTAATGTCACAAATTATGGCAAATTCTCTCCATCCATCTGTAATACGCACGTCTTTATAGCCATAGTACACACCACATACTTGTCTATCACCTGTAGGACCTTCCATTCTCACTTGAGTAACATGTACCCTCCTAATAAAGTTACCCATCTCCTGAGGTAATGTCTACAACAGATTTTAGATAAGACAAAGAAAATCAAAATTTATGACATAGATTGATCATAATTTTAAAACAAAAACAAATTAAATATAGAAAAATTTTAAATTATAAAGGAAAAGAATTTTACTATTTCTTGTAGGACAGGTGGTTCAGTTGGAACAGTGTAACGAAAAGTGACTGAATGCCTCAGATCAATGCTCATGTTGTGCCATCTAGGAAAAAGTGGAAGGTATGTTCTTTGTGCGATAACCTGGATGTAAAAATGATTTCCCCCATAGTACCTTAAAACGACATTATGGTGGCCCTCCATGCGAAAAAGTGTTCTCATCCCCGCCCAACCTTGAGTCATCAGAGGATCTTCTACAATTTGATTATAGTGAAGATAAAAGTATCTAGTGCTTGTGATTACAGTCCAAATTCCACCAAGTTGTCCAGAAAATTGTTGGGCAAAGCTGGGTTCCACTTCGCCAAAAAGCTTTCATATTTCATATATTAAGATTAAAAGGAAACAAAAAAAAAATTAATTCAAGTGTACGACGAAAAAGACACAATCGTATTATAAATGAAAATATAGATGAAATAGGTCAAATAAATAAAGAAATTACCTGTCCTTTAACATGCACAGTCATGAAACCACCAATTTCTGGTCGGGACATCAAGCTCCTCGTTAGCTAGTGAGTGTGTACCATATTCTCTTGAAGGTAGGTTATACTGATTGTTTTAGCAAGGGAAAATAAATGTTTTCATGAGTAGAATATTTTAAATAGGTGAGAATGAATTAATGGGGGTCAACAAGTGTCTTTGCATGGTCAATTATTGGTCCCACTTGTTCTCCAATCCGATCCCACACGTGGCAACACCCCCACTCACACCAATCCATATACATAGTGAATTAAACAAAGGGTTCACGTGGATTTACCATGGGTTTTAATTTACTTCAAATCTATACAATTCATTTATATTATAGATTACCATTTAATTTTTTTTTACATTATTCAATTTAATATCTTTTAACATTATTATTTATGGCATATTAATTTCGACTATATATATTAGTAACATTTTTCGGTTTTCTTTAAGTTTTTATGAAATTTATTAAATAAAATTAATTATACCAACAAAGTTTATCAAAAACAAGATGAGAGTGTCTTCAATTTGGGGAAAGGGACACTGTAGCAACAATACATATCAATACAACCGTCTCTTTCAGTTTGGGGAAAGGGATGTCAACTCAAAAGTGTGTAGTGTGCAGCGGGTAGTAGAGTGTTGCAGTGGATGAAAGAATGTAGAGTGTATGGTGTATTGTGTAGTGTGCAGTAAACTATCAGAAAGAAAAGGACCAAGACAGTGAAGATTGCAGAATCTACCAAATCTGCACCATGCGTCTGCCAAATCTCTAGCTTGCAGAAAACACTGTTTTTTTGTTTTGTTTTATAGTTAAACTAGATAAGGGCAACCAACCCATATGTTTCGGTTACACTTTAACTTGCATGAAAAAATATTTAATGCAAGTTTCAATATTTATTTTAATTTTTGTTCTTGAGATAATAAGAAAATGGTTTAGTCAAAAACCATTTGATTTATTTTATGTTTCACGCAAATTAAAAATTCTATGATTTATATTTTTTTTGTAAAAAAACTTTGATAGACATTTCGTATTGGTTACGATTCAATTTTTCAATCAAATATATTTTTTTAAATGGAATATAATAATTATTCAATGAAAAATAAATGTGTAGAGTTTAATTTTTTGTTTTGTTTTTATGCGATTAAAATAACAACTTGGTTAAGAAGAATATAACTTATTAAGTCCAAGGACGGCTGAGTAGTGTTCATTGGTGAATCAATTAGGTCAAATGTGACTGGGTTAAGTCTACAGACGGCTGAGTAGTGTTCATTGGTGAATCAATTAGGTCAAATGTGAATGGGTTAAGTCCAAAGACGCTGGTCAAATGTGATTGGGTTAAGTCTAGGGACGGCTGAGTAGTGTTCATTGGTGAATCAATTAGGTCAAATATGACTGGGTTAAGTCCAAGGACGCTGAGTAGTGTTCATTGGTAAATCAATTAGGTCAAATGTCGGCTGAGTAGTGTTCATTGGTGAATCAATTAGGTCAAATGTGACTGGTTAAGTCTAAGGATGATATAGAATAACGAATAAAATACTATTAAATTAGGGTTTGGGTTAGGTTTTATAATATTATTATAAAATGCTCTGCTTTGTTTTCAAATCAAATAAACACATCTTTATTCCTTTTAATATATAAAAGTCATATTAGTCTAGTCCATTAAAACGCTACAAAATTTCCAAAGATCCATAGTTCTCAAAATATTATGGGTTCCATCAAACAATGTCTTCAAGCAATAGCAATCCATGATCAAACTTACATGCTCGGTGGATCAGGTACTCAAACAGGCGATGTTTTTGTAGACCAAAAGCAGCGATCGTTGTCTCAATGTCCGAAGAAAATCCAAATCGTTTATATTACACCTGTAGACGTGACAATCCAAAACGATGCTCTTTCTTCGAATGGTGCGAGCCAGATGAACCTGTAATGTCTGTAGGAGAAGTTGAAGGGAGGTTAAACAAGTTGGAAGAAGAAGTCAACAACATGGTTGCCATTCATGCAGCTAAGATTGAATCGGATCGATTGGAAATACATAAAGAACTAGCAAAATTACAAAATGAACTACAGGATCAGTTATGTAGCTTCAAAACGATTGTTGAAAACATGAACAAAGAGACTGAGGACAATGGAAGTAGGTTCAAGGCCGAACAGGATTTAATGGTTTCCAAAATGGACACAGAGATGAACAAAACACAAAAATCATTGTCGAATTTGAAGTTTCTGATTACATTCCTCACTCTGGTTGTGATTTTCACAATGTGGAAAATGAAGTGAAACTGTTGGTTTAACGTTGAAGAAGATGAAGGTTTGGTGGTTAGATATAAGAAGATGAAGGTTTGGTGAAAAATATGTCTTTTCTTAATTAATTATTTAAATTAGTATTGTATTTTCTATGTTTAAAAAAAAAGTGATGTATCCTAGAATTGATAATTATTAAATATGTTTATTACATGTTAAATTAGTTAAGGTTTTAGTACTATGGATGGTTGTATCTGGTTGTACTTTATGCTTGAATTTTAATTATTATAAGTTAACAATATTATTAAGTAGTTGAACTTTGTAACAAATTGGTTTTCCCAATTTTCTTGCCAAAAATCTAGAATATGCAGTCTAATCACTCTTAAAGCGCCGAACTTGACATTGGAAGAGGTTACAAATTGATCATTGGCAAACCCTACTCTACTAATATATTTTTTTATAATATTTAAACATGTAATTTTTTTGTTAATAATCCTTGTTTTTGTTTTTGAAAGAATATACAATCATTGTTTTAATATGTTTAAACTTGTATCAATTTTTTGTAAAATATAATTTATTATAATCGAAGCGTAAACTAATTAGTGTAATAAACAGTTTTTTCTAATATGAGTGTAAACTAGATAGTGTAAAAACCATATCTCATGCTTCATATCAATTATGCTGGAAGACAAGGATGAAGAAATTGCAGGTGTGGTAGGAAGTAGATGATTGTTCTTTGAAGTGTTTTTTTTTTGTTAACATATATGTAAGAAACAATTTTTCCTAATATGAGTGTAAACTATATGTTTTAATTAATAATGTATTAATATTTTGGAAATATGTATGAATATTTTAATTAATAATTAAGAAACATGCATTAATAAATTGATACATAGGTATTAATGTATTTGCGTTTTAAGTAATTATCAAAAAATGTGTAGTATACTTTAGTTATTATTTTGTAATTAGAAATTGTTATCATTAATTGTCATTTCTTGTTTTAACTTCATTGGATTTAATTATATAAAATAAAAAAATAAATATATCGTGCGTGTTTATTAAATTATTGAATATTAATATTAATTTTAAAAATAAAAGTGGCTAACCAAATGGGTTTGAGGATTGGTTTCAATTGAAACATATTTAACTAGTTTGGAAAGAGATTAAGTTATGTGATGTGATTTTGCCTAGTGGAGTCAAATCACACTTACAAGAAGTCTATAACAATGATGAATTCTCAATAGTTTTTTTCCAATAAAGCCTAAACCCTACACTGTCATTTGATTCATATTGATTGTGTTATCTTTGTTAATTAATTGTTCAAAAAATTGTTTGCTAATTATTTTAATTTACTACTAACCTAATAAATTATATTATCACGTAAAATTTCATCAATTGTATGCTTATGTGCATTTTGACTAATTATGAAAAAAATTTGTACTATGCCGTATACTTTACTTATTATTTTATAATTATAAATTTAATTCTTAATTGTCCTTTCTTGATTTAACTTCATTGGAATTATTTTTATAAGATAAGATAAAGTAAAAGTTATTAAGTATTAAAAGTGGATAACTTCATTGGAACTAACTTTGTTTTGATTAATTATTTAATATTAATATAAATTATAAAAATCAAATAAAAGAGGGTCACCAAATGAGTTTGAGGATGGTTTCTATTGAAACATATTAGTTTGATGAGATTTTGCATTTTGCAGTCAAATCACACTAATGATGAATTTTCTAAAGTTTATTTTCAATAAAGCCTAACATACACTGTCTCATGTACTTGTTCTTGCAAAAAATATTAATTTATTCATTTTGATATTTTGATTGTGTTGTCTTTGTTATTACTCGAAAATTGTTTGAGAATTCTTAATTAACTAATATCTAACCTAATTTTGCAATCAAGTAAAATTTTATTAATAATTTATTTTCAACTTGTGAACCACCTCTCCTCTCAAAACTCCCTTAACCTCTCAAACCCAAGCATCAACTCAACTCACTCCATACCATGGACAAGAAATCACACAAAATGAAAATGAATGTTGATTCAGACACCAGCAATATCACCAACAGAGATATCAATTCAAAACTAGTTGATGAACCAAGTGCATTGATAATGGAGGTTTTCACAATGTTGAAACAACTTATGGTAACAGTGAACCAAACTAATTTATCTTTGATGGAGATGAAGGTTGATCAAACATCACTCAATGAAACTCTAGCTGAAATGCGCAACTCTCTTAAGTTACTTGAAGTGGCAGTGTGTATACAAGACCGAGACATACTACCAACAAATCATAAAACTTCAACAAAGGTTCATATGGATGTGGGTGTCGATTATGACAAAGGAAAGGGTGTAGTTGTTGATTGGGATGATGATGATGCTAACAACGACATCATGTTTGATGTACCAGATGAAGAAAACGATGACAATGCCATGAAAAGCTATCATTATATACCAACCAACAATGTTGAAACAACTTTGGATGCAGTCACGCCTGTAATACCAGAGATTTGGACAAAACCATACACTTCAAACCCAAAGCAGTCAACAAATGCTAACCATCAGATTGTGAAGAAACTGTTTGGAAGTCCACCACCTTCAAGGACCAATATGATGAACTTTGGTGAAGGAAGTGCCAGTGAACCATCTGAGACTCCAAATCCATCACTACCGTTGCTGAATATCAAAAAGAGATCGAGGACACCAGATGTTCTGAAGCCTTCCAGAACTCCTTCATCTTATTTGCCAAAGAAATTTTCAACGAAACTTCTGTTTAAGTGCACGGCTGAGATGTTGCTTGAACCAGCTGAGATACAAGTGTGTTCATATTTATTCTACAAATTTGGGAAAAAGGATTAAGTTTTCGTATTCAACAAGTTTCTTAATATTATATAAAAAATTTACTTTTTTAGTTATTAAAATGTCATGTATTGGACTCTTTAGTGATAAGTTTGTCAATGGTGGAGATTTGGAGGCAAACCGGGGTACTTTTGGATGTCTTGTACCAGGGAAAGTTGTTACACCTCAGGTAAAAATAAACTACTAATTAGTTAAATAATTGAAATATTTTTTTGCTAACTTTGTAACAAAAAATATTTAAATGCTATGAAGATTATAACTCTTGTATGTGAAAGCATTCATTGGAAGCATGCAAATACCCCATAGAAAGCAGTTTGGTGTCTTCCACCTTCATTTGCGGTAACAAATCAACTCTTAAATTCATTTCAAGTTATAACAATGTGTACTCTTCTTATAACATGTTAACTCATCATGGAATGTTAAGTTGATGTGTTCAATGGTGAAACATGCCATGACTTACTGCTTAAATACGCAAACCAATGGATGGAACCATTCAGAAGACTCAAATATGTAAGATAATAGATCAATATAGCATAAGATCAACCAAATAAATTACCATTAATATGTTTATTATATTTTCCATGTTAGGTGTATGTTCCAATTCAAACAATGTATGACACTGTCTACCCTTAGTGGTTTTTGATGGTAATTTGCATACAAGAGAAGATCGTTTATCACCTTGATTCATATTTGTGTGCAAACAACATGGTTGATAGGCGTAGAATGATTTCTACCGTGGTAAGTTACGTTATTTACATGTTATATTCATGTTTATTTAGATCACCTGTTTTTTTATAAATTCTAATATGATCATGGTTTATGTTTGCAAGGCTACCACTTTGACAAACATTGTCAATTCTCCTAAATATGGATCAACTTATGCTGCTTGTGGATTCAATTTCAATGCTTGGAGAGTAGAAAAAGTGGGAGGTATTCCTAACTGTGGTTCTAGTGAAAATTCTGCTCTGTGGGTTTTGGATTGGCTGGAGCGTCACAGTCGTTTCGCTGATGAGGTGGTTGGGAAGGTATAATCCAAACAAAAATGCATGTTGTTACCAAATCGTAAAATATTTATGTCTCAACACTAAACTAATGCAATATTCATTTTATGTGTAGCTTGAAGAGAACAACATCCGTATGCGAACCGCTGTGACTTTGATACTTGGACCCCATAATGAGTTGAAAGATGATGTTGAGATGAGGACTGCTGCATTTTTGGGGTCTTTTGCTCTTTAATTTGGACTTCATATCCCCTTTTTTGGAACTTTGGTTTGAGTTTGTAAACCCAATATTTTGTAATTTTGGTTATGACTGGGTTGGGCCTAGTTAAATATTATGATTTGGCCCATACAATTTTATGTACTAATATTTAATCTTGTAACTTATCTATTTTTCTTGCATCATCGGTTAAGTCAAGGTGATGAATGAAAAAGAGCTAAACATATTATATCCTATCAAATTAACTATCTGCTTATTTTCCCAATACTATAATGTTAATTCTAACTATCTGCTTATTTTCCCAATACTATAATGTTAATTCTGTAGCTGATAGTGCATTCACACTACAACCTTTGAATGAACATATACTTTGCACAATTTACATATATATATAAATACATCTTTAATTTAGGCTTAATTAATCAAGTTGTTAAGTACGTACTCCTTCATCCATCAACTAGTACTCAAATGGAAAATTGTTTAGTTTATGATGAAGTGGTAGTATTTTTGTTATGTTGGATTATCAAGCTCTTTAATTAATGCAATGAAATGAAGAAAAAACATACTACTATCATCCAGTTACACTAATTACTTGCACAATTCACACACACACACAAATATATATATATATTCTACACATACTACTATCATCCAGTTACACTAATTACTTGCACAATTCACACATATATACTACACTTACTACTATCATCAATCATCCAAACATTTGACACATCAAAACACATTAGATTCCACCACACTTGTATAATTGTCTTACAAATCTGAAATACATTACGTTACTACACATCCACAAAGATTAAATACTAACAAGTTTTAAATCAAAACAACACACCATATAACATGTCTTAAACATCACATAAATACTAAATAAAATACACGAACAACACGCTATCCAAGCCTTTTGTCCATGACAAACCTTCATGGTTCCACTAAGACATCCTGCAATATATGACACAAATGAAAAAACAAATATGAGATTCAATTAGTTTATCATCGATGACAACAGTTAATCATGAGTTTATAATATATTACTGTATCTATGACATTAAGATCCTCATCCATACTCATGTCTTCATACTCATCTTCTACTACTTGACTTGAACTTGGAATGTGACATGACTTCCTATTGTGCCCCCTTCTCCCACATGCACCACAACTAAACACTTTCCTTGGTGTTTTTAATTTGGTTTGGGAAGACGATGGACCAGCACAACCTTTGCTTCTTTCTCTAACTGGATTCTTCACTGCACCCTCCATATAAGGATTCTTGTATGTCAACTCAGTTTCAGTCCCATTACATATAGACTCCAATGAGGCAGTGTGTCTTGCAACCATGTCTAAAGTTGTCCTTATATGTTCTTTTTTTCCACATCGAACTACAGCATTAGCCATCCTCTTACACGACTCGACAATCCACAAGAAAGCACTAACCGAGGCAGGATCACTACAAGAATTATTATTTCCTTCAAAAGCAGGTATTGAATCCTTTGTGGATTTGGTCTATCTAGGCATGATGACACACCCTGGCATGTTAATAATTTCAAGTGACACAAACACACAAATCATATGTTCACAAGGAATACCATATGCTCCATTCTTAGACATGAACACTTGAACTCGAGCTTTGCTTGACAAAATGTAACATTCCATTTGACACCTTTCTTACCATACCTAACAACACAAAAGTTAAACAACGAACCACTTTGTTTTTTGGCTTTCACCCTACATGTACACGACCTATTAAATATTGGGACAAGCATACTTAATATCTCACGCGTGTACACTTTTGCAGCAGACTCTTCCAACTTAACCAATGGTGATTGCAACACATGATCCCCAAATGAGGATGTAAAATCTGCCTCAACTTCTCTAAACCGCATATAATTTATCCAACGCATAAATTGTTGCATAAAATCTAACAAATTATCCTTTAAATTTACATAATTACCGAATTCTGAGTGTAGTCCCTCGCATCGAGACGTTGTCCTAAATCCAGCAAAAAAATTACCCTTAATGTCGGTTGTTGTCCACATTTCCCGCTTTGAATACAATTCAGAAACCCAAATGTTGTTTTCAAGTCCAAACTCGGCAACCATCTTATCCCATCTAAGCTCAAACTCACTGACATCAAAGTCTCCTAGCATGCAATGCTTAAACTTTGTTACAAATTGCAGGTTTTTCACATTAGCGGTAGCATTGCGTATCAAATGTCAGACGCAAAGACGATGACGAGCTTTTGGAAATACTTTTTTAATAGCATCGCGCATGGCGATATCACCATCAGTAATCACCAAAATTGGACTCTTGCCACCCATTGCCTCAAGAAAGCGTTCCAGCAACCATGCATATGTTTCATTAGTCTCCTTTACAACAATAGCAGCAGCAAACAGAATACTCTGATTATGGTGGTTAACCCCAGAGAATACCACAACCGGACACAAATATTTTTTTTTTATAAGTGGCATCAAAAGCCAGCACATCCCCAAAAACATACCAATCCTTCCGGGCAGTACCATCACACCAGAACAAGTGCTCTAGACCACCATCTTTGTCTACAGTGTGCCTCCAATAAAAACTATCATCTTTTGATGAACACTCTGTTAGAAAATCTAGTGTCTTTTTTGCATCACAAACATTGCTCTTTCTTTGCCTTTGTTGCTCATTATACATGTCCCGTCTACAATACCCTACTTTGTCGTAACCTCCTGCCTGATGAGCAAACAAACCAAATATATGCCTTGTCTTCACCCCCACATTTCTCATAATGCTCATTTGATACTTGTCATACTCACTCATTTTCCTATGTGCTGGAAGCATACCACTAAAAAATTTGTCTACAAATGAATGGTTGTGCACATCACATATAAACTTAATGTACCACCTTCCATTGTTTAAATCCACATGAACCTGACATCTTGCATCACAACCACACCTAGATTTAGGCTTGGCTTTCCTTTTACAGATATAATTTCTCCCCTACAATCTTTCACTACCCTATCCCTCCTACCAGTAAAACCTTTGGTGCTAGCATACCAGTTATAAAACATGAAAGCCATGGACACATCCGGAAAGTGGAACAACATTAAATCTTCAACACTTACTTGCGTAAAATTAACTTTAGAAACATCTTTCGGACCATCAACTGTTGTTTCTTCACCAAATGTGCAGCCACCGCAACCGTTTTCAGACTCTTCATGTTCATCTTCATCACTATCACTATCAGAATGTCCATTATTGCAATTGCCTTCAGTCTCGGCCCCAGAATCTAAATCAACATCATTACCCTGCTCAATAAAAAACGAATTAACTTAATTAATTCACATATAATCAAACGAACTTACGATCTTTGCGATAAAAAAGTTTTTTTTTTATTTTTTGGCCGATTAAATTCACTAACTTAATTCACATTAATCAAGTAAATAACTAACTATACCTGATCATTTAGAAAATTTTCAGAACGCCATTCTTCTTCAGCGATAACTTCATTTTCGTAATTTTCCATTCCGCCGTTTATCTTGAGGTCAGATCTACGTCTACGATGGACGAAAATAAACTACGATTATAAGATTTGAGGTTAAAGATAAACAAGAATGTTAGTGGTGTTTGATGAACTTGGTAGATCTTTGGATCCAAGACAAGATGAACTTGGTAAATGTTCAGATCCAAATTAATTTGTAATATAACCATATTTTGTGCATTTATTATGTCTACCTTTTTAATAAAAACCAATACAAAAAACATTAATTATGTCTGGGATCAAATTTGTAATTATGGAAAATATTGTTGGGTGTCTATAATAACATTATACACAACAATAGGGGTCAATGTCAAAAACTATATAAAACCGGGAAAACTGGTTATCATATGTAGAGCTGTCAATTGATGGGGCCTTGACAATTTGGGCCCCAACTCATATGGGAAAGGGACTTAAAATATTAAAAGATAATGAACCCCATTTTTTATAAGCCCCAAAATTGCAAGCCCCACATATAAAAGGGGCCTAAAGTTGACCTCTTTTTGATTTTTTTCACCCTGTTTATTTTTCTGCGCGTCCTTTTCTTACGTAAATATTCTTGAGATTTCGAACTATATAATCCATAAATTACATCGGCATTTTTCTGTTCATTTTTTTTTTTTCATCTTTTGATCTATTTTGAGGGGTTGATAACGTGAACTTTGTATTTTGTAAAGCCAAACACAATTTTTTTAATTTTGATTCATGACTAGGATCTTTAGTTTTCAAGGTACACCGACATTTGTTCAATTTGTTGCAAGTATAGCACTGCATTTGCTTGTTATGCTTTTTTTTCTTTCATTCTTATAATCTCAAGCTAAAACAATAAGTTGCAGCAAGTCTTGTATTTCCGTGCTATGTATGTAACTGTAATTGATTTGTTACGGTGACCGCTCTCGTGCACTTTATAGTTTATATATCTTCCAAACAGTATATATTTTTTACTCCAATTTTTCCCCAAGTTTTAAAGATATTAAACGTATTTGCGAACATTTCACTTTTAAGAAAAAATATTGAGCTTGGACAGTGCTGAATGTTCTTTTCCATTAGCTTATTTTATAAAAACAACTTATTTTATGAAAAACAACTTTTTTTAAAAAAAAATAGATCGTAATAAGTTGTTTTCATAAAATAAGCTTTTTTGAATAAGCTGTTTTTTTAAAATAAGTTGTTTTGCATAAAATTAGTTGTTTTGAATAAGTTGTTTGTTAAAATAAATTGTTTTTGCATAAAATAAGTTGTTTTGAATAAATTGTTTTTTAAAATAAGCTGTTTTGCATAAAATAAATTGTTTTGAATAAGCTGTTTTTTATTTTAAATATTTTTAAAATTTATTAATTATTATTTTAATAAATAAAAAAATTTAAAAAAATATGTTTTACAAAATTTTAGTTGAGCCAAGAGTTGGCCCTCAATAGAGCCCATCAATAAAACATAAAAAATGGGGTTAGGACCGAATGTAAATTTATTTACATGGGGGCCTAAAAATTTGGGCTTTTAAGGGGGCCAAGAAATTGGGGCTTTATAATTTAAGGCTTTGTTGACAGCTCTAATCATATGCATTTTGATTTATTTTCATTTTTGTGCACCATAGCAAAGAAGATGCACTTTGGCATGCTAAACGCCACCATATAACAAGGGTGGGAAAACGAAAATACACGTTACATTCACATGTTATGCTTTTTCACAAGTCACGGCACCAGTCAGGAAAGAACAATACAAGAGTCAAAGGGAATGTTGCCGCCAAGATGAAATGACATTCAAGCACTTGTAACTATACTCTGCATAAAATAGAAAAAGTACAACAAGTTGTAACTACACTTTGCAAATAGTACTAGTACTTTACTAAATATATCATTGATCTAGCTCAGGTTGCAATACTAATTTGCTTGTGTACATTAGTTAAAGCCTCTAATGCAACTCTTGATTCAAGTATTAAAAAAAAAATGTAGTGGTCTAAAATAAGATTTACCCAATATTATTTTATTTGATGTTCTTATTATTAAAGTACCCTTCAATAAAATAAGTTTCTAAAAAAATTAAATAAGAAAATGGTAGTTTGAAAATATAATAATGTTTTTATTAAGTAAAAAGAAATAAATGATTAATCACTGATTTCAATCAGTGTAACGATGGAGTATTTCAAGAAGCTATAGTCAGTCTATGTATTGGTTCCTTGGAAGCTACGTTTAACAATTAGTGCCCATTAAAACAAACATTCATGCGTTTGAGATTATGGTAGCTTCATTCAGTCTTAAATGGCAAATTAATGCACGTCCATGATGGCAGAATGAGTAACATACACACTAAAATTTAAAGCATAACTTCCATAAACTCACCAAGAACATTAGCAACTTAAATTGGTGGTAAAAAGATAACACAGGCTTCACATTTTTATGAATGTGCCTCGTCTGGAACTACAAGTTAAATTAACTTGTATACGAAAATAACCCTGTTGTTCAGCCTTAAAAAGAGTTAAGAATTCCAACTAACAACAGTGAGGTGACATTCACCATAAAAGAAACAGACTATACGCAGGCAAGTTGGTTACTTTCGCCTAGGTTTTTTTGAGGATCTTCGGCTTTCCATCTTTTTCTGTGTAGCTTCAAATTCCTCTTCAGAGGGCTCTGGCACATTGCTTCCACCATATTTTGAAATTAGAGATGAGAACATAGAATCAAACCGATCTTTCCTCTCATCTCGTCGTTTTGATATGATAGCATACAAATCTGTTTTTGGCTCCTTACTTGATCTGTAGAAGAATTAAACACGTGATTATTTCTACCTACATTAAAGTGTCAATAACAAAGCCAAACTCTGCTTGATAAACTTACTTTTGCTTCCTTCGTAAAGGACTAGTTGGCGGCTTGGTTTCTGATATTTTCTTTGCCCATTTCCTGTACGCTTTCTTTTCCTTTAGTTCTCCTGCAGATATAGGAAAACAAGCATCAAGAAAACCATCAAACAAAAGTGAAATATTTGCCTATCTATTAATATGCAGAATAATATTAATATGCTAAAAGTAATCTGCTTCCATTTTCTTTTGAACTTGGAGATCTATCTTGCATTTGAAATATCAGTATCTATTTTATATTAGTGACAGCTAGATCTAGAGAAAGTGTCTAATTCAAATTTACACCCACAAGCTATAAATATTCTTACCAGAAGCTATAGCCTCATCAATAATATCCTTGAATCGGTGCGAGTCGAGTTTAGGATCCGAACAAAGCATTGAACAAAATAACCTGCAAAGGGAATATCAAAGTCAAAACTGGAATCCCTAACAAAAAGCCGGTTTTACCCATCATAATGCTTTATTACCTGTTCATATTACCCTTGCATTCCTTGTAAAGTCTAATTAAATCATTTTTTTCAGAGTCAGATCCCCTATAGTTTGCTTCAAACTCCTCAATATCAGCTTCAGTGACCTATTAGCACAAATTGCAAAGTTAAACAAACCGAGTACAAGCATATACAAGGCACTAGGAATAAAAAAAGATAAGATACAGAAACAAGTACCTTCTTGTACAATGTTCTGAAATATTCTTGAAGATCCTGAACTACATCTCCTGCAAGGTCCTGGTTTTCAGAAATAAATACGCAAGTTACTGAGCTGTCTAATGTAAAAAAAAATTGTCGTAATGAAAACAGATTCCTTAACTACAGTTACCAGAGCAAAAAGATCTAAACATTGAAAATTATAAAATAAGTTTTATAGAAATACGAAGCAAGAATGAGGAAGTTTTAGTCTAATCTACATTTCAATCAATTTCTACATTCCAACATTTTCATCTATTCTTAGATAGCCAGAAAAACTAACAAAAGCAACACCATGGAACCACAGAGATGACCCTTCATAGGATCAGCACCTACGAAGGCCCTTTCACAGCCAACCAACTCAACGAATAACATACACTACTGTCTAGTGTTTGCTTCCTTTTCCCTACCTTGCCTTTGATAAAAAATAAATAAATAAATAAATAAAAACTGAAAATTTGCTTAACAAGTTTTTTTTTCTTTCCAGTTTCAATTGTCATGACCGGATACATGATTTTTTAAAAATCATTAAATTTGCTTCATTTTGTGTTAACATATTAAGTTTCTGGCTTGTTGCGTTTTTTCCAGAACTTGTTATCTTATATATCATGAAAACTGTAACCAAAATACCAACACAACTTCAGAACTTAGTTATTTTAGAATGTTTAATAAAAAATTTGAGAAAAAAAGCCCCAAGCTTCAATATTTGATCATCCTTGTTTCAACGCTGTGACACGGCGTAAACATATTTTAAGAAGTAATAATAAAATGCGACAAGATAAACATGTGTAATATTTCATCACTATGTAGTTAATAAAGTCATAATACAATGCTTTTTTTAGGGAAGTTATTATACAATGGTTTTGATTGGTTATATTTGGAGGTTGAAATATTGAAAGACTTACAGCATGATCAACACAACCAGTTTCATCATAAAGAGCCCGTTTTTCTTCATCCCCAAGAATGGAGATAACATTTTGCAATTGCTGAAACTTGGCTTTAGCTTCCTGCAAATGAAACAAGAAACAAACGTGTTGAAATTACAACCACCACAAAATGCACCTCAAGTGGTGTGGTTTAGCTAAGACACCTGAAAGAGTTTGACAAGGAGGCTATAAGGCACTGTTAGTACAGCAACCCTTAACAAAAGATAAACGAAACGATAAATCGCAAACAAAGAAACACTTTGGTGCCGAATTGCGGCTAAGTATGCCTACATCTCTGAGTATAGGGACAATGTAGTTCTGTCTTATTATCAGTGAAAAATAACTAGAATATACAGTGTTACAACTAACATCAAAATACTACGGTCGAGTTTACACAAAACCCTTGAACCGTACCGAGGGGGTTTTGTCCCCCACACCCCACTCGCCCCAAAACAAACATTTAGGCAAGTGCAACTCGCTCTGCTCATTCGTCCCTGCCTACTTGTCAGAACCTTTGAAGCATGGGTACTTGTGAAAAGGTGAAGTACCCATAATGTGTGCTTACCCATGCTGAGTACACGTACCGTACGGTACTCGTGGTAGTTCATTTTTGTTCATTTTTCTATTGTGGGTGAAAATTGTGGCTTTCTTTTATATATTAATATGATAATATAGTATTTATATGTGCATGAGTTTTTTTGTTGTTGAAACACACTCTAATTTTCAACTTTTTAAAATTTTAATATGACAGTTTTGTTGTAAATTGAAGAATTTAGCTTTCTCATGTTATATTATATAACAAAACTCATTATTTTATTGACATGCTCGTAGCTCAATTTAAAAAAAAAAAAATTGTCATATTGTATTGTGTACCGTAATCGTACCTATGCAACATAGGCCTAACAAACAGGTAACAAAACAGACACAAACACTAAACACACTAAACACGACACCGATAATAATTTGATAAAATAGAAGTAATTTAATGTAGCTACATGCATCAATGTCGTGTGAGTGTGTGTCAAACGCGAAAAAGCCTTCAATCTGAAGGTTCGATGCTAAACAACAAGTTGGTCTAGAGTTCAAATTCTGACTACTAACATAACATCCCAACAACTAATATTGACCTATAAAAAAAATTTCAACTGTGGCAAAAACTTTATTTTTTTAAAAAACTCGGTGTCCGGGCCAAAAACCAACCAATCCTTCCGTCCAATAGCGGGGCCTAATTGAAGTTGCAAAGCCCTGCATGGACTGGCCGAACACCAAGATTGTTGGCAATTGGGAGATTCGAACCTGAGACCTAAAATTACAATTACACAGCACAGAGAGAGAGAGAGAGGGTGACCTCATCATCAGGGTTCTTATCAGGATGAAGTCTCAACGCCAATTTGTGATACGCCTTCTTTATTTCTTGTTTAGTTGCTGTCTTCTCCACACCAAGAACCTAATCATAATAATAATCACATAAACAACAATAATTAGAAAAAATTAATAATTAAATGTGATAATTAGAAATGTTAAAGTAAGTAAGGTACTTACCTGGTAGAGTGAGTTTTGGTTTTGATCCGATTTCATTTCTTCATCTTCGTTGTCGGAGACGGAAACCCTACTTCTCTTCTTCTTACTCTTACCCATTTTCTTTTCTTCTGTTTTCTTTTTCTCACTCAAATCAAATCAGATTAATATAGTGTGAGTAAATGGTTATTTAAATCAATTAATATTCATAATTATTTAATTTAATTTAAATTAATCACAACAATTGGGTGCTCCAACTCAATTTCTTCCCGCCTTTCGCTTCTCCCATCACTCTTCCCGCCGTCACGTTCTGCAATTTTATTTTATTTTTTAACCGATACTTTTGGTGCCTAACTATGAATATTAATCACTCTAGTATTATAAGACCCAAATAGACGGCCAGCTTTCCTTAAGAGTTTTAATGTTACTGCATGCCTAAAGTTGGATTCAAACCTATGACCTTAGTTAAGATAGAAGAAATATGTGTCATCTTATCAATGCGTTCTTGGGTTGTAAATATGATATTATGCTTACATTTTTTATCTTAAAATATTAATAATAATCATTAATTAGTTAATACTATATTGTTAATATTAACATACCTCAAACATCAATCTATCAAAATTGTTAGATTGAATGTCGCCATCTATTTGTTACCGACTCCTCCACTTATGTATTGAATTTTCTATAGTTATTTTCATTTTAATAAATTTAACATAGAAATATTTTTCCTAAATTGCTAACAAGTATTATAAAAACACATTAACGAACACAAATGTATAAATATTCTTTTGAAAAGAACAAATTTTTAATTTTCAAAAAATTGAATACACCACTTTTAAAGCAATTTTTCCATTTAGTTTATTCTTTAACTTAGATCTATTCACCAAGAGGTTTGGGCATCAATGAAAGGACAAACTCAAATCATTGTGAAATATAGGTTGCGCTTGATATGTTAAACTGTAAGTATTGGACAAAACAACACAAAAAAAAAATATAACATAAAATAGAATAGTACAAGACAAAATTTTATGATATTGAATAAATTTTGATCTTATACGTTTTTTGGTGGATAAAAGATTGTTTTTGTATTGTAAACAACTTGTACGTGGGACAAAAAGTTCTCTTGTGGTTTATTGAGAGAGTAGAATGTGGTTTATTGAGAGAGTAAAATTTCTATGTCTCTCAAATAATTTTACAAATCAAACATTGTACAACTGAAATTGTTCCTTTATGTCCTTATTTTTTTTTACAGATAAATCATATCTTATGAGTTGAATCGTTATCAACTTAATTAATCTATGGCTTTTTGCCAATTAATTAATCTGAAGTTGCTTTTACGTTTTTTTTTTGGGTGAATTCTTTTACGTTCTTATCATATCAATAATCAATAATAATTTTTTTGAACAAAATAATCAATAATAATATATAATACTAACATTTTATCTTTTATTGATTATTACGACTTTATACTAAATAGTCTGAAAATCTTTAAATTAAAGTAGATTTCAAAATTCAAGCAGATAAGTGTGAACCCCATGAGACTTAAAGCAAATGTCTATATGCAATAACTCCTCTCGAGATGACATCTACAGCAAATGTCTTAATGACCTTATCCTTAGTTGAGAAGTACTGTAAGACCAAAACAATGCATGTTTAAATAATATAACATTGACTGATATTATTTATCTTATAAAGTAATATACATACCTTAGTAAAATAATTAATCTGATCAACTATCATGTTCAAAAACACTTTTTTAACAAAAAGTGTTACTGTAATACTCAAGTAAATTCGAATCATTAATTAATATATTGTAGGTTAAGAAATACCAAAATAAACAATGTACATTGAAAAAACAATGGTTTTTATTGTTATTCCTAAAGTAACAAATAATTTGATGCAAGTCAATGGAGAAAACCCAAATGGTTTTTAACTCCTTGTTCATACTGTTAAGGCTAAACAAAGCCTAGTGAAATTTCCTGTGGAAATGAATCATTATGTACAATTAGTAATTGAAAAAAGATAATATGCATAGTCATGGATGTCCTATTGCAGTATTACTTCCAGTAAAGTAATCAAAACAATACCCCTAAAAGAAGTACAAATAACAGATAGAATAGTGCCAACTCATTAACATTCACCTTTGATGTTGCCAAGAGCCAAATAAAAACCAGCACTTTAGCCAGCTTTTATTCAAGAACAGGAACTCCACTTTTGAATATATCTTTCATATCACATCATCGTCTTCGGTTAAGCATATTCAAAATTGAACTCTGTACACTAACTACATCCCATTTTGCTCATACTTATACATTTACAAACACCTATAACTTGCAAGTCTCAGGCTGATATCCAGCTGCAGCCAGGTTGCTTTGTCGTCCCAAATTGTTTCACCATATCTCTCAGTTTAGCTGCTTCTTCCCACTGGCCTGCTTCTGCACAGATATTTGCTAAAAGCACATAAACTGATGGATTGTTCTGTTCTCTTTCTAAGAGAAGTCTAGCAACCTTTCTTCCTAGTGTTAAATTACCATGAACTGCACAAGCACTGAACAATGACCAGCACATATTGGGATGTGCTCCAAAATATCCATCTGTAACTACTCTCTCAGCCTCATCAAGGTAACCGCTGCGACCTAACAGATCAACTATGCAAGAAAAATGATCCACACTTGGCACAAGTCCATAAATGTTCACCATGATATCAAACATACGGGTAGCATCATCAACTAAACCTGAATGGCTGCAAGCTGAAAGGACGGCAGTAAAGGTAGCGTGGTCCGGTTTGATTCCAGGGGAGATTTGCATCGCCTCAAAACAATGCACGGCTTCTTTGCCTTGTCCGTGTTGCGAATAAGCAGATATGATAGCATTCCAAGTGATTGTATCTCTTTCGACCATTGCATTAAATACATTCAATGACCTGTCTAGAAATCCACATTTGGAGTACATCGTCACCAGGGCATTACCCAATGAAATTTCTGAATCAAAACCGTGTCGTAGTATGTAACCATGAACCTGTTTCCCATGATTCATGTCCGAAGTGCAGGAACAAATGCTCAAAGCTAGACTAAGGGAATAAGCATTTGGCTTGAGATGTGTATTAAGTAGTGCAGAGAATTTCTCTAACCCTTGCATTGGGTATCCATTTAAAACAAACCCAGACATGATACTATTCCATGATATCAAACTTTTATAGGCAAGATCAGAGAAGATTTGAAAAGCTCGCTTTATCTGTCCATTTCTAGAGTACGAAGAAATCAATGCATTTAAAACTTCAACTTTGTTAAGCCCATTTTTGCAAAGGACGGAGTGGATCATCTCCACCATTTGAAGAGAGTCCGAAGCAGATAGCAGACTTCCATAAGTAAACGCATCCGGTTCAATTCCTTTCCTCCTCATTTTTATATAGGTCAAGATTGCCTCCTCATTAATGTTCTCTTGAAAAAACATCGAAACCATTACATTCCACGAAACAAGATCCCTACTTTCTTCCATTCTCTCAAAAACACTTCGAGCCTCATTCACCTTCCCAAAGAAAGAATACATGGTCATCGTAGCATTATTAATAGCAGTATAACCACAATCAAACCCCATCTTAATCGCCAAACCTTGTGCTTGACACCCAACTCTCAAAGAGCAACAAGAACTCAACACACTCACAAAAGTAACTTCACTCAAACAAACACTACCCCTATGCATATCCCTAAACATCAAAAAAGCATCTTCAAATCTCTCCACGCTCACAAAACCATCAATCATCGCATTATACGTAACATGATCGCGAACCCCATTTTCCGTTTCCTCAAACACCTTATAACCATCCACAACACACTCACAATTAAAATACATAGTAATAAGAGAATTAACCACAGAAGTCCAATCCAAAAACCCACTTTTCACAACCACAGAATGAACATGTCTTCCATAATCCAAACCCTCTGATAAAGAACACAAACTCAACATAGTCGCAAACGTGTACTTATCACCCCTAACATTCATCCTAAACATATCCTTAAACAACATAAAACCAACATCTTCACATCCATTATCACTACACCCAGTAATAATAGCATTCCAAACCGCAACATAACACTTCGGCATTTTATCAAACACATGGAGTGCATAGTCAATTTCACTCAATCTAGCAACAGCAGATAGAACCGTTGTCCAAGAATAAACATCTGGGCATTGAATGTCATCAAAAACTAACTCAACAGAAACAAGATCATGGGCTTTCGCATAAAGCGAGAGTAGCGAATTTGCAACATGGGAATAGTCTTTGAGGGCGGTTTTAATGGCAAATGAGTGAAGCTGGTTACCAAAAAAGGTGACATGACGGGTTTTCGAGGTGGCGGTTATGGCGGTTGAGAGAGTGTAGTGATCTGGCTTATGGGAAGAGTGGATTTTGGTGAAGAGTTTGAGGGATTCGGAGAATTGGTTTGTTTTTGTAAGGTGTGTGAGTTTGTGGTTGAGTTTGAGGATTTGTTGGTTTGAAATTGTGTCGGTCCATATTCGTTGGGAGAATAACAAGGGTTTCATTTGTGGTTTGTTTCGTTGTTGCATGCTTTGCTTGTCAAAATAAAGGATTGTGTTATAGTAGGAAACTCATTCTGTTTTGAGAAATTATATTTGTATTTTTAGGCAACTTTCTTTTTTATATTTACATTTTTTTTTATTGTTTTTGACTAATCATAAAATAAAGAATATGAAGGTTTTTTCAAAAGTTATCAAAAATGATTGTATACATACCAGTCATCCTTCTGTTTTGTTAGTTGAATTTTTAATACAAAAAAAAATAATCATTGTAGTTATTTGTTCTCTGCATTCACTCAGTCAAGTAGAAACTGTCTGATTTTGATCAAACATTTCAGAAAAAACATATTGATTTTTATATTTTATAACTCCTAATATATTGGGTTCAAATTAAGATCGTTCAATCTTAATCGAACTGTCACCGAAACATGATTGTGTAACTGCGTGATTTTGGTAACAACAACAAATCACGATTCCAATAACATTGGTTTCTTTTTTGAAATTTTCTCCTCCCTCTTTTTTTTCTCTCTAAAAAGTCCTCCAAAATATCAAATTTACCTCTATATAAATTACACAATCCCAATCCGAACGGATTTGTTTGGAATGTATATGGTTTGTCATAATTATACGATTTGACTCATCGAATATATGAATAAGATGATTATTCCTTCTATATTTTTTCAAGTCACAACATCTTAAATACCCAAAAACAAAAACTTACAAACCCTTTTAAAATATATTTTCATTAAAATCACATCCAAACCATCACATTTCGCAAGTCTTGAAGTTATAAGCGAGATATGTAACATCATAAAACCCCATATGCAATAAATCATGTAGTTAATTGAATTAATCAAGAGCTTAGATGCTACGTCTAGATTTTTCCAAAACATGTATAATTTAATTTTCATAAAAATTCGCAACGGAAGACAATCATCATATACAATATCTTATCAACGTGCAACAATCCTCAAAATACATGAGTAATAAATTTCAACATCATATCTTAGGCTTCAAATACATAACCATAATCTCCACAAATAAATTAAACAACACATAATGTCAATAAACATAAATGCTCGACACCTTAATCAAAGTCTAACTATACGCGAGCAAAGAGAAAGGAGGTAGCTTCACGCTATTCTCAAGCAACTCACTAACAAAGCAAAGCAAAACAACTTAATCCTGTAAGCCGTCTACCCATTCATACAAATAGGCAGACAGACAACCATATGACAACTAAGGGTTAGATAATATACCATAAAATAAACATAATCACTAAAGGCATTCAAGGATTTCAAATAAATACACATGTACATATTCAACATTCCTAGAATATTAACTCCACATGAATATTATCACACCACCATCAGCGGCGAAGCTAACATAAATTTTATGCAGGGGCCAAATTTTAAAAAATAAAATAAAATATTTTTAAAATCAACATATTAAATTTAAAGAAAATTTAATTTTAGTCCAATAAATTATAACTTTTTAAGTTTTGTCACTACAAAAATATAATTTAATTTTTGCCTAAACAATGAGTGTTTTTGGTCATTTAATCTTGATAAGAGCAAATTAAGTACTAAAATTAAACAAAATATTAGAAACTTAACTTAAAAATCGAGAGTGTTCTATAGACTAAAATCAAATTTAACCCTAAACTTAACTAATATGTTAAAAAACAAACTAATTTTTACTTACATGAAATGTAAATTAAAGCAATAACAAAGAAAATAAAAATTGACAATAACTATTTAAAAAAATTGAGCACAACACGTTTTAAAAAGTTAATTTTATTCATAATTGATTGTATAATAAATAGACTAATAAAGTCTTTTTCAATGTAAACAAATAAGTTATTAGAAAAAAAATCATTATATGTTTAATTTGTTTATGACTATTGTTTTGACAATTTTTATTCTTACAAAAGTTTTCTCCAAATTTGTTAGTGAGACTGAAAGTGTTAAACTAATACAAATAAATCTATCAGTCCCATAGTAATTTCTTAACTTTCTTATGCTAATTTTTAACAAATAAATTCATTTGGGGTAACTAAATATTTTTTATTTGGGGTAGCTAAATATAAAAACATACCAACCTATTCAAGAATAATGTACTTTTTTTGGGGTAGCCATGGCTACCTCATACTAATGAAGGGAACTGCCCCTGACCACCATCATTGTATATCGATCAACACAACACATACAAGTTCACAAATTCACATCATCACAACATTCACCAAATCTCATCAATGCACATATTCACCAAATCTCACAACATTGTATATATGTATGTTTTGAATTGTATAATCCAAACATGTTTTTTGATTTCAGATTATATAATCTGAACAAAATAAAAATTGATAAAATGAAAACATGCGAGAGACTTCGTGGGTAGGAAAAGAAATTCAGAGTAAAAATAGCGAGAAAAAAAGTTGTGTCAAAAGTTGTCTCAACTCAACACATATATCATTTCATTTTCCCATCACTGTATAGAACAATGAAACAAGGGAACAAGGGTCTTGCTAACGAGGGTGTCTTGTGCATTTTTTTAACATTTTAAATTATGTAATTATTTTTTAAAAAATCAATTTCAATTTTCAATTCACTTTATTACACGAACCTTTATAAAAATTCATTAACCAATGCCGACATTTCCCAATAATTTTTTTTTTGAGGGAGACATTTCCCAATTATAAAACCCAAATTATTGGCGTAGGTGTTTTTGAACGGGATTTTGCGTAACTTACTGCGCACTGCAAAGTGTTTCTAGTTCCTTCCATTTTCTATTATAAAATTAAAAAGGTCACTATTATTTCCGCCACTATTATTTATTTATTAATTTCCTTATCTCCATTTTTTCTTTTCTTCCCTTTCTCAAAATCCAATTCTTTCAGTAAATTACCTGATCACACTATCAGCACCGGTGAAACTGTAATCAACCACACAGGTCGGTCATAAAAACATTCATTCATGTCACCTTTTTCTTAAAAACATGTTTTATATGTTCAATTTTAATTCCTTTGTGTTTTTTATTGGGTTTTCGATTCTAGATTATGGGTTTGTTAAAAGTTTGATTTTTTTTTCGTTTTTTCAAAAAAAGTTTAATATTTTTTTCCTGGGTAGGTGGGTTATGGGTTTTCGGTGTTTTACTGATGGGGTTGTTGGGTTTGGTTTGCATGATTGAATTTTATGATATGATTGTTAGTTAATGGTTTGGTTAGAATTTGGATGTTGATATTGATTAGAAAGAGTTCTAGGTGTTTATTCTTTGTTTTTAGTTTTGAAAATTTTATGAAATTGCCAACAATTGTAAGGTGTTTGAATAGTGATCATAAATGGATAATGAATACTGTTAATTGCTTTTGGCATGAATCATTGACAATCTGACATGATGTTTATGTTATTGTAGTAATCCGTGGCGGATCCACGACCCTGCCCAGAGGTTAAAACTTTCGAGTTCTTGAGTTTTGTTTGGTTTAGTGGTGGAAAAAAATTCAGGGTTCAAAATGAAAAATATATAGGGGTATATTTGCATTTTTTTTAGTTTACGTGTTCAGTTGAAACCCCGAAAAGGGTAAGCTCCGCCCCTGGTAGTAATCCTTGTATTATTTGGTATTTGGCTGTTTGTTGTCTTGGAACAAGTACGCTATGTAGCACTAACACTTCATGTTGAAGGCGTGTCAAAGTGTCTGATATGTGTCAGTTTGTGTGGCACTGACATGTGTGGTTACATTAGATCACTTCAATTTTTTCAAACTATTACAATACAGTGTCTGTTTGTTAGTGTAGTTGTGTCTGGTGTCTGTGCTAGTGTTGGGGCTTCCTGGTGTCATGGCCAATGTTTTGAAAGCCGAATCAAATATTGAACCGGCGATATCTCTGGGTCATGGTTTAAACTGCTTTAAACCGTTTGAACCGGGGTGAAGCCGCTATTGAACTGCTCAAATAACCAAATCATAGAGAGTGACTGTTCAACTGGTTGGATTGTCCGGTTTGGATTTTAAGACATTGGTCATGGCACATACAAGTGCAATTTGTTTGTATTGATGAATCATTGACTATGTTGGTTTTGGATTTGCCTGTAGTTATTTGTCTTTTGTAAAGAAATATGTTCTGTGTTTGTATTTTCCAGTGAGGGTGAGCTGTTCTATTTATGCTTGCAGGTGATCGATCATAAAATAATGGATTCTCATGACGAAACAGGATGCCAGACTCCAGAACTCCCCATACTTTGTGTTAATAATTGTGGTTTCTTTGGGAGGGCTGCTACCATGAATATGTGTTCCAAATGTTACAAAGACACGCTGTTGATGCAGGAACAGGAAAAGCTAGCGGCAGCATCAGTTGAAAACTTGGTGAGTGGCGGTTCTATGAAACAGGTTGTGACTGATGGTGCTGTGGACGTGCAAATTGAGAATGTGGAGGTCAAGACGGTCAGCGCTGAGATTTCTGGAGATTCATCTTCTAGTGAGAATTTGGAGACAAAAGTCATGACAGGTCCAAGCAGATGTGCTACTTGCCGGAAGCGTGTTGGATTAACAGGTTTCACCTGCAAATGTGGAAACCTTTTTTGTGCAATGCACCGCTATTCTGACAAGCATGATTGCCCTTTTGATTACCAATCTGTTGGCCGGGATGCTATTGCTAAATCCAACCCTGTAATTAAGGCCGACAAGCTCGACAAATTCTAGGGATGCACTACACCGATAAAATGTCTTGATAGAAGGCACATGCTTAGAGAAAACCTGCATTGTTGCATTAGGGGGTTTTGTGCTGGTTTGATGGAATTCTTTGGATTATTTATTGGTTGCTCTGCATATTTTTCTTTACTCATTCCATAATGGTATTTACCGCTTGGTTTCTGTGTGCTTTTGCATGAGTTTTGACATCATTTATTTATGATAATGCTCATAAGAACTTTTGTTAATACTGAAAATAGAACCTGACATCATTGAAGTACTGCTCAACATATAGAAACACAGATATGCTGGAACAAGTGTTGTCAAATGTCAATTGCGGATTGCAGAAAAAAGTAGTTTGTTCTAATTCCACGATGTTACAATGCTATAGCGCTGCTATTTGACAACACTGGTTGGACAAAAGAAATAAGACTTATGAGTATTGCCAATTCACTCTAAATTTGTTATTCTGTCAATTTTAAATAGGTTTTATTTTTCATTTTCCCTCTCCCATCATTGTTCATACATTCTGTAATCCCGTACTCCTTAAAGTTATTAGGTTTGCAAACATTTAACCCTAAAAATTTCCCTCTATTTCTAATGCATTAATTACTAATGAGAGCAACCCTAAATTTTTCCCTCCCATCCTATTTGAAATTTGAATTTTGGTGGAACTTAGTGGAGTTTGTATTGTTAACTGGGTCATTGTGGCTTTATGTTTTCCATGCAGAGTTATTTTCAAATTTCCATGCTTGGTATTGTAAAATATTTAATTGTGTTTAATAACAGAGATAAATTAAGTGAAGTTTCTAATTTCCATGAAGTTGAATTGAAACCACGTAGAACAATTTTGTCAAGGAAAATTTTATAAGCCATCAATTTAGTTTCTAATTATCACTCATCAATTTTGATCCTAAACTATATCAATATATGAATTTCTATTTTGAGATTATTGAGTTTCAAAAGCTTTATTGAGTTTCTCTGATATTAGAGATTATTTACTAATGAACTACATTTTATTATCTTACTGTTTCATATTTATCATAACTGTAATTTTAGTTGAACCTGGCTGCAAATGGTCATTCTCCACTGTTTTTACCATTATGCCACACAAGTTTTGGTTGAACTAATTTCGCTTTTAAAATACATATATTCACAACACTAATCTTTAATTAATTACACCTTATTAGCAAACCTCTAAAACCGCCCCCTCCACTTCTTATCCCAACTTTTCCACTTCTCATAAATTTTAATATTCTCTTACACTTATAATTTTTGGTTCTTAAATATTAGTTCAAACAATTATTTCTATGAATTAAAATTACATAATTAAATAGTTATTCCAGCTCATAAGACCCGTGCGGCGCACGGGTCATCAATCTAGTTATGTCTTAATTTGCAAAAGAATCAAAGCTTAAAATATTTATTAGTGAAACTAATAATTGAGTCGTTAAAGACAAAATGGTGGGGAAAAAAATTGTTATAATTAACTTTTGAGTTTTGGCGTTTAAAAAGTTTATTTTAATTCACTTTGTTTTAAAAAATTGTGTAGAAGATTTTTTTGAGGGAAAATTGTGTAGAAGATGTTTATAATGTTTATAATGGTACATGTGAGTTAACATATTAGAATTGTTGAAGAAGAATATGTCGAAGACTAGATGTTAAAGAAAAATGGGTTTGTCAAATATAAACCTTTCAAACACGTTCCAATACCCTTAAAAAAAATCTCCAATAGTTGATCTTTATAATTTTTAGTAAGACTTAAATTTTATAATAGTAAAAATGGGAGCCCTTGATATGGACCTCTTTTATTAAGGTCCATTCATGATCCTTGCTGATTGACTGACAATAGCAGGTAGTTGTTTATCCTTTCCGGTTTACACGGTACAAAGTATCAAACTGAGACAAAAAGTAAGTTGTTACACTGGTATTGTGTTGGAAACCACCGCCGACCAATTAATTCCACAATTATCATGGCTAGAGTTTTTGGAATATAAAACGAATGAATAACCCAATTTGCAACAAATCCAGCTCACTTTTTTTTCTTTCTAAATCTTCAATTTCATCCTTTAAAAGGGTGACGAAACCCAGCAATAACACTTCCAAAAGTACAGCG
>Ga0228710_1002182_pt1 | contig 30594 bp, 19 predicted proteins | sample MedpolnodulmetaG_FD_177995 | JGI IMG/M metagenome (GOLD analysis project Ga0228710, IMG submission 177995) | Root nodule microbial communities from Medicago polymorpha collected in Santa Monica, California, United States - pink nodules | ecosystem: Host-associated > Plants > Roots > Nodule...
AAAAAAGTGAAGTTAAGAAATGGATGAAGAGAACTAAATGCAAGTTAAATAAGTTTGTATTGTTTGAGGTGTGTTTAATGTGATATGTACATTTGCTAATTTTAATTTCACAAAAATGTTAAAGCATAATTCCTACCAACCATGACTTTGGCAGACTCCATTTACATCACCCTACACTTAAAAATAAGAAATTGAGCACGTATAATCAAAATTATTCAATCCGTTTAAAGATGATATAAAAGAGATGCATTCATCTAAAGGATAAAAAATCAAAATATTTAAGAGCGCCAGATAGAGAGAGAAAGATCAATCAGTTAGGGAAGGGAGTCTAATAAGCGACGAAAGAGACATTGCAATCGTGCAAATTGCATTATTTAACAAGACAATATTTTTGCATTATTGCAATCAAAACAAGCAAGATTGAAAAGTCTTGGATTCATAGGGCCATCCAACTATTGCCAAGCTTGAAATTTTAATTTTTACAACTTTTTTAGTTGTTGAAATTTGACAACTTTGTTTAATTCCCATGATGGGTAGTTGAATAATTTGTTAGACACCGAAAATTGAAATGACTTGAGTAGTTTTAAATTTTAATGATCTTGTCCATGAACAAACGATGTTACACCCGACATAAACATATCTAGCTAATTGCCATCTTTAATTGAAGCTATCAATCAATTAATGTTAAAAACAGAAGTCATGGAGTAAGCCTATGTTTGGTATCATAGTAGATATCTCCAGTATCACGGTGATTTACCGTAATTTTTTAAAAGCTACATTTTGTAGCTTCTGTAAAATCACGGTGGATCATCATGATTCTAACGTAGCCACCGTGATACCAAACACACTAAAGAGAATCCCTTCTTTTTGGACACATCACATGGTGCCTAAAGCATCTACTATTGTCAATATTGATGCACCTTCTATGAGTTATCACTATTGTAGCCCAGAAAAATTAAAAACCCTTTATGTGACACTTCAATTTTGTAAGCATTATACGATACTTACAAATCCCACAAAGCTAAAAGAGCCAGTCAATAGTGCATGGCATGGTATCTATCTAGATGTGGTGATCAAGGGCAACAACTTTCTTTCTCAATATATGAGCTGTATCATTCTAGTGTCACACCTTATAGGACCAGCTCTGGTCAAATTATATTGGCCATTAATATTAGCTAGGGGGAATACCAAGTAAAGAGTTTAAATGAACTTTTTACTAATGTGGCTGCTTGACTCAAAATTATTTCATTTCGCAATTATAGATTAGGTTTGCCTAGTATGTTTTTATTGTTGAAAATGGTTTAACTAATCTCTTTTTTGCAATGTAGACTTGAGTTTTTTTTTCTTTTTCAAGACCCTCACATTAAATACAATTGAACTTGATGCGTTGATAATTTGGTGGGTGGTCAAGATGGACAAGCTTTCATACTCCCTCCGTTTCAATATATAAGCAAAAAAGACCAATTCACATTTATTAAGAAAGTTAAAACATAGTAATTTGAGGTATAATTTTTTGTATTCTCCTTGGAATAAGTTTCATGGAAAAAAGTAAAATCAATTCTCATTGGTTAATGATTATGGAGAGAATAAAAAGGTAAACAAATTCAATGCAATTTGCATTTAATTTTACTTTGAAAAAGAAGATTTTCTTGAAAAAACATAATAATAGCATAAAAATTGGTCTTTTTTGCTTGTATTTTGAGACAAAGAAAATGTGATTTTTTTGCTTATATTTTAGGACGAAGGGAGTACCATATTAGATCTTGATGTGTGTATTTGTTTTTAAGGTGGTTTTATCTTAGAATCACGATGAACTACAATGATTTTTTAAAGCTACAAAGGTAAATTTTGAAAATCATGGTGGTCCACCGCATTTTTGACAAAGCCATTGTGATAACGAACATACACTATATTGAGTCTAAATCATTCTTATAAAATTAGGTTTTTATGTTGAAGCGTGTCAAACTTTATAAACTCTTTTAAAACTATCTTTTTCCATTGCGAGACTTGAATTTTCTCAAAATTGAGTCAAAGTTATTTCAAATTCGGTGTGGTTAACGATTCTCAACAATCATGTAGTCGGTAGTTTGGGTTGTGTTAATCTTATTGGACCGGTCAAGCCATATATTCCTATTTAAGTAAACCGTGGGTTTAACAATATTTAGAAAACTCACTCAAAAAATGAAGTGTTCGATAAAAATCAGACATTATACACACACAAACACACGCATATGAACATGATTAATTGACATCATAGTGTCAAACTTAATATTATGACACATAGGATAATTCTTTATCTTATATTCATGTTACAAAATCCATTGTTAGAATGAAAATTATTAAAATATAGACTATATTTATGAAATTTCACATTGATCTTAAATCATTTGATTTATCAATGACATACATCAAAATTAACTTGTTCCTTTTTAAGTTTATCTCATGTGTCAATAAAATACATCAAAATTAAATTATTTAAATAAATGTTAGTAAATTGAAATAGCAACAGTTTTCTTCATTTAGTAACATTTTTCAAGTGTAACACTTAATCTCAAATATGTTATAGGAATACCGAGAGACATCACACTTAGCCCTCTCATCTGTAAATTACACACGAGAGAATCCATACCATGCAGTATAAAACGAGCTAAAGATCCTCTTGGCCACATGTGTTAACCTAATATGATTATGAAATATTTTCTTTGTCAACATATATTTATCTCATTAGTGAGTACTTCTACCATCTTTTTCATCTTGTGGGGTCTCAATGTCCCTTATTTCTGTAGACACATACTTTCAAGAAGTTGAAAAAGGAAAAAACACATCAGCCGCAGCAAGTGGGAGGCTTCAATCTAATCTACCTTAACAATTTCAATGGCAATTAGCTGCAGTCACTCACTCTGGCTAGACTCCTCCTTAATTTGTTTTCTTCTTTCTTTTTAAGCTCTTGTTTTTTAGTGGTACAGATTTATATACTATTCTTTTTGCTTTTTTCTATGAGCATCGATCATAATCACTTTTTCTTTTTAAGAGAATAGGGTGTCGTATGTGTTTTGTCCAAAGTATTAAAAATTTCACACACTGTTATTCTGTATAAAGACATCATAGAAAAATGTACATCATATTATATTTTATTAGTAATACCACAAAATAAATATATTTAATTATGATTTTTTAGCTATATATATGTGTGTTTAATTCATGATACATTTTCCGCAACCAATACAATCTATTAGACCACTAAAACATATTAAAAATTTCACTTAATAAAATGACTTTATATTATTATTTTTAAAGATAAAGTTAATAAAAGCTTATCTAAAATTAATATTGCCTCAACAACAATTAAATCATTGATTGGCTTTATAATCATTTGAAAACACATATTGAACAAAATCAATCACATTAATTTAATAAATAATTTTGTTTTCTAAGGGCTTGAAAAACAAATTTAAACAAAAATTTAGTAATTTAACTAAAATACTATTATGGATTTTAAATATGACTCATCTTAAAATTTGCATTAAGTTTTAATATGTGTTCGAAAAAAAGACTCTTTACAAGAACTAAAACAAAACAAATAAGAATATATTACACGAGCCAAAAAAAAAATCCAAATATAAATTATTTCTTACGAAGTGTAACATTTTTTTTTTTTTGGGGGTTACACATTTAGTTTTGCTAGTACAATTTTCAGTTTCTACCTTAATCAATCTGCTAAGAACATTGCCTTATCATGGATTATAATCATATACTATTTCATAAGTATTTAATCATGCTAGTTTTCATCAAGAGAAGCTAGAGTTGATTCTGTCCTACATGAACTAAGACCTTGAAGAGTAGTAAACTTCCTGTCTCAAACCAATGACATCAGACCAACTCATGTGGGTTCACTGTAACTAAATAATTAGCCATATATATTATGTTTTTTTTTCTTCTTCTTATCCATTATAATTTGTAGCAATAATCATAACATGTTCTCCAATATATCTTCTATCACTTAGGCCCTTAAAACTTGTTATAAACTAAAATTTTAAGAATCAAACTCAAGTTTTTTTTTCCGAGCGAGAATCATGTTATCAATTATCTCAATAGAGTATACGGATCTGTCTAGTATGTATCTCTATGAAGTTTATATATTTACTTCTTCTTTTCATTAGTTATCCCAATCGACCCCATGCAAAATTAGGTTTGTTTAACAAATAATTTAAGCATGTGTTTGGCTCTACGATACAATTTCCACATCAAGCCAAAATTATGGTAGGAGCCACGTTTACACCGAAGCTACATATAGTAGCTTTTCCAAATCACGGCAATTTTTGGCTTGAGACGCGAGAAAGCTGCTTCCACCGCACATCCAAACAAGCTATAAAGCTACTTGGGACAACGAGATCAATTCAGCATATACAGTGATAGAAGTAGGTATTAAAAGGAGTTCTCTTAGAAAACTTCCTTCATAATAGATCATAATATGTCATGCCAATCATAACTTTCACTTTAAAAAAATAGTTAACACAATTTTAGATAATAATACGATGAATCGTTTTGTCTCTCTATCAAGTTCCATCAAGGTGCTAGACTGCTAGTACAATTACACAAACTTTTTTGAGCCAAATTTACACAAAATTTATAAAAGATTTAAAATGAAATATTTTTCAATTAATTGGAGTTGTTAAATGATGAAAAATGTGTAAAACAAAAACAAAAAAAGTAAGTCACCCCACCATTGATGTGTCCATTTGACAAAGATTCGCGTGCATCGCATGGATTAAATGGGCACTATGAATTTGACACGACAAAATGTGTCTCCAACTTTAGATAATTATTGACTGAAAAAATACAAAAGGTGATATACGGATTTTTTATGTGTTCTATTGTATGATTAGTACACTAATCCAATTGATTATCATGTTCCCCTTTTTGAAATAAAAAACTGTTGTGTGACAAGAAAATTTGTGTATACCTTAGCTGTCATCATATAACCTACCATTTTGTGGGCTTGATTGAAATCCTTACTTTTCTTGATTCAATTTGAAGAAAATTCTTTCAGGCAGTAAAGGAGAAAACGACTTTGGAGTATACACTAGAATTTGAATCAAAACCTTGTATCCGCGCCATGTAGAAATAAATTGTGGTAAGTGTTAAGAATAATATTTTTATATGGTATGAATAACTTGTATTATACTAAGATTTGGAAAGTGTTCCTCTGCAAACATGAAGTGCTTACTGGATTTTTATGTTTTGGAAATCTCAAATTATACTATACTAATTCAGATTAAAATGTGTCACTTATGGTATAACTTTTGTCCTAACTATGAAAGAAGCAGCAGAAGAGGTTGTGAATATTTTGAAATCCTAATTTTCGAATACTTTATTTAGAATTTAATTACTACTCGGTTTCAAAAGATACTTCAATTACTTTTATCTTCTTTTTATGTTAAAATTTACACTATCATACCTTAAGGAGGAAATTGCATTACACTTAAAAAAAAGTTTGGTCGTGGTTTTCTTCTGTGGTGTTCATATGGGAGATTAGCCTTTTCTCTTGAAGTCATTGTTTCTTACCTCTCCCTCAAAGAAATTTGGAAGACCTTTGAAAGGGAATGAGATACCGCGACTTTAAGATGAAAAAGTAATTGGTTTTAATGTAATTTTGTGTGTTTTATAAACACAACTATAAAAAAAAGGCAAAGTTCTATGGTACACCCAATATATTTGAGTGTACCGGTACACTCATTCTTTAAATTAATAATTAAATGAGTTGTATTTTTGAAGAAAAATATTTTTTTTATCACTTATAATTATAATAACTAAATCTTATTCATCAAAAGTGTCAACGAACTAATTTTTTTTTTTTTTGAATTTTTATCACTCATAATTAAGAACATTGATTATTTTACGATAATATGTAAAAAAATTATTGATGTTTTTTCTTATAAAATGATATTCTATAAAATATAAATATTGACAAATAGCTATTTATTACACAAAAAATGATCATTTATTTATAAAATTATGAATGAAGAGTACCGGTACACCTCACTTTGTGAGTGTACCGTAGAAGTTCCAAAATAAAAAATAACAAAATGATGAGATAGAAAGTAATATAAGAATTACACTAAAACACACAAAATTACACACTAAAGCCAATGTGACTCTTCTATCTCATCTTCTTTTATTTAGCGTTAAATATGTTTTTGATCCCTATAAATATATCAACTTTTCGTTTTAGTCCCTCTAAAATTTTCCTTCAACTTTTAGTCCCTAAAAAATTTTGCATCTTCACTTTTGGTCCCTCTTTTAAAGTAAACTCATATGTAGAATTCATATTTTTGAATAAAATTTTGCAGAAAAATTCATAATATTACAAGAATCTCTCCCAAAAAAATTAGAATTTTTTAACAAAACATGAATATAATATGAATTTTTATATTTTTTATGGTTAAAAATTCATATTTAATTTATGTTTGGTTAAAAAATTCTAATTTTTTTTGGAAAGGTTTTTACAATATTCTACACATTTATGTACTATTTCATTAAAAAAAAAAACTAAAATTTACTTTTAAATAGGGACCAAAAGTAGCGATTGAAAATTTTACAAGGACTAAAAGTTGAAAGAAAATTTTAGAGGGACTAAAACAAAAAGTGGGTATGTTTATAGCGACTAAAAACATGTTTAACCCTTTTTTTTATTACTCTCTCTTATTCTCTTTTATTTTTCCACCTTATATCCTTTGGAATGACTTATAGAACAATTTTAAAGCCAATGTGTCATAAATTTGGTAGACCTATGAAAGGGAACGAGATTCAGTGACTTTGGAAGGAAATTTTTCTTCGAAGGGATACCATATTATTTTATGTGGTGAACAAATCATAGAAGCAAATACATGCTGTAAATAGTTTTCTTATTGCCTCCAGTACTTTTTCCAATCATTATTTTATCTTTCACTGCCTAGTTGATTGATAGTAGAGATTCAAAAATACATGCTGATATTGTGCAGAAATCAATAATAGAGATCAAATAGGTGTGCATATTCATAATGCCAATATTGGGCTCCATGTGACAGTAGGAAAAAGGCTCTGTACTTCATAGAGAACCAAATAGTTGTACATATTCAGATTGGTTAAGATATGGACAAGACTAGAAAAAACACTGGGGCAACCAAAACAAATGAGAACAAAATTGGTGGCTTTCTCTCTCAACAAACACAAAAGTTGCTCAACAGAAACCTCAATTTCGCTCCCGATCATGTCGTAACTCTTAACCGTCTCTTTTTATGAGTAAATTCCTATCAAGTCGTAACTCCCGTTCGTTTTTTTCCAAGTCAAGTGAGCCGTTTTAAGATGCCTATTGAGCCATCAACAAATACTCACGACACAAACACATAGACCCACCCATCATGTGAAATTTGTCACTCAGCTTTATCAATATTGGCTTCCTTTAAGCATGCACTCAACAAATAGAAACAAGAGGCGGGCCTATTGGTGACACAACAAAACAGTGACAAAACATCCTACCAAGAATCTTTTATGGCACACGTGAGGATCACCAGGTGCATGCACGATTTGTAAATTGTATGTTATATATGGTCCCTTAACCAATTGTCTCATATAATACTAACTAATAATTATTTTATGTAGTGAACAAATCATAGAAGCAAATTTATATGGACTACGAAACCACAAGGAATAGGTAATATAAATCAGTACCACCTATTAGAATGGGAGCCACAGCCCAAAGATTGCGTTTTAAATAATATTCGCAATGATAAATTTCAATTGATGCATTTCAATATGACTGAGACAGATGCAATGATGGATTTCAAACGAGTTTTCCTCAATTAATTTCTTCTGCAGGAGAAGATTAGAGATAGCTTAAAATGCAACACAATTTAAAGCAGATTGTAATTGTTTTCTTCGTTAGTTATGTCCCATGTTACTTATAAGACAGACCGTAATGTGCTTAGAAATTGAGTATTTACACGCTTGTATTTTAGGAAAAATTGACAAGTACTACTACTACAAGAGTTAAACTCGGTTCACTCATCAACATTTTGACAGCAACCAGATTGTGCTCAGTGTAGAAAACTGAACGCTTGTATGATATGCTTGTCCAATATCAGATGTCTGTGTTACAATTTTATAAGGTTCTGACACCAATATAACGAATACAAAATTTTCACTATTGCAATGAGTGATCTGCTCCACCCAAAATGGGAGTGGATTGGCTAAGATTAGAACTAATCTATAATATGATGATTGAATTCCATGATTGTAAGTTCATTCCATTTAGGATAACAAATAGGCATTTGTTTTTTTACACATCTCATTATTTAAAACCATACATCACACCTTTTTTCATAAGCTGAATCGATAACTAAGTTTAACTGTCCATTTTTTTGGTAAAATGTATATATGCTATCAAGTAATTTCACTGCCATTATCAAGCTTGATCAAATCTGCTATCTTTGACTTTGCGTTGAATTTCACTCTCAATGTCTTTAAGAATGTCTAGGACACCAAGAATACCCAAAAGCACTAGTCCACCAGAAAAATTACCACCACCGCCTCCTCCATTACCACCGTTGCCATCATCGTCGCGAGGTGGCAATCCAGGCCCATTGTCATCAAGTCTAATCTTTTTGTCTGTCATTTCAGGAAAATGATAGCAAATTATATTTGTATACGTAGACATGGAACATATAATTATTCGAAACATAAAGAATAAAAGATCAATTAAGGATGAAACAACATTTACATGTACCTAATTGCTAATTTTTATACAAAAGGTAAATGAATAGAGTTGAGTTGTGGATTTCAATAGTATCCGTCCACATATTATGCCAAATGCTATATATTATTTATTTACAAAATGGCAAGTCGTGCAATTTGTAGTTAATGTTTCCAGTACTATAAAAGAAACCTCCATAAGAAACCATCAAACAAACACACTTGGACGAGGAAAATAAAGCCAACAAAATTGCAACGAAACCATCCAATGAAACAGACTACAAAACACCATCTACAGAAGGGAAAAACTAACAAGATTGTAGGAGCACCAAAAAATAAAAATCCGCCGTTCCCTTCAGTTAAGTAGACAGATTTAAAACCATTTATTTCAACCTTCTAATATCAAAATCCTTTATAAATTTACTGTTGTTGCTACTCATTTAAGTTCCTTATCTAGCTTCTTTGCATTGCAGGTATTAAGCAAGAAAACTACCTCTATCGCCTATACCAACTATATCCCATCGAGTCATGGAGGTTGTAGGTCATACCAATCACTAGGATGCATGATTTTAAAGGAAAAGATCCAAGAAAGTCATTATTTATGCACTTCAAATGACTTCTATTTAAAAAAAACAGACATTCGAGTGTGCATACCTTAATTATCAAATATTCATATTTGTTTCTCTTATAAAAAACCTACATTTCAATATTGATTTAGCTATTTCAATAAAGACACGCTGATGTATGGGAGAAGAGAGAAGAATGAAATATATATACATAAACTATTTACTATTATGCACATGATGACTAGTATAGAAAATGGAAGAGGCCAACACATTGGAGGTGCTAAATAGTTCCAGTTTGTCCCGGTATAAAACAAACAATACAATTAGCAATCGAACACAATATATATTTTCTCTAACAGCATTTTTTGGCATAAGTTTTTAGAGTTGGGCTTATTACCAGGAGTAACCGTAATTGTGCGAGCATCGCGAGTTACAGTTTGGGTTGCAGCAGCAGCAGCAGCACATGTAACATTCTGTAGAAACAGGCACCATATAAGACATCACAATATTCTAGACCATTACCAACAAAGAATTTTGGATAAGTTTTTCTATTAGTCAATGATTCACCAATAAAATCCAAAATTTCCATGATTTGGATTGAAAGTAAGGACAATAGATCAACATTTACTTCCATATTCCATCCTATAAAAAATGCCTAAAGAAAAATCAATGGAACATGCAGCGAATGAATCAACAGTCAACAAAAAACCATTAAACTTCTCTACTTTAAAAGTTTTATATGTATGAGAGTGGTACAAGAGGCAATGAAGAAATCGGAACTAAGAGGAGATTAAAGTGGATGATTCAGATAGAAAAGAAACAGTGTAAACAATTAGCAGCATGTGATGGGTAAGCATCTAGTAGATAGGAAAGTGATAGGATTCAACAGAAGTCAAAGGAAAATAACAAGAATTGAACTGTTAGTTACATTTCTATCTCTACATAATACATTACCCCTCCTAACATAGACCTTTTGTACAAAAGTCAAAAGGTCTCCTATTAGAAACAGATCTGAATGCCCACTGGCCTTGGTTGCAGACTGACTGCTTGTTGCAATCTCTGCTAGGTATCATTTTATAATCTATTTTCATACTCTATCTGTGTTTTCGATCAGGTTTCTTCTACAGTAAGGAGCAGTGTTGCCAATGGCGGACTATGGTGGAGAGCCAAAATCCTGCCATACCGGCCACTTTGTGGCGCCGTTATATTGGATTATGGGCGAAAATCCCGCTATATCGGCCGAGATTGGGCATGGCAGAGAGCACAAAAACCGCCACTAATATCCGCCATGGCGGATCTATGACAACACAGTAAGGCGTTAAGCTCCCCTTGCACGATAAATAATATTCATCATTTAACAGTTTTGCTTTGGAACTTTACCAACTTATCAAAAAGGATTCTCTTAGGGTGTGTTTGGATAGAGGGTTTAGGAGGGGAGGGCTCACTTTTATTTTTTAAATTACGAACAATATAAAATGTTTCTTTAAAGTAAATTAAGTGTTCTTGAAGTATTATAAGATCATTTATCATGTTGTTAATTCAATTTTCTAAAAATGATTTTATAATGTCCGTGATTTAAAAAATAAAAGTAAACCCTCCCCTCCCTTAACGTTGCAATAACATAAAACCTTGTTTACAGTTTCCAACAAGAATAACATATAGCATAAAGAAATCAAACAATCAACAGAACGTAACAAATTCCAAAATAAAAAACCATACCATAGCAGAATCACATTTTAATCGAGGTGATATACTTTGAAAAGCTGAAGTCTGAAGCTGCCCTTTTTTTATGTTATATGGTAAGCTTCTCATCGCAACGATGTTCGGTCTGGAATACTTAAGGCGTGCTTGAGTCTGACTCGCATTACTAACTGCATACAAGAAAATAAAAAAAATAAAAAATCATGAATGATTTATGTTATGTAACTTCAAATACACATCATTCAAAAACCGAAGTTGCTAAAACTATCTCAACTACTGATATATCATTGTACCTGGTGGTGGTATTAACAGAGGTGAAATGCCAACAATATTGTGCATTGGTGTCAACATCTTTATTATCACCAAATGTTACCTGTTCGCGCCGATAAAACAAATTATTAGTTTCAAATGCAACGTAATCCCTCCGTTCTTATCATCTGCAAATTTTTCTAGATAGGGTGCAATTTGGGAATTGTGGCCAATTTAGGGTAAAATCGCAGAATCTCAGTAAATTTAGGGTGCAATAGCAGAAAAACGTTCAATTTAAAATGCAATAGCAGTATCGCGACCAATATAGAGCGCAATCAAGGAATCTTTGAGAAAATCGGTGGCAGCTATCGCTGCCGCAAAACGCATCCTCGCCGCCATACAGAAGAGGAGAAGGAAAATACGAAATATTCAAATTAAAGAAAGAAGTGGACGGAATTTCTCACCGTTTATAGCGTCCGACGAAAAACTCCGACGGCGTTTTACGGCAGGTTCGGTGGAGTATGACGCCGGCTTGTTTCCGAAGTGATAATGATTCGAGAATGTGCTCAGAGCGACTCAAACTATGTTGAAAATGGTTTTATTTTTTGTATTTGGTGAATGACGGCGATTCATGACGGACCTGAAATGGATTGGGCTTCGAATTAAAATTAATCCTAGAAAATTGCTTTTTAGGCACCCATGTTTTGCTCTCAGACATAACACCGACCGACAATTCTACCCACAACGATAATTAATAATATCGTTCGTTGTTGAAAGATAGTTAATTTTTGTTTGTGACCCACTTCCGTTAGTTTGATATTGTTGGCTTATGATCTTGGAGTGTGTTTTCTCTCAAAGAATCAGGTTTGATTCTCCTAGTGTCAATTTTGATGGACTAGTTTGACTTATTACAAAAAAAAAGAAGATATTTGTACAACTATTTTGGTACAACTTTTGTACAACGGTCTCTCTCATACTCACATTATGTTCTTATTATCTCTCTTACTTTCTCTCTCTCTCTATTGTTTTTGACCAATAAGAAGAGAGAACAACAATATTACCCCAAAATTTGTATCAAAATAGTTGTTCAAATATCATTAAAAAAAAAAAAAAAAATGTTGTTCACTCACTCATCGAGGACAATTAATTTTCGTTTCGTATATTACAGTATATATCAGATGCAAAAACAAAGCCTCCACATATTCAAAAAGGCTCAAAACACATAGCATAATCCCTCTAAACTCCAAGACATGAAACACCATAAAAAAATACCCACTTGGACAAACATTACACTCATAAATTTTATGATTTTGATATATTTATCAAATGTATTGTTAGACATGATTTTGATCATTTTTTAAATTCATTAAATAACTGGTGTATCTCGCATATATTATAGACTAAATATATCATTTATTCAATAAATGTGAAAAGTAGAATTTTGCTTACCCAACCTCTTTATGAATATAGATAATAGGTGGTTATTGTTTGTTGGCAAAGATCCTTTAAAGTGAGAATAATGTAAAGTGAAAAAATTAAGGGTTGTTATCGTAGCAAATTTCTGATTTGTTATAATATACCTACAATATCTAACTTTAATGTTTAATCTATTAATTAATGGTTGGTTTTGGCCACTTCACACTTTAAAGGAGTTGCTCACTTTAGAAGTGTTGGTTCCATTATTTGTTTGTAGTTAAGAAAATAGTTTAGAAATGTGGTTACAGAAAGATATTGGTGTGTTCTTTTTAAATGTTGTAAAACTTGAATGAACCACTAAGAAAAATTCAAAACAAAAAACAAGACTTTTTCCATTTTATATGGAGATTTATTCCTTCTCAAATTGAAACAATTAATTCTATCTCTTATCACATTGTATCATCGGTGCTTTTACTCTCGATCTCATTTCAACCGACTCAATGATAGAAAATAAATTTCAATGTTTAACGACATCGACGATGATGCCTACTGCAAAGGGTACATGTGGTTGAGAGAAAATTGATGGTGGCACTTATGACGTTGCGTGGTTGTGCTTGCAATGGTGGCTTTGACGGTACCATCGTCACCCACAGTCAAATTGAAAATCGTTTGTTGTTGACAGATTCAATATGTAATAGACATTGATCTTTTTTTATCTGAGGAGGATAGTCAATAATTTATTAATTATATAATAATAGATAATAGGTAATTGTTATTTGTATGCATAAAATGGATTGAGAGTCCCCGTGAACTTAACTCAGTTGGTAAGAACAATGTATAATATATGCAAGATCTGCGGTTCGAAACCCGCACACCACAAAAAAAAAATGGATTGAGAAAGGTAATCATAGAAAATTATGGGTATGTTCTATTTAAATGTTGTATAACTTGAACCAATAAGAAATAATTCATAACAAAAACCAAGTTTTTTCCCCTTTTTCATGGAGACTTAATTATTCATTCACAAATTGATCCCTTGAAATAATTAACCCTATCTCTGATCAACCTGTATCAGATTTTCCAATCAAAACGAATTTCATAATCCCACATGTTATTCTCATGTCCACCTATACTATTTGCATGTGCAAAAAGTATCACTTTTGTTCATGATTTGGTGCTCCCCATTTACTCAAATGCAACTTTGCTCTTTCGGCCTGTAAATTGTTAACAGTCAAACTAGTAAGATAAATAAATGAGAATGCAAAGACATCAATAAAACATGTGTTAAGAATGTAGTTATACCTCTTTGTCCCAGTCACAACGAATGGTAACCCAAGCCAATATCAAAGTTTGAATTGCTGGTCCACCACAAACTAACCCCGCCCAAAGTCCCTAATGGTTAATTAATATAACCAATTGATTTTGATAAAAAATAAAATAAATATCACCATTATGCCAGGACAAAAATCAAATCGAAGTGTTGCACTTATCATAATGAACATCTGTATCCCAAAACAAAGTTTGTGTTGTTTAAAAGTACATTTCTATAAATATGTAAAAACTTTTAGATTAGAAGGATGGGTGAAAAGTATCATTATTACCCTTCTCTAGTATGAAATTGCTCATTTACTACGTCAACGGCAGTTAACTATCGTTCGACATTTTCCGCGGCAGTTAATTTCCGCTAAACATTTTTAAGATCGATTCAATCACATTTTAAGTCGGTTTGACCGATCTTAAAAGTGTTAAACGACAGTTAACTGCCGTTGAAAATCACGACAGTTAACTGCCGCTGATGTAGTGAATGAGCAATTTCATAAATGAAAAATTACTTTAAAAAAATTAAAACTCCAAGAAGAAATGTACACAACTTACCTCAACTCCAAATTGAAAAACAAAACCCATCAAAAACCCAAGTGGCATCCCAATAAGATAGTAGCAACCCAAGTCAATGTAGGCTACATATTTTTGCCACCCAGATCCAATGGCCACCCCTATTTGATATATTAATTGAAAGATATAAAAATATGCAATACATATTAGTTAAACACTCATTGTTAAAATCAAATAATTGAAAATTGGATGTAGAAGAAGTTGGATTATATAGTACCTGAGAGAACAGGTTGAACACTGTTGAGAAGAATGGTGAAGCCTAAGAGGGGTGATAACTTATTTACTTCTTCAATGACAAGTTCACTTGAAGTGAATAAATAGCCAATTTGTCTACGAAAGATCATAATTAAGAGCCAGAAGAAAACACTTAATATAATTGATGTCACCACTGCCACTGCTGAAGCAAACTTTGCTGCTTCACCATTTCCTGCTCCTAGCTCGTTTGCTACCCTTACTCTGCACAATGTAAATAGTAGTATAGACGATAGGCAATATTTTAAAAATTGAGTCGAATAAAACGGTTCAATCGGTTGATCCTTAACCGATTTTTACAAATGCGTGAAAAACCAATGTAAATAGCGGTATAGACAATAAACAATGTTTTAAAAGTTGAGTTGAATAAAACGGTCCAATCGGTTTAACCTTAACCGATTTTTACAAACGCGTGAAAACCAATGTAAATAGTAGTATAGACGATAGACAACGTTTTAAAAAATAAGTCGAATAAAACAGTTCAATCGGCTGAACCTTAACAGATTTTTACAATAGTTCGATTATTTTGGTGGTTTCGTCATGGTTTTGTCTTGATTCAAGTAGTTTAAGACATATGAAGCATGATATTATGACTTCAATTTTTGTTGTTGTAAATGCACAAAAATAGTAGCAAAAGGGGAAAGTTAAGATGCATAATTACCCAGTTGCAGCAAGGAATCCGAGAGGAAACATCAACTCCCATATATTTAGGGTCAAGCTGCCACATCAAACAAAGCAACAATAAAAATAATAGAAAATTAGAACCAGAATAATGTCCATATATGCACCTATATAGATATTCTCACTTGCTTACCATATGGTTAAAGCCTCTACAAATTTCTTTGCATTATGTAGATTTCCAGTCATCAACATGAGTACTTTGTCATACCAAACCTCCAAGCTGCAAAAGAATTTCCAACAGCTCATGATGAAAATACAATTGAAAAAGAGGACCATATAATAATTTAATCAATTATGTAAAATTGCAAAAACATGAAATATACTTGAGACCCTTAAACTAAATGGTTGGGCTCAATAATTAAATGAGCTTCAATGAAGGTCAAATCGATCGGGAGTCTCTAGCTAAAATAATTAATAGTCAAATTTTACTTTTTTTTTTAAAGGAAGTCAGATTTTACTTATCTCCTGATCGAATTTTAGATTATTATGATCATAAAAGTGTGCCTGAATCCTTAATTTAATAGCAGGATTCGGAAAAATATGTCTGTAGACGCATTTTGAACGGTGACACCAATACTATTTTTTCTTTGTGAACACAATGCAATGACAATTAAGAAGTGAGAAATTGCTTATGAAAATAAAGAGAGTACCACAGCATAACCCCAGAAGCAGCAGAGAGTTTAGTAAACTCCCAAAGACCAAAGAAAGCCTCCATAGAAAAACCAGTCCAAGTTAAGGGACAACCACCCGAAACAGCATACCCAAAAAAACCAAACACCAAAACCAACCAAGCCACATTTCCAGAAGCAACAAGAGCAATAACACCAAGCTTAAACTTCACAACAACCAACCAACAAAGAAAAACATGAACCAATAAAGCAACAAGAGAAACCCAACCAATGATGTTATTCTTGAGCTGACTTTGCAAGAAGAAATAAAGAGGAAAAAAGAATGCATAAGTCAAGTGAGTTGGTATTAGCCACATTGAAATCACTCCAGCTAGCTCAGATATCTCTTGTGGTTGTCCAAAAAAGTTTAAGATTGGTGTTGCAAAGATGAAAAGAGGTAAAAGGAGAATTCCTGTGATGAAAAGAACGATCCATGAACGTTGCATGTAAATTCCTAACATGTTGAATTGTTTGGCTCCAAATGCTTGTCCACATAGAGTTTCCAAAGCGCTTGACATACCCAACTGATGCAAAAACAAAATGTTATTTACTTGTTTAGTACCAATTACCAAGCAAAATATTATCATCAAAATCATCATTACCAATAGAAGAAATACATCAAAGTAAATGGATGACATGACATGTACAAAATTAATTTTCAAATCAAAGTAACTACAATCTCTTAGTAGTATTCTATTTTTTATTTTTTTAATTAAAGAACAGTAGTATTAGAATCTAATAACAAAATAAAAAATACTTTGTATTAATTGTGTGTTTGGTTTTAGAGAAAACAATAATAAAATTTGGATTTGCCAATTGTGAAAGGTACTTTTTTTTTGTGAAAATATAAATATTTGTTTTCGTTTTGTTAAACTAAGATATTCCCGCGTGTAAATGCAGAAATTAATCTATCAAGGTAGTTGAGATCTATTTGAGAGGTTAATATATCATCCATAACATCATAAAAAAATTCACATTAATTTGTTTGGTGTTTGATTTTAAATTTCACATATGTTAGGCACACCTCAATACCAAAACACAAATATAAATCATTTTATGTCAAACTCAATTTTAAGTAAATCATTTTTTTTAACACCAATTTCATTCAAAATTGATTATATTGTCAAACACTCATCTAATCACATATACTCAAACTATTCTCTAACAACGATCATATAACACAAGAAAATGTTGAGATTCATCTATTTCTCTTGCAAATTAAAACCAAAATGAAAACATGAACTTTACCATGATGCCCAAGTCGAGGCCCAAAATGAGATTCATAGCAATGGAAGTAGCAGCCAACTCCATGTCACCTAGGTGACCAGCAAAGACTTGAGTGATGACTAACATGCTATAGTTTGAAACACGGTTGAAGATTGCAGGACCTGCTATGTGCCATAGCTTCTTGGACTCATTCCAAACCCTTCTTCCCAAAGGCTCATTTTCATGTTCATCAACATTATTTTTCAACAATGGAGTTTTTGCTTCCACTAATGCTTCTGATGCTTCCACGTTTGACATTCTTTTGGACAAAATACAGTGTCAGTATATAATGGACTCAATCACTGTTAACTATCTGAAATTTGACAACATTAGGAGAAAGGATACATGCAAAAAAACTTGACAATTTCTTAGTACAATTTTTTTTTATAATAACCATAGAGACATAACCCACAAGTAATGAAAGGATACTTCACCTGCGGCTCTAATGTGTTTTTCCCTTCTGTCTATAAGAAAAATTATAGTAGTCTCTCTGTTCCTCTGAATCACTCTTGATGAGGTTGTTTTTAAGAACAACTCATTTGCTCGAAGGTTATTGTTAGATTTTAACTATTATAAATTTTAATTAGGAGCTAAAAAATACATCGTATTAAATAGATTTCTATTTAATGGGCTGAAAAAATTAACCCACTTGATTTTTTTTTTTTGAGAGATAACCCACTTGAATATGTTTAGTGAGGTTGGTTTGGAACCTTAGTTCCGTTTTTCTCAAGATATTAGATTCAATTTTATTTAGTGTTAATTTTGGTGAGTTATTTTATTTAGAGTTTGTTTGTTGTCCGTAAATGAGTCTTTCACAGAAGACAATGAGATTTTGCCATTAAAATTAGTCGGTTCATGGATCGGATACCGAGTTTTAAAAAAATATAAAAAGAAAAAAATTAAACAATATTCTAATTCGGCCATTTTGACTATTGATATTTTAAAATTATGCTTTTGACTTCTAATAAAAAAATTATCTTTTAATTAATATTTTAGTCAAACAATGACACTATATGACTAAATTAATTACGGATATTTTTTGTAAAAATATGGCTAATGCATTTGATAATTTGATATATTTATATTACGAAATACTATTTTTTTCAAATGGGTCTATATACATGATTTTACATTAAATAAATTTCTTCCTTTCGAAACAGGAAAAAAATATAAATAATTTTCTTACTTATAATATTAATCGTTTTTTTAAGAGGTTGATTATATATATTTTTTGACAGCTTGATTTCTTAATAATAAGATACTACTATAATATTGCCTCAAAAAAAAAAGATACTACTATAATATAATTTTTTTAATGAAAACTATAATATAATTTCTTACATAATATAGCTGCTGATTGATGCAATGATTAAATTACTATTTCCACTAAAATGTGTTCATTGAACATTAGCAAAAAAAAAAAAAAGTTGTTCATTGAACCGATTACAAATGTCCATGAAAATTTCTTTTTACCAAAAAAATGTCCATGAGCTTACAGCACAGCAGACCTTGCATATATTATGCATTGTCACAACCATTCGTTTCCGCACACCACAAAAAAAAGACTAATTTAAAAAAAAAAAAGTTTTTTTTGAAAGAAAAAGAAGAAATGGTTGGAGACTAGTTTCGGAAAAATAAAATAAGAAAAAATGACAGACTGTACAAAAATATTTAAAACAAATTCCTTATATTTTTTTTTTGGAAGGAAAAGAAATTCCTTATTATACTTTCTCATTTTGTACTTTTAAAAAAAAATTAATTTTGTCCCCATGAGCTTAGCTCACTTGGTAGGGGATAATGCATTATGTATGCAGGGGTCGGGGTTTGAACCCCGAACACCCCACTATTTCACCTTTAAGGTGAATTTCTCCAGCCGCTAGAATTGTAGGTACTTTTTGTTTTTACAAATAATTGTAGGCACTTCTCTCGGCTAAAATTTGAAATTTGGTTCATCATATTGCAAGAGTATGATCCCTTTTATTACATACAATCCACATTCACCAACAAAAAAATATAAAATCCACATTGTATGTACCTTTTAATTTTTTTTTTATAAGGCAAGAGCAAAATGACATCAAATAGAGTAGTGTCCAACTAAGTTGGTATCCTGCCCTAATCTGTTGCCAATTGCTCATATATATTATTAAAAAAAAGGAAAAATTGCATAAAAACTGGGGGGATATAAAAAATGTGTAAATAAATTAACATATCATTTGTCATTGTGAGTGTAACTTAGTTAGTTGGGACATTGCATGATATATGCTGAAGTCAAAGTTTGGGTTCAAATCCTGAACACCCACTAATCCACCTTAAGAGATAAATTTTTAGTCACTAACTAATTGACCAAAAAAATAAAAAAATAATATACCTTTATATAATTAATAGAATTAGTAAATACCCAAAAAAAAAGTGTTTATTCTAGTGTCCAAACGAAATTATGATGGAAAATTCGAATAGTTAATTTTTTTTCAATTAAAAAAAAGTAGAGTTATGAGAATTAGTGTGGTTGGTCACATGGATCAAACGACATTATAATGCTCTACTATGGATCAAACAACATTTTTCTAGGTCTTTCTCTGTCTCTAGTGATTTTATTATCCTCCATTAGACCAAATTTCCTTACTATATAATTTATGCATTTTCTCTCTATATGCCCGAACCACCTAAGCGTAGTTTCCATGTTCTTTACTAATAGAGGGTATACCCCAACTCTTTCTTTAATGTTGTCATTTTTAATCATATATCATCTTCTCTTACGACACATTCAACACAGTATCTCAATCATCTCTGATACGCTTAATTTACTTTCTTGGTTTTTGACATCCCAACAGTTTGCCTCCTACAACATCATCGGTCTTACAACTGCTCGATAGAACTTCACCTCCAACTTGAGTGGTACTTTCTTATCACATAAAACACTTGAGGGTCCTCATCCATTTCTTCTATTTCTCTGTCGTTTTGTACTATGGAGCGAAGTTATTTAAACTTGTGTAGCTTATGGTATGATGTGATCTCCATATTTCACCTCTAAGTTAAAAATGTTTCATCTCTTGCTAAAATTATATTCTATATACTCAGTTTTACTTCTGCTCATGCAAAATATATTCGTCTCTAAGGCTTGTTTCCAACCTCGCATTTAATTTCTCCCTCAACTTTCCAAGTAGAACTATATTATCTGCAAGAAAAACATACATCTCGGTGCTAGCTCTTGCGTGTGTTACGTAAGTACATCCAAAGGTAGTGTAAAAAGATGAGGGTTCAGGATTGAAACTTTGGGGGACGTTATTGGTATCGGGAAATCGTCAGTGTCTCCATCAAGTGTCATCACATTATTCTATATACTCCCTCATACACATTCTTGACAACTTGAATATAAGCAATACTAACCCCTTTCTTCTCTATGCATTTCCACAAAAGCTTTCCAGACACTCTATTATATGCCTAATCAAAATCAATGAAAACTAAGTTCATGTCGATTTAATCCATCTAATACCGCTCCATCACACATTATAGTATAACTACTTTCATTGTCGACCTCCCAGACATAAAACCAAATTGATTATCAGTAACTTGCGTCTCTTTTCTTATATTCCGTTCAATCATTTTTTTCCATAACTTGATGCTATGATGACTCATAAATTTAACCCCTTTATAAATTGCATAGTTTTGCATATCCTTCTTGTTCTTGAAGATTGAAATTAAAGCGCTTTTTCTACACTCATCCGACATTTTCTTTGATCTCACAATTTTGTTGAAAAGTATGGTAAAGTCATCCAATGCTCAACAACCTTGTAATTACTCATCATTTTAAATGTTTCTCTTAACTCATGTTCTTGAGTCCAAAGATATTGGTTATAACTTTGATCCTCGTCTTTAATTTTTAGCATGTTAGTGTCCGATAAGATCTCATATTCATCATTAAATAAGTAGTAGAAATATTTCTTTCATATATCCTTTATATCTTTTATTTGAACCAAAACTTTATCTTCTTCATCTTTAATAAACTTCACTTGATATGATGTACATGGAGCTTAGGATGCTATGGAAGTCAAAGAGTTGTCCTTGAAAACATTTATGAATTGGAATAAGTTATGATATGGGCCAAGTGTATAAAGTAATTAAGAAATGGCCAACATCGTGAATGGGCCTGACTTAGGTTTACGTTTTCTACCCTATAACCTTCTCACACACCTATTTTTTATTTTTTTTACAAAAATGTTTATGAGGTTTCAGATTATATAATCTGAACACATTTTGGATGTGTTAGGATTATATAATCTAAAATATGCTTATATATAAGTAACAATCAAAATCTCTCTCATTTCAACCGTTGTGAATTTCTATTTTAAAAACAATAAAAACAAAGCAACAAAAATAATAAATCAAGTCAAATAAAATGAAAAAATATATAAAAATACCACCAAATTTTTTTAAAAATCAAATAAAACTAATTCAATTTTTTTCGAATTTTTCTGAGAATTTGAAAAAATAAAATAAAAAATGAGTCTAAACGATGAAATTTTGGATTTTGAGGGGCGTAGTCTTGTAAAAAAAAGTGACCTAAATCAGAAGGATATGAGTTAGTAAGATTAATATGGTCCTTAAACTGACTATCGATGTTACAAATAGGCCAGACTCCGAATTTATGTTGATAGAGTTCGAATTATATAATCTGAACACTTTTTTCCGTGAATAAGGGTGCTTAAGGGGTGTTCATATTCCATAATCCGGAAAAGAAAAAAAATATGGAACGCACCTTGTTTTGTGAAAAACTCATTTTTCCACCAAAAAACAAAGGGAAAACTAAATTCGAATTATAAAATCCAAAAATCATATAAGCATTTTTGTCAAAAAATAAGACGAGCGGGAAATAGATAGGGTGAAAAAAGTAATACTCACAAATAAAAGGTAATGCAACAATAGGAGAAAAGTAGATTTGTGAGTTGTAATTCTCACTTCAAGAGTTAAAAATAGAAAATCACTCAATAACAATCCATCAATAAATAAGAGTCGTCCTTGAGATTTCTTACTCTCTAGTGTCGGGACTCAACCAAGTGACCTCTTGGAAAACAGAAGAGATTTCTTACTCTAAAAGATGCTTTCAGTGTTCTCATCATGTTCCTCGTGATAAAAAAAATGGACTAAACATATTCGACTACCACCAATTACATGTCATCTTACGTTATTTTTAATATATTTTTCAGTCATTTTAGTTATGATTTGACCCAAATTAGATGAGTTTTAGTTTGCCTATGGTTTAATGAACATTTTGTAATGTTTTCATAAACGCACATATGTACATACATACGTACATACAAAAAATTACAAAGTAATTAGTGGTGGTTTTGAAGTGTTGCAATGTTTAATGCACAATAGTTGGTCGTTTTAGAATTGCCGCAAAACATGCTCGCGACACTAAGATCTACAACGATTGTTGAGTTATCGCAATGTCAAGTTTGCGGTGATTATAACCGCAACAAAATGTATTTTTGTTGTAGTGTTTGAAGTTGTGGGTCATCCTTGCTAGGGGCTTAAAATTCTTCAAGCTAAATGAATTTCACCTCCCTGCAGTTGAACTAAAGTAGACACGTATAACGCAACAAAAGGTTCTCTTGGTCTTACAAGTGGTGGTGGACTGGTGCCATTTTTAGAGAACGTAGTGGTGCGATTAATGATTGTTTTGCTATCTATTTAGGAGTCTCTCAGGCCCTTCACGTGGAACTTTAGGCCATTATGTTAACTATTCAAGATTTACCGATGACATATTTGATAAGGTTAAGAAACACATGTAAAAGACGAAAAGCTCCGGGTTAATTGCTGAATTATAAATGGAACCGGTGGCAGTTAACTGTGAGGAATTTAATATATTCTATTTTGGCTTGTTCAAAAAAAAAAAGTTAACTGCCGAGGAATCCATCGGCAATTAACTGCCGATACGTATTGATACAAATCTGGCAGAAGCTCTCTCATCCATTATTACTCTCAAAATCTCGCACAATTTCTCCAATCTGTCTCAAAAACTCTCTAAAAACCCCAACCAAATTTATTCAACAAAATCACAAGTAAGTAAATCATAGTGCCATTAACTTACATTTTAGTTGTTATAATTGTTTTTTTTTTTTTTTAGTTTTTGAAAAGATTGAGTAATTTTAATTTTTTTTAGTTTTTGAGTAAATTTATATGTTATAATTCATTTTTATAGTAGATGTAAGTAGATTAATTTAATTAAAATGTTTGCATGATGTTTATGTTATAATTTAGAATTTTATGGTTATTTTTAATTTTGGTGTTTTATATTTATTTTTTTTATTTTAGTTTTTAAGTAGATTTACATGTAAGAGTATATTTATTTTAAGAGTAGATATAAGTTGAATAATTTTGTTATATTTTTTGCATTTTTATGTTTTTTTTAGAGTAAAACATTTTAGTGTAATTTTTATGATTTTTAGGGTTTATGTATAATTTTCACTCCAAGTGTTTGATGAAATATTTGAATGAGTTTTTCATTAATTGCTTTTAATTTCTTATTGTGCAGATTTGAAACAATGACCGATATGTTCGACGTTCATGCACAATTCAACGGTGGAGAACCTCAGAGGTTAAAGGTACGACACCTTTGTGTCAAGTTAAGAGGTATTAAGGATCAACTGAATAAATTCAACCAATGAGTCAACCCTGGAGACACAAGGAGGGTGGAATACGTTCAGTATAAACGTCCAACGCTCGACGATGGGAGAATATCATTCAGTTGGGTGGAATTAAAGAACGACGATAACGCGAGGAGCATGTTTTGGGAGCACAACATGTTCCAGTGGATATATATGTGTGTAACGTTGCTGAGATCAACTGAAGATATTATCAACAGTTTGATTCCGCCAGAAGATCGTCATTAGGTAGGGAATGCACCTCCAACTACAACAATTGTCTTACTCTGAAATGGGGTAATTCAAACTTGTTAAACTACAGGTCCCAAACATTCACTCGACAGTTCTATTGTTCCTTTCAAAAGAATAAATTCTTGTTAGGCTGGTTTAAATGAAGGTATTGAAGTGTCAAGGAATGCACCTCATTATTTTGACACTTGAATACCATCATTTAAACCAAGCCTAACAAGAATTTAATCTTTTGAATGTAACAATAATACTTATGGGTTCATGCCTGAGAGCCGGTGTTTAGCAAGTTTGAATTTACCCATTTCTGAGGTAACACAATTGTTGTAGTTGGAAGACTCTACCAGAATGTAATGTAATGTAATGTAATGTAATGATATGACGTATTTAGGAACTTTATGTAATGTAATGTAACCTTTATTCGAAATTATTCAATCCGTTACTTTATTTAAAATTATTCAATACGAGACTTTAATCGAAATTATTCAATACACGACTTTAATCGAAATTATTCAATACACGATTTCGCTTTGAATTTAATAAATACGCAGTTTCGCTTCAAATTTAATCAATACGCAATTTCGCTTCAAATTTATTCAAAATCTTCAAGTTTATTCAAGATTATTCAATAACAAAATTATTCAATAACAAAATGTTCCAATATTATTCAAGATTATTACAAGTCATTACATTATTTAATTATCTCCCTCGTCGCTTATCTCAATTGGGTTGTCCTCGACAGTCCCTGGGGCACCTTCTTTTGGTTGAGGACCAAAATAGCATATCCTCCCGCTCCTCCTCAGCCTGGACTGATTGTACACTTGCACCTTCGTACTCTTCTTTTTTACGGAACCATCACATTCGATTATGTGTCATGTCATAGGTGATTTTGCTTTCTTCTTGTCATCACCCTCTTTTTTGTTCAACTGAACCTATTTCTGATTCTGATTTTGAGACATATCTACATAGAGAAATTAGTGATCAAAACCTAAACTAAACAACAATGCCATAAAATCATAGAATCTAAACCTAAACCTAAACTATCATCTCAAAACCTAAACCTAAACTATCATATAAAATAAATAAAATTAATAAAACTTCTATAACAATTATAACAATCTAAACCTAAATCTAAACAATTCTAACCTAAACCTAAACTATCATAAAATCATAAAATCAAAACCTAAACCTAACAATTCTACAACAATTCATCAAAACCTAAACTTAAACTATCATAAAATCATAAAATCAATAAAACCTCTATAATCGAAATTTAACCAAAAAACTAACAATTCAATCACAAAACAACAATGCAATAAGATTCAAAAAACTTACTTGATTTTGTGTTGGAAATTGGCTTGGAATGACTGAAAATCGCACCTAAGAGAATGAAAAACGCAACAATGGAGTTTTGAAAATTCCTATGTCTGTTCTGTTCTTATAACAGATCATCGGCAGTTAACTGCCGAAGTTTTCCTCGGCAGTTAACTGCCGCTGGTTTCATAATTCGACAGTTAACTACCGCCAGAACTTTTCGTCTTTTACATGTGTTTTTCAGCCTTATCAAATGTATATACAACAATTTTCTAACTATTCAAGTGGCTTTTGAGAATGGTTGAAATGACCTTTAGTTAGAGTGTGGTTCTTCATTAGTCATTCAATCTTTCTCTTCTCCTACAATTGTTCCTTGAAGTTCCACGTTAAATGATGCAGTTATTTTCATTTAATTTCTTTCTTTCAATTTAAAGTCTAGCATATTTACAGAGAATATGATTCTTATGTAGATAAGTTGACTTTTTTTTATGTTAGTTGTAGACGTTTCACTCAAAGATAAATCTTATATACTACAAAGTTTTATATAAAACACGTCAGTGTATGAGTGATAACAATAATAACATCCCTAAAAAAAAAAACATAATTCCTCTAAAAAAAATAATAGTAATTATTACTAAGAAAAAATTATGCTATTTTATATTAAAACAACTAAAGACATTAAAATAACGTGTCTTTCTATTTTAAAATTATTGTATTTTTTTCATGTTAACGCAATCAAACACATTTTTATGTGTGGCCAATTACAGTATTCAACTATTTACCTATTATACCTCTGTGTATTTATTTTTTTCACAAATAAAATTATTAATAAATTTTATATGGAGACGATATTTAATTTTAAATGGAACAAAACTAAAATTATTTCAAAAAAAAAAAAACTAAAATTATTCAATACTTAATTTACAATAAAATGATGATTAAGCGGGACATAAAAAAGTTCATAGTGTAGAAAGGAAAGGATAACATAAAAGAATAAACATAGTCTATATGGATATAAATGAATCCCTCTCAAAGAAGAGTAGATGTAATAGAAAAATGTGGAATAAAATAATAGTGCAAATTACTATCGGTCCAACAAGTAATTTTTTTGAATATAAGAGATTTAATTCATTTCGGTTTTGACTGTCTTAGCAAAAGTTTCGGCAACCTCTTTCATTTGTCTCTCATTTACTTGTCTCTCAGTAAACTCAATCTAGAGTTTGCAAAATGTGAACAATGGATTCTACGACAATATTGAAGGATAACTCCTAAATCGGAATAGTCCCCTCCCTTGCTGTGATAATTGAACACCATATTCTTAGAATCTAGTTCAAAATCTACATTGGTAAGGTGCAAATCTAGAACCCATTGCAAAACAGTGAGAAGGCAAAAGTTTCCACTATATCAAAGTCCAAAGTTGGCGAGAAAATCCATTTTAGCAAACACAAAGCATGTGTGTTCATCCCTTATGCAAATTTCTATACCAACATTGTTGAGTAGTGGTGAAACCTTATATTGGATTTTTTAAAAAGGCTTCCTTATTCATTAAAATTTATATTGGACTTATATAAAACTATAATTTACTTTTCGACGATGTATAATTATTTTTAAGAATGAATAATAGTAATTATATCCCTTCAAAAAAAAGTAATTATATAGTTTGGGTGAATAAAGCCCGGTACAAATATTCCAATTCCTATCCATTTTGGTTACGAAGAGAAACACTAGCTTAGTTGTTGTTTTCGATCTGACCACTTTGTTATATGTAATTTTGCTTTCTCTGCCTGCAATTTTAGCCAACACAATGATCAAATAAAATTAGATTATCCAAATTCAAAACCAAAATACCACAAGTAAAAAACCAAAGAATACAAAGAGATTGCACTAGTTATAATAAAATGTCAAATGTCAGTGTAAAACTCATTTGCATAGATGATACATATCTTTTAGATCTATATCATCACAAAACTAAATTTATAATGTTTAGGTACACAATGAATTACTTCTTTAAAAAAAAAAAAAATTGATTTGACATTTTAGAGAGAAGTGTCTCTTTGTATGTGTGCGTCTACTGCCTAAGCATCGCATAGTTGACCTTGTGACTATATAATACTCTTTCTATCCTTTAGGGTTATGTTAACTTTGTTCTAAAAACATAAGTTAAATAATTTAAATATAAAATATATATGTATTTAAAATGACAAGTTTTAAACTTTAAAAAGTTGAATAAATAGATAGATAGCTAGTTAAATTACCTCTTTATCCCAGTCACATCGAAGTGTAATCAAACACAAAATTAATGTTTGAGTTGCTGTTCCTCCAAAAATCATCCCTGCCCAGATTCCCTGATTGTTCAATTTCAATACCAATTAGTTTACATTCTAGTAAAAATACTAAATTAACAAATTTCAGAAACTATGACAAAAAAGGAGTAAATAAAGAAGTGGAACATACCATAACACCTTGATCGAAGTACCAACCCATTAAAAATCCAAGAGGAACCCCAATCATATAGTAGCACCCCAAATTTATGTATGCAACATATGATTGCCACCCTGATCCAACAGCCACTCCTATTTTTACATTGTCAGCCAATCATAATCGTCAGATCATTAAAACGTTTCATAACTATTTTTAAAATCATGCATATATTTGAGATTAAATATTTGAATTTGAAATGTTAATTGTTAAGGTGATACCTGATAGAACTGGCTGAACACTGTTGAGAAGAATTGTGAATGCTAATAGAAGAGAAAGTTTGCTTACTTCATCAAGAACAGGTTTACTAGTAGAGAATATGTAACCAAATTTATCATGAAATATCATAATCAATATCCAGAAGAAAAGTCCAATTATTAATGATGTCACAACAGACACTATAGTAGCAAATTTTGCTCCTTTTCCATTTCCAGCTCCAAGCTCGTTCGCAACCCTCACTCTGCAATATTGCATTTTGCATTATTATTTTTTTGACAAAACATTGACTTGCATTATTACTTGTATTTTAATTTAGTTTGTATCACCATATAATTTTTTTTCCCTTTAAAGACATTCATACAATTCTTAGAATATTATTCTATCAAAAAGAAAAAGAAAATTGTTAGGAAGTGTAAAAATTCAAGTTACAAACTAATTGAGTGATATACTCCCTAAAAAAGTATTATTTTCAATAAAAGTTTGTTTGAAAGATTTTAAAAAAGAAAAATATTTTAATTAGGTCATATGTTCCATCTTAAAGCTGTTAATCTTTCCGAATTCTCCTTATGCACGTCTTGTGTTGAGGAGAACCTTTTGATTGGTTATAGATATTTTGGTTTGTTAAAAAAAAAATCTCGATCTCTCCTCAAGAGTGTGTATTATTAAAAGATTGAATCGCATTTTGATCCACCCCTAGAAACTAAACACTGCTTAACTAATTGTGACACACTCCTTAAAAAAAATTGTGACGCACTATTAAATAATATACTACTATATGATATATTCCTCAATAGGTATTCTTTGTAAAATAAAATATAAACAAAAATATTCAAAATATACCAAGTCTATTTGATTCAAATTTGACTTTATGAATATTTATATTTTATTCCAAATTGAGTAATCAATAAATTGGGTCATAGGATTAATTAAAAGTAGGTGAGGATTTTGTATAACATCATTAGGAGGGTGGAGAACAGAGTAGCACTCAATAATTGTAACATCATTAGGTCTTTTTCTGCTTCAAAAATTTATGGCTCTATTCATAAAGTCTGTTGTCTTTATTCTAGTAATACTATTTAATAGAAATCAAGTACTAGTGTTGAAATGTCAAATAAAATTGGTGGCTGTATGGAAACATATACGTGGCCGTCAAGTAAACCAATTAGTGACCAAAACAAATATTTATGCTTAGTCTTCCCATATGATTCACTTAACTTAATTCATAAAAGCTACACCAAATGGAATGTGACAGCCTCCAATATGGAGCCATCATAAAACTCAATAATAATATATATAGGTTTGTCCCGTTCACAAAAAGAAACCTAGAATATTTATTTTATAATAGTAAATTAAAGTTATTAACAAAGAAATGGGCAACACAAACACGTAAGAAATCATTGTCGTCTTATTTATATTATGAGGCTAAGGTAGTACTTTACTACCAAAATCTAGGGACTTCAAATCATAGAAAACCATTCATATTTTACTTAAATTATTCACAATATCTTTGTTTGACTAGGTACCAACAATTTTTTCTATGCTTACTATATATTATGTTTTTCTTTTTCAGGAAATATTATGTTTTTTTTCAAAACCTTATTGGTAATTGATATTGATATATCGTCATAGATTCCGTGTGTTATTTGTATTTTTGCACGACGTACAAAAGTCTCAATCACCGCAATTTAATCTTGGCCTATATTTTTATTAGATAATTATTCGGTATGTCATGTTAATCATCCACCCAATGAGATTGTGCAAGTTTGATGAGACCTTCATTTTTTTTTATCTAGGAAGAAAATTCAACAAGAAAAAAAACAAGAACTACAAAATTTAGAATAGCATGTTACCCTGTTGCAGCAAAGAATGCCAATGGAATCATCATTTCCAATCCATTTATGGTCATGCTGCCAAACAAAACATACTATGGATCAGCACAAAAATAATCATCAAGATAAAAACAAAAATTGTAAGTTGGAAAAATAGGCCATATGGACAATATTAAACATGGAAACACTCAATTTTAATCAATTTCCATTTTCTCGATCGACCCACAAAATAAACAATATTAAAAATTAAATTACCATATGGATAGAGCATCTACTGCAATCTCTGCATTTGGAAGATTCCCGGTCATTAATATCAGAATTCTATAATACCAATTCTCCAAACTGCAAACAGAAAAAATAAAATCAAAAATCAAAAAACACTAGAAACAAAACAAACATATATCGTTGAATAGACCAACTACATTAATTATTTAATAAACTT